>OGOR01000745.1_pt1 | contig 23592 bp, 18 predicted proteins | sample 1552771 | NCBI WGS metagenome assembly OGOR01 (sample SAMEA2580124, study PRJEB22360) | human gut metagenome | biome: human gut; feature: human-associated habitat; material: faeces | place: Denmark | collected 2008/2010
TTGATAATACTGAAAAATCCGAACAGCAGGAACTTGTTGAAGATCTGGTTCAGATAATCACAGTATTCAGTTGCAAATTACAAGGAAAACGAGCGAATAAAGCTAAGAAACTTATCCGGGAACTGATACAGGAGGAAGTAGATGGTAAAAGCCATAAAAGCAATGTTGATACCAAACAATGTACAGAAAACTAAGATGTTTCAGTACGCAGGTGCTTCAAGATTTGCTTATAACTGGGCTTTGGCAAGGGAAATAGAAAACTATGAAAAAGGCGGAAAATTCATTTCAGATGCAGAACTCAGAAAAGAATTTACAAAGCTTAGACATTCTGATGAATACGCATGGTTATTGGGTATTTCAAATAATGTAACCAAACAGGCAATCAAAGATGCCTGCACTGCTTATAAGAACTTTTTCAAAGGTTTGCAGAAATTCCCAAGATTCAAGTCAAAAAAGAGATCAATGCCGAAGTTCTATCAGGATAATATTAAGATACAATTCAGCAATACTCATGTTAAGTTTGAAGGATTTTCTTCGAGCAGGAAAAGAAATAAACAAAAACTAAATTGGGTAAGACTTGCAGAGCATGGTCGTATTCCTACAGATGCTAAATATATGAATCCGCGAATATCCTTTGACGGATTGAACTGGTGGATCAGCGTATGTGTGGAATTTCCTGATTGCATAGAAAAACTTAATGATGATGGGATTGGTATAGATCTAGGAATCAAAGATCTGGCTATTTGCTCTGATGGAGCTAAGTATAAGAACCTCAATAAAAGTCAGAAAGTAAAGAAACTAGAAAAACAGAAACGCAGATTACAGCGTAGTATCTCTCGCTCTTACGAGAAAAATAAGAAAGGAAAAAGTTACTGCAAAACAAATAATGTAATCAAAAAGGAAAAACTTTTATTAAAACGAAATCACAGATTAACAAACATCCGTAAAAATTATTTAAATCAGACCATATCGGAGATCGTAAATCGAAAACCAAGATTTATATGTATTGAAGATCTGAATGTCAGCGGAATGATGAAAAACAGACATTTATCCAAAGCAGTTCAGGCACAGGGATTTTTTTGGTTTAGAAAACAGCTTGAATATAGGTGCAGCGATAAAGGGATCCAGCTTATTGTGGCTGATCGGTTTTATCCATCATCAAAGCTTTGCAGTTGCTGTGGAAACATTAAAAAAGACTTGAAATTATCTGACAGAATTTATAAATGTGATTGTGGAAATGTCATTGATAGAGATTTTCAGGCATCTATAAATCTCAAGGCTTATGGAGAAAGAGTTGCAAGCTAACACTAAAACGTTAGTGCAAATATGTACGGGTACGTTAATCCGGAATTTACGCCTATGGAGAGTACAAGAACTTGTGAGTAGATAGATATTTATATCATCAAAAGCATACTCGTTGAAGTAGGAATGAAACATAGAAGTTTATAACTTTTTATAAGTTTTCAGTAACGGATACCAGGGAGGTGAATGCGGTAAATGATGTTTTGAGGGAGTTGCTGGAGATGGTCAGGGTTGTTAAAGATGATGGAAAGGTTACGGTGGCGTATATGAAGAGTTTTGAGATTGAGCAGATGTGGATTAATAAGGGGATTGAACAGGGGATCAGTCAAGGAATCGCCCAAGGGATTGAACAGGGAATTAGCCAAGGAATTAGCCAGGGAATTAGCCAGGGAATCACTCAAGGGATTGAACAGGGGCGGAGTGAAGAGAGGGTGAATACGTTGAGGGAGAAGGCGCGTGCGGATCGGCTGGAGAGGGAGCTGAGGAAGCTGCGGAGGAGATGATGTTGTTTGGTTTTGGGAGAGTTCCTGGGTGTTTGGGCCTGGGGGCTCTTTTTTTGTGGGATGAATGGAGGGACGAACGGACAGTCTGCCAGCGGGGCGGCTGCATGGTCGTGCCTGGTGGCAGTCTGTCCGTTCTGGTTTTGGGGTGTGAGGGAGTGGTGGTTTGCCGGGAGGGGGTGGGCTATCAGCGCTGCGCTGGATGGCTGCAGGGGCTGAGTTTCCTTGTGGTGTGTTGGGAAATGGTGTGGCATCGGCGCTGCGCTGGATGTGGGTGGGGTGAGTTTTTTGGGGTTTTGTCGTGAGGGGATTGGGGATAGAGGCTGTTTTGGATAGGGTGTGGTGTTTTTGTGTAATATTTAAATTTATTTTTGGAGTATTTTGGATTATAATTATGGAAAAAGATGGTTGGCCTGATTGACTGGTTGATTGATATCCGGAGTTTTGGTGACTGTTTTGTGGGACTTGAGAGAAGAGCTTCGGATGTGTGATGATGAGGGTTGTGTGATGAGCTTCGGATGTGTGCTGATGTGACTTGAGAGAAGAGCTTCGGATGTGTGCTGATGTGACTTGAGAGATGAGCTTCGGATGTGTGTTGATGAGGGGTGTGTGATGGGCTTCGGATGTGTGTTGATGTGGCTTGTGTGAGGGCTTCGGAGGTTTGTTGGTTTGGTTTTGAGGGTGGTCTTTTGGGGGCTGCCTGGGTTTTGGAGGGGAGTGGAGTGTATGTGTGATTATGTGGTTTTGCCGCTTTTGAATTCGTCTTTTGAGCCTGGGAGGGCTCGGGAGGTTGTTGAGGGGTTTGTGGATGTGGATTTGAGGAATATAATATTGCGCGGGCTGAGCTTTTTTATTTTACGGGGCAGGCGGAGGAGTGTTGTGAGATAACGAGGAGGTATCTGTCCAGCAGGGTTATTGAGCTGAAGCTTTCGGCGTGTATTTTGTATGGGTATTCTAATCTGTCGCTGGGGAATGTGGCGGCGGCTAAGCGGGGGATGGAGGGGATCCAGTCCTGTGTGAAGATTGCTATGAAGAAGAAGGTTCCTAAGGATGTTTATGCGTCCTGTCTTCTGGCGGGGTATGTGGGGGCGGTTTTGCTTCATCTGCCTACGGATGGGATGCCTGCTTTTGGGGAGTACAGCAGGATGCTTCCTGAGGGGCTGAGGCTTTTTGCCACGTATGTGATGGCTCACCATACTTATCTTAACGGGGAGATATGGAGTGCTTATGGGATGGGGAAGGCTGCTTTGTTTATGGCGGAGAGGTCGTATCCGATCAGTATGACGTATATCCACTGTATGATGGCGGTGTGTGCGATCAACCGAAAGCATAAGCAGGAGGCACAGGAGGAGATGCTCCGGAGCTGGGAGCTGGCGAAGATGGATGGGTTTCTGGAGCCTTTTATTGAGCATCATGGGCTTTTGCGGGGGCTGATCGAGGCCTGTATCCGGAACCGGGATCCGGAGGCGTATCAGCGGATCACGGAGGGTGTGATTTCTTTCAGCAGGGGCTGGATGGCGCTTCATAATCCGGAAAACCGGAGAAAGGTTACGGGGGAGCTGTCGACGATGGAGTTTTCTATTGCCATGCTGGCAAGTGGGGGATGGACCAATAAGGAGATCGGAGAGCATCTGGGGATTTCCATTAATACTGTCAAGCATTACCTTACGGATATCTTTTGCAAGCTGAATGTCAAGAAGCGGGATGAGCTGAAAAAATTCATGTTAAAATAGTGACAGAGGCACTTTTTTTTGAAAAAACGGGCCTTACAAAACAACTGGTAGTGTTGTATAATAAATATCACGAATAGTCAGATTTTATCGGAGAAATCAGGCGAAAAGAACCAGTAAACGAGTAAGTTAAGAAGGAGGAGTTGAAGACTGATTCTCGATAGCATCTGATAATGTCAATATCCTTACCAAAAATGCCTGGTATATTGACACTACAATCACATAAGGGTAAAATACTGAAAAGGTGTAACCTGTTTACTCACCGGCTAAAAACATGAAGCTTTTTTAAGAGAAAGGAATATAAACAGAAGTAAAGTAATAAGAAATACAGTACACGTTAATGCACACATAGGAAAGCGGGAAAGGTATGAAAAAATTAAGGAATAATAAGATCAGAAAACTCCTGGCATTTATGGTGGCTTTGGCGTTGATGGTATCCTGTATGCCGAGTGCATATACGATCTCCGCGAGTGAGGCGTTCGGAGATGGAACGGAGGATATATTTACAGATGGCGAAATTACATCTGAACCAGCGGCCGAAGAATCGACACCGGATGTAAGCAGCGCTGACCAGGAGGAAACGGAACAGGCGCAGCAATCGACGCTTACATATGAAAATGATTCTGTTAAAGTAACAGCAGAGGCACTGGAGGACGGAGCTCTTCCGCAGAATACAGCATTGAAGGCTGACAGCGTAAACGAGAATTCATCCGTATCTTATGATACAGTTTCTCAGAAGCTTTCAGCAGCAGCTACAGACAAGGGCAGCAGCCTGAGAGGTTTTTTTGCGTATGATGTGTATTTTGCTGATGGCGACGGAAACAGAGTCGAGCCGAACGGCAGAGTCAGAGTAACTTTTGAGTACAAGACACCGGCAGCACCGGAGCTTACCGATGCAGCCAGCACGAGTGTAACCGTTGAGAAGCTTCATTATAACAGCAGTACCGGTGATACTGATGTTAACACCTTACAGGCCAACGAGGATCTGAAGGTTCTGAATGTCAACGAGGGCAAACAGATCCAGACACTTCAGGTTGAGACTGGCAACGCAGCTGTTTTTGCCGTTATGTGGGATTCTCCTGAGACAGCAGATGTCGAGGCGGAAGCTGTTTCCGGTAATGAGGACGAGGTGTCTATCGCATCAGAGGAGCTTACGGACGGAATGGATATTTCGGACGAGCCTGAGCAGGATGCAGCTGAGACACCGGCAGCAGAGAATCCGGAGGTAACTCCTGAGGTAGAGCCTTCTGAGGAGCCGGCAGTTGAGCCGACAGAGGCTCCGGCTGAGAATCCGGATGCTGAACCTACCGAAGCGCCGGCTGAGGATCCGGATGTGGTGGAAGAACCGGCAGAGGATATTGAGAGTCCGGATGAGGTTCCGGCAGCAGATGAGAATGGTGAGACAAGCCTGATCGAGGTTCTGGGAGATGATACGAATCTTCGTGTCAGCCCATCTATCGAGGCAGAGGTTCTGGCAACTGTAAACGCAGGAACACAGCTCACACTTCTGGATACCGTAACAGCAGAGGACGGAGCAACCTGGTACAAGGTTTCCTGGGAAGGAACCGAGGCTTACATAAGAAGTGATATGGCACAGGTTGTTGACAGCAGTGATGAGGCAGAAGAAGTTGAGGATGTTCTGGAAAGCGAAGAAGTTTCTTATTCTCAGGAAGTTGGTGATGTAGTCGTAACTGCAACAGCAGCGAAGGACGTTATTCCGGAAGGTGTACAGTTTGTTGTGACTCCGATCGAGAAAGGTTCTGACCAGTATGAAGATGTAGCTGACAGACTTGAAAAGAAAGCCGAGAACGAAGATTATTCTATCGCCGGTTTCCTTGCCTACGATATCTACTTCCAGGACAGTGAAGGAAACAAGATCAATCCGGAAGACGGAAAGGTTAAAGTTTCCATGGAATATAAGAATGCAACTGCTCCGGATGAAGTGAAGGAAGCAGATGCCGCAACAATGGCAATGGCTTCTGCAGACGAAAGCAGCCAGGATGATACAGAGACGGCAGAGCAGAATCTTTCTGTTTCTGTAATGCACTTCGTAGAAGATGAAAACGGAAATGTAGAGTCCGTTGTGGATATGACTAAGGACGATACCGCTAATGTAGAAACAAATGCAGAGGGTGAAGTCCAGAAGGCTGAGTTTGAGACAGAGAGCTTTTCTACATTTACGATTACTTGGAAGTATAGTTCTTATTATACTGCTTCAAAAAGTATAAATGTTCATTATGTTAATTTTGAAGGCAATGATATTTCGGGCAATCAGAGAGACACAGTAAATGTAACTTCTGGAAAGTCGGTTGAATTAGGGGAGGAGTTTGTAAAAAAGATTGATAACTATACTTATGTAGGCGCCAGAATTGATAAATATAATGGTGAGAGCCTGAAGTATATTAAAGCAACATGCACGTATGATCGAACTAATAAATCATGGTCATGGAGTATCCAGTATTCAACAGATAACCAAAACTGGCAAACATCCACCATTACAAATGTTGATATATATCTGTTATATCAGGAACCATTAAGTATTAAGGATGATCTGATGGATTCAGGAACTCTGATACCACAGATAAGTGATGCATTGCAGGCACAGATAAACAGTAGTAAAAATGTAAAATACACGTGGTATAAGAGCATTAATAATGGTAAGTTTGAAAAAGTTAAGAGAGTAAAAGTCACTAAAAATAAATATAATATCGAAGAAGATGCGACTACAAAATTAAGTACTATGAATGTGGCGCTGGATCATGGAGAATTGAGTAATACTCAGACATCTGTAAAATATCAAGTTGGTCTTTCTATAGACGGTTCAGAAGAAATTCGTTCTGGAGTATATAATGTTGAATATTACAGAGAACTTCGAAATGGTGATTTTGAAACTCCTAATGTTGTAAAATCTGGACATAAAAACACAAACAACTGGCAGTATTCTAATGAGAATTATAAGAAGCTTGGAGGTGTATGGCAGACAACAGGAACACATGCAGCATCACAATTTTCTGATTCTGAGGGTGCGGATATAGAGATTGTTACAACTGCTACTAACAATCTGAGTGGCTATAGTTGGCATGGAGATGTAAAGGATGCTAGTGGTAATAATAATCATGATAACTCATTAACAAATGGCCAGGGAAAAGGGCAGTTTGCCGAATTAAATTGTGAGGCATCGGGTGCATTATATCAGGATGTAATGACTTACGCAGATGAGAAATTAAGTTATGGGTTATCTCATCGAGCACGAGGAAGTAATTCACAAACAACAGAGCATGATACCATGTATGTGGTTATTATGCCGACAAAAGTAGCAAAAACAGCTGCAAACGGAAGTGAGTTAAAAACACAGGATCAGTTGGTTGAGTATATTAAAAATAAAATTAAGTATAAATATACAACCAGTATTGCTAGCAGAGAAGAATTTGTAGAGTGTTATAATAATGATGGTGTTTATATAGCAAGAATTTCAAGTGACGATCAAGACTGGAATAAAATTATTCAAAATAAAGTTTATACAGCAAAATCTACACTGACAAGATTTTTCTTTGTTGCAGGAACGACTAGTAGTGGAAAAGCTACGGTAGGTAATTTCCTTGATAATGTACAGTTTACACAGGGGTTAGTTGCAGCAGATCCGGATAGGTATACACTTCAGATAACGAAGGCATTTAATAATATAACTGATGAGCAGATTGAGCAGCTTAAAGATAAACTTACTTTTACTATCAAGGTGTATAGCAAGGATAATCCGAATGTTGAAATTACGGAGCAGGTATTACCAGGAGAAAATACCTTTAAATTAAGAGATATGATTCAAAATGAAACGGACGGTACTTATTACAAGTTATTTGAGAATAAAGAAATGTCCGCTAATGCACAGTATCTGTTCAAAGTGGAAGAGTCATATTCAGATATAAAAGGTTATAAATGTACTACAACAGAAACAATTACCGGTGGTATTGTTCAGCAGGATGGAAAAAGTACTCTGATTGTAGGTGGAAATGCAGCAAACTTTAAGTTTACAAACACATATGTCAATAATCAGAAGAACATATCTTTTACAAAGATATGGGATGATTTTGATAACTATTATGGATCAAGGCCCAAGAGCCTGAATATAACATTACAGGGAAAGGTAAATAATGAAGTCGTAAAGAGCTATGTTGTGACATTGAGTAATAAGAGTGCTGATCTTACGGAAGAGAATGAAGATGGTGTTACGGTCGAGAGAGCTTCTTCTGGAAACACAAATGCCTGGAAGTGTATTTGGCAGGGGGTTCCGATATATGATGACGACAATAATTTAATTGATTGGTCTGTTGAAGAGGGCACGGTAGATAGCTCCTATGCATATCAAGAGTCAGAAGTAAGAGTTGGCGATGGTTCAAATTATCAAGAAGAGAACACTTCTGTAATTGCTGATTCAAAAATTGAAACGGTGACAGAGGAGAATGCAGATATTCCAACGGCAGAAGGCAACAGTGAAACAACTCAGAGTACTCAGGACAATGTAGAACCCAATGATGCGGCTGTTATGTCTGCAAGTGATTCTGGTGGAGATGAAACAGCTGTACAGACAGACGTAAATAATACGTCAGATACAGGAGATGTTGAAGAAAGCTTTTACATCGTCAATAAGCTTGTGACAGAGCGGGTAACTGTTAGTAAGTATTGGGATGATAACCATAACGAGTATGGAAACAGACCATCTAGTCTGAATATTAATTTAAAAGTTAATAATGGATCACAGCGAACAATATGTTTAAAGGATGGTTCTGAATCAAATACTGCTGACAAGTGGAGTGCAACACTTACTGTTCCTAAACTGAAAAAGGGAAATAGCTATAGCGCGAAAGAAGAACTTCCATCAGATTATTATGAATGTACAACTTCTAAGGAAACAAGGAATGATATTTACTTTGTTAATAAACAAGTAAAGCGAACTCTTGTTGTTAAGAAAATATGGAATGATGGAAACAATGCAAATAGAACAAGACCTGATAGCGTAAGCTTCAAGTTACAGTACAGAGATAGTAATTCTGATGAATGGAGAGATTATACAAAAGATGGCAGTAATGTTACAGTTACATTAACTGGAAACAATGTAACTAAACAAGATACAAATTGTTGGCGTTATGAGATTAAAAATCTTGATGTTAGTAAGGAGTACCGTGTAGTTGAGCAGGAAGTACCAGGTAATTATACAGAAAGTTATAGCAAGGATAATGACTTTACTTCTATTACAAATACTTTAAAATGGAAAGTAGTAAAGGCGGGGTCAAGCAATAATGTTAAACTTGGTGGAGCGGAGTTCAAGCTGACAAATGCAGACGATGAAACAGTTGCAACAGGAACGTCCGCGAACGACACCGGAGAGGTTAGCTGGAATAAAACTACAGCAGAACTAAATGGTACTTATACATTAACAGAGACAAAAGCACCGAGTGGCTATTGTATTAGTGGAACTACGTGGTCATTAGTGTTTGTGAATGGAGTTTTAACTGGTTTATCTAATGAAAGTGATAATAGGAATTGCAATTGGGATGGATCCAATGCAACATTGACGATCACTAACACAGAATTATATTCCTTACCAAGTGCCGGTGGTCCGGGAACCTATGGATTTACAATCAGTGGTGTAGCGATTCTTGCAACTGCACTCCTGTTGTTTATAAATAATAAACGAAGGGAGGAAGAAGCAAAGAGATCGTAACACATTAATTGTAAATGGCCGATGAAGGGCGAAAAAGAAAAATGCAGAGAAAGAAAGGAGCAAACCTTATGAAAAATTTATTTAAAAAGATTGGTGCATTATTAGTGGCAGCGGTTATGGTACTGTCTATGTGCACAGCGGTATTTGCTGATGAAACATCAGCTACAACAGCAACGGGTAGTATTACCGTAACTGGTTTAACTGCAAATGATAATACTACTTTGAAGGTTTATAAAGTAGTTGGTTTTAATGAAAATATCAGTGACTGGACTATTGAGGATTGGGCAAATAATTATGCGACTAATACTAATCATGTAGTTAATATTAACTGGGAAGCATTGAAAAGTGTCAACCCACTTCCAAATCCTGTAAAAGAAATCAACGTTTCAGAGAATCAGACAACAGTTACAATTGATGGACTTGAAATTGGTGCGTACATGATTATTGCGACAGGTACCAATACAATATACAATGTTATGGGTGAGGCACCTTATGGTTATGATGCTAACAATTTAATCGTTCCAGCTGCAAAAACAATCAATGCTAAATCTTCAGATTATCAGCTTACCAAAACATTAGTTAATGATGATCAGATATTCGTAGCAAAAGGTGAAGAAGTAAAATTCAATATTGATACTACATTCCCAAGTTATGCGCTTGATGCAGAAAATAGAGAGTTCTGGATCAAAGATACTCCAACAGGTATGAAAATTACAGAAATTAAAGTACTGGTAAATGAAGTTGAAGTAAGAGTTGATGATGCATATACATTAGATAAAAAATTAGCAACAACAGAAGCTGTGACTGTAAACTTCAAAGGTACTTATATTGGTGATGATAATAAGCATGCTGGACAGAGTGTACGTGTTGAAGTAACTGGTGTTATCACAGATGATACAAATTATACTAATAAAGCTGAAACAAATAAAGCTTCTAAAGACTCTAATGTAGAAGGAAAGTCTGGTTCTATCACAATTAATAAGACTGATGATTCAAAAGAGAAGAAGTCTTTGAAAGGCGCAACATTCCAGATTAAAAAACAGGGTGAGAATGATCCGATTCAGTTTGTAAAAACGGATACAGGTATTTATACAATGGATACATCTGACACAGATAAGACTGGCAAAACTGCTGTAACAGATGTAGAAGCAACTGAAGGAACTGTTTTAGTAAAAGGTCTTGGCGCAGGAACTTATGTGATTACAGAGACAAAAGCACCAAAAGGATATAGTATTAATAAAAATATCAAGAATGTAACACTTACAAAAGAGAGTACTGCAACTCAAAATGTAACTCTTTCTGTAACCGATACCAAACTCGGCGCTCTTCCATCCACAGGTGGCATGGGAACATACCTCTTCACTATCATCGGTGTTGTAGTTATGGCTGGCGCTGCTGGTGCTTTCTTCATCAGCCGCAGAAAAGGATCTGAGGAGTAATCATTTGATTGCCGGATCGATTCAATTCAAAGATTATTTATAAGCAACGACAAAGCAAGTATTAAAACAGAATAGTTTCTGATTATTCTGTTGAAGAAATCATTACCGCCCGGCTCCTTCGGGGGCCGGATGGTAATACAACAGTATGGAGAAACCTATGAGAAAGAATAAGAAGAAAAATTATATTGGACTTGGTTTGCTGTTTCTGATAGGGTTGTCCATACTGCTGTATCCAATGGTCAGTGATGCCTGGAACCGGTACAGGGACAGCCTGCTGATCAGTAATTATAGCAGCAGTGTTTCTTCGGATGATAATTCGGAGAAGATTGACAGTATGTGGAAGGCAGCACAGGAGTATAACGAACAGATCAAGCAGGAAAGTGTGCCGGATGCTTTTTCCGTGAGGGATGGCCAGACGGACAGTACATATGAGTCTCTTCTGAACCTGAATGGTGACGGAATGATGGGGTATGTGGAGATTCCTGTGATCGATGTGAGCATTCCAATCTATCATTACACGACAGATGAGTCTCTGGAGAAGGGTGCCGGTCATTTGTTCGGCAGCAGTCTTCCGGTTGGCGGCAAGAGTACCCATTGTATTTTGTCGGCACACAGAGGACTTCCAAGTGCGAAACTTTTTACAGATCTGAATCTTGTGGAAGAGGGAGATGTTTTTTACCTGCATGTGCTGGGTAAGACGCTTGCCTACGAGGTGGATCAGATTCTTACCGTTCTTCCGGAGCAGACAGAGTCTCTGGGTATCACGGATGGGGATGATTATGTAACGCTGGTTACGTGTACGCCTTATGCGGTGAATACGCACAGACTTCTGGTGAGGGGACACAGAGTTCCGATGAAGGCTGCGAAGGCGGTTCAGAAAACAGAGAAGAAGGTTACCGGAATCACCAATCCGACGCTTCCGATGCTTGCTCTCTGTGTTGTGATCGGAATTGTGATCGCGGTGATCCTGGTTGCCGGTATCAATTCTGCTCAGAACAAAAAACGACGCAGGAAATAGTTTATGGCTAAAAAGAAAAAAAAGAAAAAGAGTAATGTTGTCCTGAACATCATTATCGTTCTGGTGTTTCTGGCGGGGGCGGGAGTGTTCCTTTATCCCACGATCAGTGATATGTGGAACCAGTATCGAAATGCCCAGCTGGTCAGTAAGTACGAGGAATCGGTAACAGAGCTTTCGGACAACGACTATGACAGGCTGTGGAAAGAGGCGAAGGAGTATAATGCCGAGCATCCGGTGAATGCCATTGTAGATGCTTTTGAGGAAGAGGATACTTATGAGCTGAGTCATCCTTATGACAGGGTTCTGGATCCGAACGGTGATGGTCTGATGGGGAGTATCGAGATCCCGAAGATCAAAGCGAAGCTGGCTATCTATCACGGACTGAGCAAGACCGTGCTGGAAAAGGGTGTGGGTCACGTGGAGGGCACCAGTCTTCCTATCGGAGGCAAGAGCACCCATGCGGTTCTGGCGGCGCATCGAGGTCTTCCGAATGCGAAGCTTTTTACAGATCTGGATCAGATGGAAAAGGGAGATATTTTTATCCTGCACATTCTTGGCAAGCATCTGGCCTACAAGGTGGATCAGATCAAGACGGTGCTTCCGGATGAGACCAGTGACCTGGATATTGTTGAGGGCGAGGATCATGTGACACTGGTTACGTGTACGCCTTATGCGGTGAATACCCACAGACTTCTTGTTCGTGGTGTTCGGACGAAGTATGTGGAGGAAGAAGTTACTAAGAATGACGAAACGATTCCGCAGAAGCTTGCGGTTGTGGATCCGAAGAGGGTTCTTGCCGGCGGTGCGGCAGCGCTTGTTATTCTGATTCTGCTGATTTACCTGATTGTCCGCCGCAAGGATAAAAAACGCAGAATGAAACAGCTTTCAGAAAGGAAAGAGGAGGCAGAGAGCGATGAAAAATAGAAGAAAGCAAGGGAAAATATTCCGGAGCCTTCTGGCTGTTCTGATGCTGACGGCTATGCTGGTCACGAGTGTTTTGCAGCCGGTTTTCGCCGGGGATTATGTAGCTGGAACAATGGGTAATCTGACGTTGACGGTTCAGCAGGCGGATGAGGAGGGAAACCAGACTCCGCTGCCGGATGTAGGGCTGACGATCTACAAGGTTGGCAGTGTGAATTTTGATGGTAATGTGCGTTTCGTGCTGGATGAGGCACTGGCTGCCGCTGCAATCGATTTTGATTCCATCACGACGGCTGACGGCTGGTATGAAGCAGCAGAGAAGCTGGCAGATATGATCAGCAGCGGAAGCGTGGATGTGTGGGGTCTGTCCAGAACCTCTGATGCAGAGGGTAATATTACTGTTACCGATCTGTCTGAGGGCATGTATCTGGTGGTGCAGACAGATGCGAACAGCAGTGTTGCGGTTTCACCGATGCTGATCTCCGTTCCTTTTGCAGATCAGGAGCAGGGCTGGATGTATGATGTGCAGGCATATCCGAAGACTTCAACGAAACAGCATACACAGATCCAGGTTACGAAGAGGATCTATAATGTTGATGAGAACGACAATGTGATTCCTCTGGAAACGAAGGAGGATGTAACTTATAAGGTTGGTGTTTTTTCGGATCAGGAAGGTACGATCCCGTTCCGTGATGATTATTTAAAGGATATCCATATCCAGAATGCTTCCAGTGGTACAGCTACATGGACGGATGTTCCGGATGGTACCTATTATGTATTTGAGCTGGATGAGGACGGAAAGCTTCTTCAGCAGAATACGAAGATCGAGGTGGATGAGGAGAATCTTTACTATTACAATGTAACGAAGCCGAATGGTGAGAGTGAAGAGAAGTCCAATCAGGTTGTGATCGGTGGAGATAGTGGTGCTGCTGAGGCAGTGGCTTATGTAAATAACTATTATACAAAGATTTCCGATATATTCAGCCGTAACGGATTTATCAACATTAAGAAGAATGTGATGATCGATGGTGTTGCTTCTACTGTGGATGATACGTTCTATGCAGGTGTGTTCTCCACTGAGAGTAACGGTGAGCTGACGCTTGAGAAGGTAGTGACTCTGAAACAGAATGATAGTGTTCAGGTAATGTTGGATCTTCCAAAGGATCAGGAGATCAACAGTGTTACTTATACTGTTCTGGAGACGGATAAGGATGGAAATCCGGTTGATGATGATACCTTTAAGTATACAGTTACCGGTCAGGGTGAGGTTACACTGAATAATGATAACCGATATACTGTAACAAAGGAGATCACTAACAGTCTTTCTTCCGAGCCGACACCGATTCCGACTGCTACACCTGGAGCAAATCATGGTGGAAAAGATCGGATCACTCCGATCCCGAATAATGGTACAGCGGGCGGAACTGCTCCGAACGATACCAGCGGTACAGCAAGACGTTCTGTAAAGACCGGCGATGATACACCGATCGGCGTATGGGTTGGAATCCTTGCAGCAGCGATCATTGTTGGCGGTGGTGCAGCTTATGGAGTTAAGAGAAAGAAGAAAAAATAAATAACGGATCATTCTGAAGGATGATCGATGGAAGAACCGGGCGATGTGGATGCCCGGTTCTTTTTTTGGAATATTTATGTATTGGGGATGAAAAAGCAGCGGGTGATATTTTTTATCGAAAATTGCTCTTGACATTTTGGTATGATAAGTATATTGTATGTGTTGCAGTAAATTTCATAAAAGATAGCCTTTTATTCAGAGTGGTGGAGATACAAAGGATCTGTGAAGCCACGGCAACCCCGGAGAATCCAGGAAGGTGCCAACCTGAGCGAGCAATCGAACAATAAGAGGATTGTTTACAGAATTTAAACAGTCCGGATTGTACGGGCTGTTTTTTATGTATATAACCATTGTTTTATTACAAAAGGAGAAGATCATGGAGAAAATTTTATTTACATCTGAATCTGTAACTGAGGGTCATCCTGACAAGGTCTGCGACTCTATTTCCGATGCGATCCTTGATGCTATGATGGCACAGGATCCGATGAGCCGTGTTGCATGTGAGACTGCTACTACAACAGGTCTTGTACTTGTTATGGGCGAGATCACAACCAAGGCTAATGTTGATATCCAGAAGATCGTTCGCGATACTATCCGTGAGATCGGATATGACAATGCGGATTATGGCTTTGACGCAGATACCTGTGCGGTTATCACATCACTTGACAAGCAGTCCACAGATATCGCTATGGGTGTTGACAAGGCTCTTGAGCAGAAAGAGGACGATATGAATGAGGACGAGCTGGATTCCATCGGTGCCGGTGACCAGGGTCTTCAGTTTGGTTATGCCTCCAATGAGACTGAGGAGTATATGCCATATGCCATCAACATGGCTCACAAGCTTGCTCAGCAGCTGACAAAGGTTCGTAAGGACGGCACTCTGAAATATTTAAGACCAGATGGAAAGACTCAGGTTACTGTTGAGTATGATGAGGCCGGCAAGCCGAAGAGAATCGATGCTGTTGTATGCTCTACACAGCATGATCCGGATGTTACTCAGGAGCAGATCCATGAGGATATTAAGAAGTATGTTTTTGATGCGATCATTCCGGCTGATATGGTTGATGCGGATACGAAGTATTTCATCAATCCGACAGGTCGTTTTGTTATCGGCGGACCTCACGGTGACAGTGGTCTGACAGGTCGTAAGATCATCGTTGATACCTACGGCGGAACAGGACGTCACGGCGGCGGTGCTTTCTCCGGTAAGGACTGCACAAAGGTTGACCGTTCTGCTGCTTATGCTGCACGTTATGTTGCAAAGAACATTGTTGCAGCCGGTCTTGCTGACAAGTGTGAGATCCAGCTTTCCTATGCGATCGGTGTTGCGCATCCGACTTCTGTCAGTGTGAATACCTTCGGAACAGGTAAGCTTTCTGAGACTAAGCTTGTTGAGATCGTTCGTGAGAATTTTGATCTTCGTCCGGCTGGTATCATCAAGATGCTTGACCTTCGCCGTCCGATCTACAAGCAGACTGCTGCTTATGGTCATTTCGGCCGTACAGATGTTGATCTTCCATGGGAGCATCTGGACAAGGTTGAGACTCTGAAGAAGTATCTGTAAGAGAGTCAAAAAAAATATTTATATATCCTTTTGGCAGGAATATTGATTTTAAGAAATGCATATGATATAATGCCATTAGGCAAAAGAGATAGTAATAGTTCCAAAAGAACAAAGAGTGAAGCCCCCGGTAGTGCCAATACCGGGGGCTTCTTCTAATTTTTTATAGTGGACAAGAAACCACTAGGTTAGCGTTGTCCTACTTGTTGCCGTCTAGCCATTTGCAAACGTAATAGGCAGTTATGTTTGCCATGCAGGAAACAAGAAAAGAGATAATAATTTCCAAAAGAACTCACCTCCTCCCGTTGCCGGGTATCGGGTGGACAACAAAAATATGATAGCATAGTTTAGAACAAAATGGAATAATACTGATGCTGGAAGATGGGGTTTTTTATAGAAAATTTAGAGATAGGGAATATAGTTTATGTTATAATACGTGTATGTGAATGTGTGAATTTATAAAGGACGGAGATACAGATGAAGTTAAAAACACGTATTATTGTGGGCTTCGTTGCGATCATCCTGCTGCCGCTGCTTCTTTTTTCCGCAAGTCTGTACGGGTTCAGCCAGACGCAGGCGAAGCATGTGCAGGAGAGCAGCAGCCAGGCTTCGGATTCCAGCCAGATGGTCTATGATATTTCGCTGCCGCAGTCTTCCAGCAGCCAGGTGAAGCTGATGGCCAAGGATATGATCCTGACCGCAACGATCATCCTTGTTTTTACCGCATTGTCCGTGGGGCTGTGGATCTACAGGAGTATTGCGGTTCCGCTGGTGAAGCTTAAGAAGGCTACCAAGAACATCAAGGAGGGGAATCTGGATTTTGTGCTGGAGGTTGAGGGGAATGATGAATTTTCCCAGCTTTGCCAGGATTTTGAGGAGATGCGTAAGCGTCTGAAGGAGTCCACGGAAGAGAAGATCCTGATGGATAAGGAGAATAAGGAGCTGATCAGCAATATTTCCCATGATCTGAAGACGCCGATCACTGCGGTGAAGGGTTATGTGGAGGGGATCATGGATGGTGTGGCGGATACGCCGGAGAAGATGGACCGGTATGTGCGTACCATTTATAATAAGACCAATGAGATGGATCATCTGATCAATGAGCTGACCTTTTATTCCAAGATCGATACCAACCGTATTCCGTATACGTTCAGCAAGCTGAATGTGGAGGATTATTTTTCGGATTGTGCGGAGGAGCTTGGGCTTGAGATGGAGACCAGGGGGATCGAGCTTGTGTATGCCAATTATGTGGAGAAGGGTGTGCAGGTTATTGCGGATGGTGAGCAGATCCGCCGTGTGATCCATAATATCGTGAGTAATGCCATTAAGTATATGGAGAAGCCAAGGGGGATTATCCAGCTTCGTGTGAAGGATGTGGGTGATTTTATCCAGGTGGAGATCGAGGATAACGGCAAGGGTATTGCCGCCAAGGATCTGCCGTATATTTTTGACCGTTTTTACCGTACCGATGTTTCCAGAAATTCTTCCAAGGGAGGAAGCGGTATCGGACTTTCCATCGTAAAGAAGATCATGGAGGATCATGGTGGAAAGGTCTGGGCCACAAGCCGGCTGGGAATCGGAACGATCATGTATTTTGTTCTCAGAAAATATCAGGAGGTACCGATGAATGAGTAGGATTTTGATCATAGAGGATGAGGAAGCGATCGCGGATCTGGAGAAGGATTATCTGGAGCTTTCGGGTTTTGAAGTGGAGATCGAGAACCGTGGTGATACGGGGCTTGTACGTGCTATGAAGGAGGAGTTTGATCTGATCATCTTGGATCTGATGCTTCCGGAGGTGGATGGCTTTGATATCTGCCGGCAGGTCCGTGAGGAGAAGAATACGCCGATCATTATGGTTTCTGCCAAGAAGGATGATATCGATAAGATCCGCGGACTGGGTCTTGGTGCGGATGATTATATGACCAAGCCGTTCAGCCCAAGTGAGCTGGTTGCACGTGTGAAGGCGCATATGGAGCGTTATAACCGGCTGGTTGGTTCCAATGTGCATAAGAATGATGTGATCGAGATCCGTGGTATTAAGATTGATAAGACGGCCAGGCGTGTGTGGGTCAATGGTGAGGAGACGACGTTTACTACCAAGGAGTTTGATCTTCTGACTTTTCTGGCTGAGAATCCGAACAGGGTTTTTACAAAGGAGGAGCTTTTCCGGGAGATCTGGGATATGGAGTCTGTGGGTGATATCGCTACGGTTACGGTGCATATCAAGAAGATCCGTGAAAAGATCGAGTTTAATACGGCCAAGCCTCAGTATATTGAGACGATCTGGGGTGTGGGGTATCGGTTTAAGGTGTGAGCCTGTGGGGAAGGCTTCGGATGGAGCTACTGCAGGTGTATGAGTGCAGATCGGAATGATGGTGTATGATCTGTCGGGTGCTTTTGAGAGGAGTGGAGATATGCCGCTGTTGAGGGAAAGAATTTATACGATAGAGGATATTTATGCTTTGCCGGAGGGTGAAAGAGCGGAACTGATCGATGGACATATTTATTATATGGCGCCGCCGAATACGATGCATCAGAGGATCTCAAGTATCTTGTCCAGAAAGATAGGTAACTATATAGATTCTAACAAGGGGAAATGTGAGGTGTTTGCCGCACCGTTTGCGGTGTATCTGGATGAGAAGACGAATACTTATGTGGAACCGGATGTTTCTGTTATCTGTGATCCGGATAAGCTGGATGACAGGGGATGTAAGGGGGCTCCGGACTGGATCATCGAGATCGTTTCTCCGGCGAGCAGGCGTATGGATTATTATACCAAGCTGTTTAAATACAGGACTGCCGGTGTGAGAGAGTACTGGATCGTGGATCCTGTGAAGAAGCTGGTAATGGTGTATGATTTTGAAAATGAGGATACGGAGCAGTATACATTTCAGGATTCGATCAAGGTGGGGATCTATGAGGAGCTGAGGATCGATTTTGCTGAGATGTGATAAAAATGGAGGGGAATATCGTCTGGTGATAGCCCCTCCTTGTTTTTAGGATGAAAAGGACGAATTATGGAAGACAGATTATACAAGAAACTGGAAGCGTACGGTAAGAGTGATTTTTATCCGTTTCATATGCCGGGGCATAAGAGGAATCCGCTGGCTGTGGAGGGGGATTTTCCGGTGGAGAGGGATATTACGGAGATTGACGGGTTTGATAACCTGCATCATGCTGAGGATATTTTGAAAAGGGCCCAGGAGGATGTCGCACGGCTTTATGGTGTGCCGGAGAGTTTTTACAGTATTAATGGAAGCTCCGGGGCGATCCTGGCGGCGGTGTCTGCGGCTGTGGATAAGGGGGGACAGATCCTGGTGGCAAGGAACTGCCATAAGGCGGTTTACCATGCGATTTATCTGCGGGAGCTGAGTGCCACGTATATTTATCCACATGAAGATCCGAAATTGGGGATAAACGGAGGGATTTCACCCGGCCGTGTGGAAATGTATCTGGCGGAAAATCCGGAGATCCAGGCGGTGCTGATCACTTCACCGACTTATGACGGCATCGTGTCGGATGTGGCGAGGATCGCGGAGATCGCGCATCGCTATGGTGTGCCGCTGATCGTGGATGAGGCTCACGGGGCGCATTTTCGGTTTTCGGATTATTTTCCGGTGTCTGCGGCGCAGCTTGGTGCGGATGTGGTGATCAACAGTGTGCATAAGACGCTGCCCTGTCTGACCCAGACGGGGGTGATCCACCTGTGCAGTGATCGTGTGAGCCGGGAAAAACTGAAGCGTTTTCTGGGAATCTATCAGAGCAGCAGTCCTTCTTATATTCTTATGAGCAGCATTGATGCGTGCATGGATAAGCTGGAGCGTGAGGGGGATGAGATGTTCCGTGTGTTTACGGAGAATCTGGAAAAAGCACGCAGGCGTCTTTCTGAGTGTAAGTATATCCGGCTGGTGACGCCGCAGGCCTGTGAGTGCCAGAGAGTTTTTGATTTTGACAGATCCAAGATATTGCTTTCTACTGTGAACAGTTCGCTGAACGGCCGGGAGCTGCATCAGATTCTCCGGAGGGAGTTTCATCTGGAAATGGAGATGGAGGCGGAGAATTATGTGCTGGCGCTGGCGGCTGTGGGTGATACGGCGGAGGGTTTTGAGCGGCTTTGTGATGCTATTGAAGAGATCGACCGCCGTGAATCGTTAAAATACAGAGAAGAGGCTGTGGAGAAGGAGCCTTTGAAAAACGGAAAAATGAAGCAGATCATGCGGATCTCCCAGGCTATGGATGCGGAGAGTGAGCGGTGTCCGCTGGATGAGTGTATCGGACGGACGTCCGGGGAGTTTGCGTATCTTTATCCGCCGGGGATCCCGCTGATCGTTCCGGGGGAACAGATTTCTGGACATTTCGTAAAAAATGTGAGAAGATACCTGGAACAGGGCTTTGAGGTCCAGGGCCTGAGTGACCAGACCAGTGAGACGGTGTGTGTTGTGAGAAATGAGATGTGAGGTGCGTGGCAGCAGACGGATCTGTGTATTACGGATCAGAGCGTGTATAGTAACGCATATGCAGCAGAGGAGACATATGGGAAAGATTTTTTACATTATGGGAAAAAGCTCTTCCGGTAAGGACAGTATTTACAGACAGCTGGAGGGGAATCAGGAGCTGGGGCTTAAGCGGCTTGTGATCTATACTACCCGTCCGATCCGGGATGGAGAGGAGAACGGAAGAGAATATTTTTTTGCAGATGAGAATAAACTGAAGGAGTTCCGAAGAAACGGGAAGCTGATCGAGGCGCGTACTTATCAGACAGTTTACGGGCCGTGGACATATTTTACTGCGGATGACGGGCAGGTGTCTGTGGGTAATGACAGCTATCTGGGGATCGGTACACTGGAGTCTTTTGTGAGGCTCCGGGAGTATTACGGCAATGAAGTGATGTGGCCTATTTATATAGAGGTGGAAGACGGAGAGCGTCTGGAGCGTGCGCTTGCCAGGGAGAAGACCCAGGAGGTGCCGAAGTACGAGGAGATGTGCAGGCGTTTTCTTGCAGACCAGAATGATTTTTCCGAGGAAAATATTCTTAAAGCAGGTATATGGAAGCGTTTTGAGAATCATAATCTGGATGAATGTGTGAAGGAGATCGTAAATTATATAAAATCTGTACAATAAGGAAAAATAGTTTTTTTTATACAGAAGATTATGTTATAATTAGTTGAAAGATGTCCGCCGGGTATAACGGAGGGCACAAAAGGCAGAAAGAGGTGATTCTTATGGCAGGATTTCATGACATCATCGGCCATGACGATATAATCAGGCATTTGAAGAATGCGATAGAGACAGGGAAGGTATCCCACTCTTATATTTTTACAGGGGAACCGGGATCCGGCAAGAAGCTTCTTGCGGGGACTTTTGCGGCAGCGCTGCAGTGCGAATCGGGAGAGTCTGAACCGTGTATGACTTGTGATTCCTGTAAGAAGGTGATCGGCAAGAATCATCCGGATATCATTACAGTAACTCATGAGAAGCCTGGAAGCATCAGCATTGACGAGGTGCGTGACCAGGTTGTGCGTGATGTGGATATCAAGCCGTACTGCAGTCCGTATAAGATCTATATCATTCCGGATGCGGAGATGATGACGGTGCAGGCGCAGAATGCCATTTTGAAAACTATCGAGGAACCGCCGGAATATGCGGTGATCATGCTGCTGACAAGCAATATCGACAGTCTTCTTCCTACGATCCGTTCCAGATGTGTGCGTCTGGATCTGAAGGTGGTGGATGACAGTCTTGTGAAGGAATATCTGATGGAGCATCTTCAGGTGCCGGATTATCAGGCTGAGATCGATGCGTCTTATGCGCAGGGCAGTATCGGCAAGGCGAAGGAGGCTGCGACTTCTCAGGAGTTTGCGGATATGACTGCCAATGCCCTGAAGATTTTGAAATATGCCAATTCCATGGAGGTTTATGAGCTGACAGAGGCGATCAAGACTTTGACTGCTGATAAGAATAATATCAATGATTATCTGGATATTTTCCAGTTCTGGTTCCGCGATGTTCTGATGTTTAAGGCAACAAGGGAAATTGACAACCTGGTTTTTAAACAGGAGATTAATTTTATCAGAGAGCAGGCCAGCGAGCGTTCTTATGAGAATATCGAAAAAATCCTTGAGGCACTGGAGAAGACGAAGGTGCGTCTCCGTGCCAATGTTAATCTCGAACTTGCCCTGGAGCTCCTGTTCCTGACAATTAGGGAGAAATAGAATGGAAAAGGTAGTTGGAGTCAGATTTCGTAACGTTGGTAAGATTTATTATTTTAATCCTAAGAATTATAAGGTGAAGGTCGGCGATCATGTGATCGTGGAGACTGCCCGTGGTGTGGAGTATGGCCGTGTTGTCCTGGAGCCGCGCAGCGTGAAGGAGGACGAGGTAGTCCATCCGCTGAAGGAGGTTCTCCGTGTTGCAACGAAGGAGGACGAGGACCATGAGGCTGAGAACCGCCAGAAGGAGAAAGAGGCTTTTAAGATCTGCAAGAAGAAGATCCGTGAGCATGGGCTTGATATGAAGCTGATCGATGCGGAGTATACCTTTGATAATAACAAGGTGCTGTTTTATTTTACAGCGGATGGCCGTATTGATTTCCGGCAGCTGGTTAAGGATCTGGCGTCTGTGTTTAAGACCAGGATCGAGCTTCGTCAGATCGGTGTCCGTGATGAGACGAAGATCCTTGGCGGTATTGGTATCTGTGGAAGGACGCTTTGCTGTCATACGTATCTTTCGGAGTTTGCGCCGGTTTCCATCAAGATGGCGAAGGAGCAGAATCTTTCTCTGAACCAGACGAAGATTTCTGGTGTCTGTGGTCGTCTGATGTGCTGTCTGAAGAATGAGCAGGAGACTTATGAGGAGCTGAACCGGAATCTTCCGGGTATCGGTGATATGGTAACGACGCCGCAGGGTGTTTCGGGTACGGTCCAGAGTGTGAATGTTCTCAGGCAGATGGTTAAGATCGTGGTTGAGGTGAATGACGAGAAGGAGATCCAGGAGTTTCCGGTCCGTGATCTGAGGTTCCGCCCTAAGAGAAAAAAGGGTAAGGGTGGTTCTGCTGACCACGAGGAGAAAGAGGTTAAAAAGGGAGATTCGAAGCCGAATGAGAAGTGATCTGGTTTATTGCGGTGAGCGTGTGGATGATCTTCAGAATGGGTTGTTTGTGATCCAGGATCCGAAGAAGTTTTGCTTTGGGATGGATGCGGTTCTGTTGTCTGGTTTTGCCCGGGTGAAGAGGGGTGAGGTTGCGCTGGATATGGGGACCGGTACGGGGATCATTCCGATCTTGCTTTCTGATCGTACGGATGGGGAGCATTTCACGGGGCTGGAGATCCAGCATGAGTGTGCGGAGATGGCTGACCGTAGTGTGAGGTATAATGGTCTTGAGGACAGGGTTCGGATCGTTGAGGGTGATATCAGGGAGGCTGCCGGGATTTTTGGGGCGGCTTCTTTTGATGTGGTGACGTGTAATCCGCCGTATATGATCGGGCAGCATGGGTTGACGAATCCGCATCTTCCGAAGGCGATCGCGAGGCATGAGATTTTGTGTTCGTTTGATGATGTGGCTTGTCAGGCTGCCCGGGTCCTGAAGGACCGGGGGCGGTTTTTTCTGGTGCACAGGCCGTTTCGGCTGGTGGAGCTGATGGCGACTTTGACGAAGTATAAGCTGGAGCCTAAGAGGATGCAGCTGGTGTATCCTTTTATTGATAAGGAGCCGAATATGGTGTTGATCGAGGCTTGTAAGGGCGGGAATTCCAGGATCCGGGTTGAGCGGCCGCTGGTGGTTTATGAGCGGCCTGGGGTTTATACGGAGGATGTTTTGGAGTTGTATC
>OGOR01000757.1_pt1 | contig 23436 bp, 18 predicted proteins | sample 1552771 | NCBI WGS metagenome assembly OGOR01 (sample SAMEA2580124, study PRJEB22360) | human gut metagenome | biome: human gut; feature: human-associated habitat; material: faeces | place: Denmark | collected 2008/2010
CTAACCGGGCATTGGACCGTAGCGAAAAGCTCTTTAAGAATATCTTTGCTAATATTCCGGCAGGAGTAGAGATCTACGATAAGGACGGCTATTTGATAGATTTGAATAATAAGGATTTAGAAATATTCGGTGTAGTGAATAAATCGGATGTGATAGGGGTTAATTTCTTTGAGAATCCGAATGTGCCGCAGGGGATTCGTGATCGTGTGCGGAATGAAGATCTGGTGGATTTCAGACTTAATTATTCTTTTGAGCAAGCAGGAGGATATTATGAGACAAGCCGTTCTAATGTGATAGAACTATATTCGAAGGTTAGTAAACTATATGATAATGAGGGCAACTTCAGCGGATATATTTTAATAAGCATTGACAATACGGAGCGTATTGATGCAATGAACCGTATTCGTGATTTTGAGAATTTCTTCTTGATGATATCCGATTATGCAAAAGTAGGATATGCCAAATTGAATCTTTTGAACCGCAAAGGTTATGCTATAAAACAGTGGTATAAGAATTTAGGTGAGGAGGAAGATATTCCTTTGAGTGAGGTGGTAGCAGTTTATAGCCAAATGCATCCCGAAGACCGTAAGCGTTTCCTTGATTTTTATGATGGAGTCAGAGACGGAAAAAGGAGGCATTTCCAAGGGGAGATGCGTATTCGTCGTCCCGGAACGAAGAACGCATGGAATTGGGTCAGCAGTAATGTAATGGTCACCAATTATAAACCGGAAGAAAATGAAATAGAAATCATCGGTATCAATTATGACATTACAGAATTGAAGGAGACTGAAGCCGAATTGATTCAGGCACGTGATAAAGCAGAGATGATGGATCGTTTGAAAAGTGCTTTCCTTGCCAATATGAGTCATGAAATCCGTACGCCGCTGAATGCCATTGTCGGTTTCTCCGATTTGCTGGTAGAAACTGAAGAGCTGGCAGAACGTCAGGAGTATATTAAGATTGTACGTGAGAATAATGAACTTTTGTTGCAATTAATTTCAGATATACTCGATTTGTCAAAGATTGAAGCGGGTACATTTGAGTTTACTAACGGAGATGTAGATGTAAATCTGTTATGTGAGGATATTGTCCGCTCTATGGGGATGAAAGCGAAAGAAGAGGTGGAACTGGTGTTTGATGATCATCTTCCGGTTTGTCATGTCATTAGTGACCGTAACCGTATACATCAGGTGATCTCTAACTTTGTTAACAATGCAATGAAGTTTACCTCTGAAGGTAGTATTCATGTGGGATATAAACTAAAAGATGGCGAATTGGAATTCTATGTTGAAGATACAGGCATCGGTATTGAAAAAGAGCAGTTGCCACATATCTTTGAGCGTTTCGTGAAGCTTAATTCTTTTGTACACGGTACAGGATTGGGACTTTCTATCTGTCAGAGCATCGTTGAACAATTAGGTGGGCGGATTGGCGTTGATTCTGAAAAAGGAAAAGGATCAAGGTTTTGGTTTACTATTCCCGGAGTGATCGTGACGGAAGAGATGAACTGTGCCCGGTAGAGTGGTAATGAGGCAGGTGAATATCTTCCTTCCTCATTAATAAAAGTGGGTTTTATATAAAAGAGACGGTCTTGGTTTTGATGTCGATTGATACTGACATGAAACCAAGACCGTTTCTTTGGTGAAAAGGTGTAGTCCGTTTAAATTCCGAACGACAGTTTATCGATGGATTGATATACGATACTTGCAATACCCAGTCCGATGATACCCAGCGTGCAAAGTGCCAGTCCCCATTTTGTGCAACGGTCGCTGCGGAAAGTAGGAATCGGGTTGTCGGAAGGAGTGATATACATTGCTTTTACAATCAATAGATAGTAATACAACGAAATCACTGTATTTACCAATGCGATGAATACCAGCAAGTGGAAACCTGCATCGAAAGCAGCCATGAAGATAAAGAACTTAGAGAAGAATCCGGCAAATGGAGGAATACCTGCCAATGAGAACAGAGACAAGGTCATCAGGAAAGCGATTTTCGGATTTGTTTTATAAAGTCCTGCGTAATCTTCAAGCGTGAATTTCTGACTGCGTAATGCCACGATGGTAATTACGGCAAATACTCCGAGGTTGGCAGCAGCGTACACTAGTACGTAATATACCAAAGCTGTCATGCCCTGTGCTGTACCTCCGATGACGCCCAACATAATGTATCCCGCTTGCGAAATACTGGAGAACGCCATCAAGCGTTTCAGATTTTGCTGACGGATAGCAAATATATTGGCAATAGTGATAGAAGCGATGGTTACCCAGTAAAGTACTTCCTGCCAGTCATTGATCATTGGAGCGAATACTTTGATAAGGACAGCCAATAATACAAATGCTGCCGATCCTTTTGATATAACACTCAAATAAGCGGTAACTGCACTCGGAGCGCCTTCGTAAACGTCTGCTGTCCATAAGTGGAACGGAACCAGTGATAACTTGAATGCCATTCCTGTGAAGAAGAATACAAATGCCATGATCTGTAACGGATTTCCGTCGATATGGGCAGGGAGGTCATCGAAATAAAGAGTGCCGGCAGAACCATAGAGCATTGACAGGCCAAACAACAGCAATGCACTGGAGAAAAGAGCTGTCAGAATGTATTTGGCACCTGCTTCGGCAGAGTTATGACGGTATTTATCGAAGGCTATTAATGCTGCCATTGGAATAGAAGCTGTTTCGAGTCCGATGAAGAACATCAGGAAATGTCCGGCGGAAATCATGAGGTACATACCAAACAAGGTAGAGAGTGTAAGTACATAGAATTCTCCTTGTTTGAATGAAGTATCTTCTCGTTTCATCCACTCGTGCGCCATCAGAAAAACAATCAGTGTACCGACGTTCAGGATTGATTTAACAACTGTGTGCATCGGTACATAGTGATACATACCACCGAATGCATCGGTAGCAGTTCCCGGAATCAAGTTGATAGCCGTATGGATAGCCATCAGAATAACGGGCAACATTGTGTTCAGGCGTGCTTTCCCACTATTTTTGTGTGCATCCGGACTCATGAAGAGGTCAGCTAGAAATAGCAGCAGTAAAACAGCTATGAGCGACAGCTCTTCTCGCATATATAGAAATTGTGAATAATCCATCTTGTTTATTTATGAATTAAGAATTATGATTTATGAGTTAGGGGATTAGTTGTGAGACAACTGGTAATACGCTTTCACCAATCATGTGGCTAACCCAGAATGGAGCCATACCTAGTCCGGCAACACAAACGATGAGGCAGATAACGGCTACACGTTCGTCCCAAGTTGCATCAGTCAGTTCGAGATGATGTTTGTTGGTGCAGGTTCCGTATAGAATCTTACCTACCAGACGCAGGATGTAGACTGCGGTAATCACAATCGAAGAACAGGCGATGATAGTCAGTACGCGGTGGAACTGGTCGTTATTTTGGAAAGAGCCGACGAAGATGGTCATTTCGGCAATGAAACCACTTAATCCTGGCAGACCGAGGTTGGCAAGACCGGCAATCACATAACATACACTAAGGAACGGCATGATTTTCATTAAACCGGCAAGTTCGCGAACGTCACGTGTGTGTGTACGTCCATATATCATACCGATCAGAGCAAAGAACAAGGCTGTCATCAATCCGTGTGAAAGCATCTGAAGAATTGCTCCTGTTGCTGCTGTCTGGTTCAGCATCAGAATGGCGAAAAGAACCAGTCCGCAGTGAGATACGGATGAATAAGCATTGATATATTTCAAGTCGGTCTGTACACAAGCGGAGAATGCACCGTAAACTACAGAGATACCTGTCAATATCAGGAATATCCATGAAAGTTCGTTGGCTGCTTCCGGCATCAGATACATGGCGATACGGAAACATCCGTAACCTCCCAGTTTCATCAATACTCCGGCATGAAGCATAGATACGGCAGTCGGGGCGGAAGCGTGACCGTCAGGACTCCATGTGTGGAACGGGAAAAGCGCGCCCAATACACCGAAGCCGAGGAAAGTCAGCGGGAACCAAATGCATTGCTGTGCAAAAGGTATGTTGTGCAACTGTGCAATTTCAAGAAGGTTCATGGTGGTTGCTCCCGAGCCGAAATAGATTCCGAGAATACCGATCAATAGGAAAGCGGAACCGCCCATCAACATAAGGGTCAGTTTCATCGCTGCATATTCTTTACGTCCTGATCCCCATACACCAATCAACAGGTACATCGGTATCAATGCGATTTCGTAGAACATGAACATGGTGAACAAATCGACGGATATAAAGAATCCGAATACTCCCATAGACAACAGGGTGAACCAGAGGAAATATTCTTTCGTCAGCGGTTGCAGACGCCAGGAAGCGAATGTACCGGTGAATACGATGACAGCAGACAATAACAACATGGCTACCGAAATTCCGTCAACACCTACTGAATAAGATATGTGAAGCGGGGCATACCAAAGCGTATCTGCACGGAAAAGCATTTCTGCCGTGTTTCCGGCGCTACGCTCTCCCAGATACAGGAATGTAAGTACGACGGAGGCAATCAGAAGTGCCGATGCGCCAGTAACCATAACCCCCCGGATGGCTTTGATTCCTCGTGCTGCCCAGAGTCCGGCCAGCATCAATAAGGGGATAAGTACGAATATTGATAAGAAATTCATATCGTTCTGTGCTTTATAAGATTAATAGTAGGATAAGTGCTAGTGCACCGCAAAGGAACACATACGCATATTGTTGTACCTGACCACTCTGCAAACCACGGATCTCGTCGCTTGTTGTGTTGGTGGCCCATGCCAGGAAGTCAAAGAATCCATCCACTACATGACGGTCGAACCATGCGATAGGAGTAGAGATGCAGCGGAAGATAATCTTATGCGTAATAAACTGGTAGATATCATCAATATAGAAGCGATTGTAGGCTGCGTTGTGTAGACCTTTGAATCGTTTTGCCAATGAATCGGCAACAGGCTGTTTCGCATTCTTGTACATCCATGTAGCGATCGCAATCGAAATAACCGCAATAACAACACTTGTAATAGCTACTGACAGATCAAGATGGATAGAGTAAGATTCACCATTCGAACTAATGAAATGTCCGAAAGGAATAAATCCTGCTCCACAAGTTACTACTGCCAGGAACATTAATGGGAAAGTCATAGCTAGCGGACTTTCATGTGGTGTGTGATGTGCATGGAGTTCTTTGTTTTCTTTTCCCCAAAAAATACCGTAGTAAAGACGGAACATATAGAAAGCAGTCATTGCAGCGATGACTGTCATCACCCATCCCATTACAGGGCTGTATTGGAAGCAAGCAGCCAGAATTTCATCTTTCGAGAAGAAGCCCGAGAACGGAGGAATACCGGCAATAGCAAGACAAGCAATCAGGAATGTCCAGTGGGTGATCGGCATATATTTGCGTAAACCTCCCATAGCGGACATTTCATTAGAATGTACGGCATGAATAATGCTACCTGCGCCGAGGAAGAGCAATGCCTTAAACATGGCATGTGTGAAAAGGTGGAACATGGAAGCCATGTAGCCCAAACCTCCTTCGTGCGGATTCATAGAAGTACAAACACCCAGGGCTACCATCATGAAACCAATCTGTGAAATGGTAGAGAAAGCCAGTACACGTTTGATGTCTGATTGTACGCAAGCCACACTTGCCGCGTAGAATGCTGTAAATGCACCTACCCAAGCAACCATGTGCAGCGTATTCGGTGCGTATGTAATGAAAAGTGGGAACATACGTGCCACCAGATATACACCGGCAACTACCATGGTAGCCGCATGAATCAATGCGCTGACCGGAGTAGGACCTTCCATGGCATCCGGTAACCAGATATGCAATGGGAACATGGCACTTTTACCGGCACCGCCGACAAACATCAATCCGAGAGCCAGCGGAAGCATGGAAGCTCCACCGCTAATCAAGGATACCGTATCCGGGGTGAATCCGAATGTGCCGCCATAATATCCGTAAATCAGGATACCGATCAGGAAGCCCAAGTCAGCAAAGCGAGTAACAATAAACGCTTTCTTGGAAGCAGCGATGGCAGCCGGTTTTGTATAATAAAAACCGATTAACAGGTAAGAACTTACACCCACCAGCTCCCAGAAAAGGTACATCTGGAAGATGTTGGTTGCGACGACCAATCCCAGCATAGACATGGTAAACAGGGATAGGAAAGCGTAATAGCGTTGAAAACCGACTTCTCCTTTCATGTAACCGAAAGAGTAGATATGTACCATCAGTGACACTGTAGAGATGACGATCAACATCATTACTGATATAGGATCGAGCAAGATGCCCAAATCGAAGTGTAAGGTCTCTGTAAAAGGAAGCCACGTGAAGTTGTAAGGTATCAGTGTGGCGAATGTTCCGTCTTCCAGTCGTGGAGCGGAGAAATATTGGATAGCTGTAACGTAGGATAGTACTGCTACTGCTCCCAGTATCAGCGTACCGATTGTACCCGCTGTCCGGTGGGACATCCATTTACCTCCGATTCCCAATAGGAGAAAGGAGAGGAAAGGAAGAAGGAGTATTAGAATTGTTAGTTCCATACAGTTTTATTTAATTACTTGAGTTATTATTATTAATTTTTGGTCTTATAGCTGATAATCACTATACTCGGACCTTCTGTTTGGTTTCCCGGTGTGAAACTAGTTGTTCCTCGGTGAGAAACACTTTGTTTCTCGGTGTGAAACGAAGTGTTTCAAGGGATGAAACACCTTGTTCCTGGGAATGAAACAAATCACCACTTCAACTCGTCCAGGTTGCGCACCTGAATGCTTCGAAGATTACGATAAATGTTAATCATGATGGCGATAGCTATTGCAGTTTCCGCAGCCGAGATGGCGATGGAAAAGAGTGCAAAGAAATAGCCTTCCATGCCTCCCGGAAAGAGAAAACGGTTGAACACGGCGAAGTTGATGTCCGTGGCATTCAGCATTAACTCTACAGAAATCAGGATGGCTAGCGTGTTGCGGCGGGTAAAGAATCCATAGATTCCTGCAAACATCATGATGGTAGAAACTACCAGATAATATTCCATGTGTATCATATTCGAACTCTATTTTGATAGTTAATACTTATTTATCTTTTACGTGCAATGATGATACCACCGATGATACAAGCCAGCAACAAGATACTGACAGCTTCAAAAGGCAATACATAGCCGTATTTGTCACTGCTAAGCAGGGCGTTCCCGATAGCATGAATGTTAATCTCATGCGGGGCAAGATTAGCTGTCTGCATGAAATTATGCTTCAACGTGATAAACAGGATAATTGCTAAACCGGCAATCATTGTGATGAGCCCGGACAGGAGCTTACTTCGTTTCACTTTCTCGGCTCGGTCACCTTCTCCGCTGGTCAACAGGATGGAGAATACATAAAGAACGACGATACCACCGGCATAAACCATTATCTGAACGGAACCCAGAAAGGTGTAACCCAGCAAAAAATAGATGCCAGCCGTGCCGAAGAGCACGAAGAGCAGGTAGGTAGCCGAGCGTACGATACGTTGGGTAGTCACCGTCATGATGGACATAGCAATAATAAATGCTGCCAAAAAGTAGAATACTACTGTTTCAAGTGTTGATCCCATATCTAAACTTCTTTTTTCTTTTCTATTACTTTACTACCGTCGTGATTCAACTTCAGGACAAGTTTCGTCCGGTCGAAGACTGCATGCTCGAAGTTCTGATCGAACGTGATGGCATCGTGCGGACAAGCATTGACACAGAGCTGGCAGAACATACAGGCACCCAGATCATATTCATAGGTTGCCAGGATTTTCTTTTTCTTTCCATCTTCTGTTTCGACGGTTTCGCTGGTCACTTTGATTGTATCGTTCGGACAGGCCATTTGACACAGTCCGCAAGCTACACAGCGATGTTCATTATTCTCATTGTGGGGCATATTCAGCGTACCACGGAAACGGTCGAACATTTTCAGCTCTTTCCGGTTTTCGGGATATTGCTCGGTCACTTTCTTACGGAAGTATACCTTGATGCTGGTTTTCATACCCGTTGCCAGTGTACTGATGCCATGCACCAGACCACCTAAGTACGTATATTTTTTATCTTTATATTCCATAATTTTCATTTATCAAAAGTGGAAGCCGAAAGCTACGCAGCATGCCATTAATAATAGATTTACCATAGAAATTGGAACCAGGTATTTCCATTCCAGATTCAAGATCTGGTCGATACGCAAGCGTGGGAAAGTCCATTTGATCCACATCAGAAGGAATACCACAAAGAATGCTTTGGCGAAGAACCAGATAAAGCCCGGAATATAATCCATTACAGTGTTAAATCCATTCAAACCAACGATGTGCAGCGGCATCCATCCTCCCAGGAAGATAGTGGTGGCAACACTGGCTACGATAAACAGATTCAAGTATTCTGCCAGATAGAAGAAACCGAAACCCATACCGGAGTATTCAGTATGATATCCGGCTGTCAGCTCACTTTCCGCTTCGGGAAGGTCGAACGGGCCACGGTTACATTCTGCATTTCCGGCAATCAGATAGATGATGAAAGCAATGACCGCAGGAATATGTCCCTTGAAGATGAACCAACCATTAGCTTGTCCTTCTACGATTTCAGAAAATTGCATGGTTCCCGTCAGCACTACCATTGTCATGATACTCATACCAACCGAAAGTTCATAACTGATAATCTGTGCACCGCTTCGCATGGCACCGATCAAAGAGAATTTGTTGTTACTACCCCAACCGGCCAACAAAATACCGACAACTCCAATGCTGGAAGCTGCCAACAGGAAGAACACGCCCACATTAAAGTCCAGAATCGCCGCACCTTTATTAAAAGGAATACAAGCGAAAGTCAGGAATGAAGCGATAATCACCATGAATGGAGCAAGATTGTAAAGGAAATGGTCGGCACCCTTCGGCATGAAGATTTCTTTGGTCATCATCTTGAGTACGTCGCAGACCACTTGGATAGAACCCCATTTACCAACACGGTTCGGGCCAAGACGACACTGGAAGAAACCGCAGACCTTACGCTCCATGTAGATCAATATGATAGCCAGGATGGCATACAGTGCTACGAGGCACACGCCGACAGCTACACATTCTATAAAGATGGCTAATCCCTCCGGCATAATGGAGAGCAGTAGCTCATGTATCCAGTTTGTTACTATACTAAAGTCGAACATATATTCTTAATAATTAAGTATTGGTTTTTTTAGTATTAAATATTAATTCCATGCGAAAAATGATCTCTTGCGTCATATTGTCGGTTACTACTTAATACTTGTTACTTAATACTTGTTTTTAATATTTGTTTTTTATCTATCAATATCCGGAACGACATAATCTATTGTTCCGCCAATAGCAATTAAGTCGGCAATCTTCGTTCCCCGGCAGATGGTGTCAATTGCAGCAACAAGCGGCAATCCCGTAGCACGGTAGTGCAGGCGGTAAGGCGTTTTGTCACCTTGACTTTCCAGGAAGACACCGAATTCACCACGACTTCCTTCTACTGCAGCATAGTAACTGCCTTCCGGAACACGGATGATAGGTTTCATCTTCTCCTGATAAGGTCCCTCGGGAATATTGTCTATTAATTGCTCGATGATGTTCAGACTTTCCATGATTTCATCCATACGCACCAGGTAACGGGCAAAGCAGTCACCTTCCATATAAACGATTTCTTTGAAATCGACTTTGTCATATACACCGTATGGCATCCGTTTACGTACGTCACACGCCCATCCTGATGCACGGCCTGTACCTCCGGTACAACCGAAAGAGATGGCATCTTCACGGCTTAACACACCGACGCCTTTCATACGGCTCTGTGCGATGATATTACCTGTGAATATATCGTGATATTCGTGGATGATTCCTCTCATGTAAGGAATGAATTCTTTTACTCGTTTGACGAAGTTAGGGTGAAGATCAGCCTGTACACCGCCAATCGTATTGTAGTTCATGATCAGGCGTCCGCCGCAAGTTTCTTCAAAGATATCGAGAATCTTCTCACGGTCACGGAATCCATAGAAGAATGCTGTCAATGCTCCTAAGTCCATAGCAAGACAAGAGTAGAACAGCAAGTGAGAGTCGATACGTTGCAACTCATCCATAATGGTACGGATGTACTGCACACGTTCGCTGACCTCAACGCCCATGGCTTTTTCAATACACATACACAATGCGTGACGATTCTGATGTGCACCCAAATAGTCCAGACGGTCTGTTAATGCTAATGTTTGAGGATAAGTGAGGCTTTCATTCATTTTTTCGATACCCCGGTGGATATAACCGCAGTTTGCATCAATTTTACGAATGATTTCACCTTCCAGAGAAACACGGAAGCGCATTACACCATGAGTAGCCGGGTGTTGCGGACCGATGTTGACTACATATTCTTCTTCACCGAACAGCTTCATCTCTTTGTTCTTGATGGTTCCGTCCGGGTTCAGCTCTATTTCTTGAGTCGTGTCAAACGTCTCTTCATTGGTCATGCACAGTGGGTTATCCTTTTCCGGATCGTTATCCTTACGCATTGGATAACCTATCCAGTCGTTACGCAGATACAGCCGGCGCATGTCAGGATGACCAACAAAGGTGATACCATAATAATCGAAAACTTCACGTTCGTAGAAGTCGGCTATCTTCCAGATATCGCTGACAGATGGAATTTCCGGTAGCTCGCGGTTGGTTGTCGCTGTTTTTAGTGCTATCCGTTCGCCTGTAATGGTAGATTCCAGATGGTAGACTACGCCTAAGCCGCGGAGTTTTTCCGGAGCGTCTTTCTCATCGGCTACTCCCCAGTCCATACCGGTGAGGCTTTCGAGAAAGTCCATCTGTTTTTCATTTCGCAAGCGCAGCATCTCGTCGTGTAACGCTGCAGGAGCTATAAATTGTATTTCTTGCATAAATCCTTTAAATTACAGAATGTAGAATCATTCTTCATTTTTTAAATAATCCGGTTTCTTCTCTTTTCTGTTTACTCCACCAAAGAACTTTTCTATTTTCACTTTGCGTTGCAATTGCATCATGCCATAATAGAATGCTTCAGGACGTGGCGGGCATCCGGGAATATATACATCTACCGGAAGAATCTTGTCCACTCCGTTTACTACGTGATAGGACTTCTTGAAAGGACCTCCGCTGACAGCGCATCCGCCTACGGCAACCACATACTTCGGGTCGGGCATCTGGTCATAGAGTCGTTTCAGTACCGGAGCCATTTTATTGGTGATTGTTCCGCATACCATAATCATATCAGCCTGGCGCGGACTGGCACGTGCTACTTCAAACCCAAAGCGGGCCATGTCATAACGCGCGGCACCCAGTGCCATAAATTCGATACCACAACAACTGGTTGCAAAGGTAAGCGGCCACAGTGAATTGCTGCGTCCCCAGTTGATAAAGTCGTCAAGTACTCCGAGGGCAACATTGGCTCCTCCTGCATTAAGTTCCTTGACCAACTTTTCCAATGATTCATTGTCGATAAACTCATCATACGGAATAGATTTTATTTTTGGCTTTTTGGTTATTTCCATTCCAAAGCTCCTTTCCTCCAGGCATAAGCAAGACCCAGAACTAAAATGATAAAGAAGAAGAGAACACTAATAAGTCCCTGTGGTCCCATGTCACGCATAACTACCGCCCACGGAAACAGAAAAGCTGTTTCGACATCGAACATAAGGAATAGGATGGCAAACAAGTAGTAGCCTACACGGAACTGCATCCATGATTTACCACGTGTCGGGATACCACATTCGTAAGCCTCGAATTTTTGTGCGTTGTACGAACGGGGAGAGATAGCGCGTGAAAGAGCTATCACCACACCGACAAAAGCAAGCGCTGTCAGTAAAACAACAACTAAAAATGTAAAATTCATAATTCAATAGCTGTTTAGATTGAATATTATATAGAAATAAACAATTAGTCTATTCGTCCTATGGAGAATAAAACCAACTGTAATAAATGACGAGCAAAAGAGTCTACTGTACTGTAGGCTAAATGACAATCTTTCTCAACCCATATATATAATAGGAGATAGGATCGTAATAGTATGTAAGAGAATGGGACGAGACAGGGTGAGGCGGGCTTTGACGTTTGTAATGGTCGCAGAAATAAGCGATTAACAAAAGCATACTTTTATCTGTTGGAACATGTGCAACATCTGTATGGCTCATATCGCAGGATTGGGTCGTATAAAGATTGTAAAGACGTTCTAAAGCATTTTGAACCGGACGATCCTGCGATACATAGCATCTCTCCTGCCGATAAGTCGGGGAGGCAACTTTGCACATATCTTCCATTGTTCCGTTAGTTGCACAATGGATGAGCAAAGCCAATATTAACAGTAGTCCGAATTTTAAGCTTTGTTTCATCTTTCTCTTTTAACGGCTGCAAATATAGAACTAATATTTATACTTTTTGCAAAGTCCGTATGGCAAAAAAGCTTTTTTTAACTCCGCTTCTTTTAGATGCGTTTTTTAGCCCGCATAGTTTCACAGATATAGTTTTGGAATAAGGTAATCTTTTTACCATCATTTGTTAAAAGATGCAATAAAAAAGATGATTTACGTTCTTTTTTATGAATTACACAAAGAAAATACATTTTTTTGCAGATTAAGAAAGAATACACTATTATGAAACGCACACTTTGGTTTACATTTTTCCTTCTAAACTCTTTGTTTTATCTCTATGCAGATAGTGAGAATGATTCTTTGTTGAAGGTATTGGACAAAGTGATTTCTGAACGTTTGATATATACCCAGAAAAAAGAAGCGACCATAAAAGAATTAAAGAAAAAGAAGGTTGGCCTTGATTCGTTGGAGGATATATATAATTTAAATAAAGAGATTATCCACCAATATGAGACCTTTGTCTGCGATTCGGCAGAACAATATATTCATGAGAATATTGATATAGCAAAAACAATCGGTAATAAAGAATATCTTTTGGAAGAGCAACTCCGGTTGGCTTTTGTCTATTCCTTATCCGGTTTGTTTATTCAAGCTAATGATATTTTTAAGTCGATAAAATGTCCGGATTTACCCGATCATTTAAAAGCTTTGTATTGCTGGAATCGTATACGTTATTATGAAAATCTCATTAAATACACGGATGATGTACGATTTTCAAACGAGTATATATCGGAAAAAGAAGCTTATCGGGATACGGTGATGAGCATCTTATTTGACCAGTCGGATGAATATAGAAAAGAAAAAGCGGTGAAACTTCAAGATAAAGGGAGTACAAAAGAAGCTCTTCTGATTTTGACAGAGATATATGATAAGCAGGAGCCGTCCTCTCATGGATATGCTATGATGGCTATGGGACTTGCCAGGGCTTATCGGTTGATCGGAAATTATGCATTGGAAGAAAAGTTTTTAATGCTGGCTGCTATGACAGATACAAAACTGGCTGTAAAAGAGAATGAGGCATTATTGACATTGGCAGTTAATTTGTATCATAAAGGAGATATAGACAGGGCTTATAATTATATTAAGGTAGCGTTGGATGATGCCATCTTCTATAATTCCCGTTTTAAGAATACAGTAATTGCCCGTATCCATCCGATTATTGAAAATACGTACTTGATCCGGTTGGAAAAACAAAAGCAGAACCTTCGTTTCTATATATTTCTGACTAGCTTGTTTGTGGTAGCTCTTGCTATCACCCTGTATTTTACATATAAACAAACAAAAATTGTATCCCGGGCTAAGCGGCATCTGAAAGCTATGAATGAGGAATTGGTCGGGTTGAATAAGAATCTCGACGAAGCTAATCTGATTAAGGAAAAATATGTGGGGTATTTTATGAATCAATGTGCCGTTTATATTAATAAACTCGATGAGTACAGGAAGAATGTGAACAGGAAAATCAAGACCGGACAGATTGATGATTTGTATAAATCATCTTCTCGTCCTTTTGAAAAGGAACTTGAAGGGCTTTATCAGAACTTTGATAAAGCGTTCCTTAAATTGTATCCTAACTTTGTGGAAGAGTTCAATTCTTTGTTGAAACCGGAGGAACGCTATAAATTGGAAAAAGACCAACTGAATACAGAATTACGCATATTTGCATTGATTCGATTAGGAATTACCGATGTTGGACAGATCGCTGTGTTTTTACATTATTCTGTGCAGACAATTTATAATTATAAGAGTAAAGTGAAGAGAATGTCCACTCTTGATAGTAATATCTTTGAAGAAGAGGTAAAAAAACTTGGTTCTTTGTCTCAAAAATGATTCTATCCGGTTTACCAAAACTAAAAAATGGTATTGATTTAAAATATTGATTATTAAATGTATATGTGAATAATAGTCTTTAAAATGTTTACTTTCCCGCCTACTTCCATTAAGAAGTAGGCTTTTTTCATCTCTATATTTGCATCACAAGATTTTTGATAACTGAATACTAATCTAAAGAAACACACAACTATGAGTTTTTCAGAATTGTATCTTATTTATTATCCCAAACTAGTTCGGTTTGCAAAAGAATTTGTGATGTCGGAAGAGGATGCTGAGAACATAACGCAAGATGTGTTTACAGACTTATGGGAAAAGAGAGAGTCTATGAATCATATTGAGAATATGAATGCTTATCTTTTCAGGCTTGTAAGAAACAAATGTTTGGATTATTTAAAGCATAAAGTATTTGAGCAAAAGTATGTCGAGAATGTGAAGGCTTCTTTTGAGATTGAGTTGAATCTGAAATTGCAATCTTTGGATCGTTTTGATGTATATGATATATCAGAAAGAAATCAGATGGAGAAACTGATACGGGATGCTATCAATAGTTTGCCTAAAAGATGTCGTGACATATTTTTGTTAAGCCGCATGGAAGGATTGAAGTATAGGGAAATATCCGAGCGTCTGGGCATTTCGGTAAATACAGTGGAATGCCAGATGGGAATAGCACTAAAAAAGTTGAGAGCAAAACTCAATGTAACATTGGCAGCATAACTTTTTAATTAATTTATAGATGTTCTTTTAAGGGTATTTATTTAGATAATCGTTCTTTGGTAAAAAGAGCTGTGTATATGGAAAATTGTTTGAATAAATATTTTGCGGATGAATTTACTTCTGATGAAAAAACAGAGTTTCTGATAGAAGTGGAAAACAACGAAAAGTTGAAAGAAGAGTTTATAGAAAATCAGAATATGCTGGCACTCGTTGATTGGATATCTCCGGAATATGAAAATAATAAAGAAGTTGTCCAACATAAATTATATGAATTTATGCGTAGAATGGAACAATATAAAGATAAATAGGTTTAGGATACCATGAATAAAATTTATATCATATTACTGACTGTTTTCTTTTATACAAATGTTTATTCTCAACAAGCTTATTTTGTTGATGGGTATCATGGCGGGATATATGGGCATTATCCGGTAAAGTGGAAAACTCAATTTATTGTGGATAAGTTGGCTATGCATCCGGACTGGCGGATTTGTATGGAGATAGAGCCCGAAACATGGGATACGGTCAAGGTACAGACTCCTGAGGCCTATCTGCGTTTTAAAGAGATGGCTACCAGTGAACAGGTAGAGTTTACGGATCCTACTTATGCACAGCCTTATTGCTATAATATCTCGGGAGAGAGTATAATAAGACAGTTTCAATATGGTATTGCTAAAATAAACACACATTTTCCGGGGGTGGATTTTGTAACCTATTCGGTAGAAGAACCTTGCTTCACAAGTTGCTTGCCACAAATCCTTAAACAGTTCGGCTTTAAATATGCTGTATTAAAATGTCCCAACACCTGTTGGGGAGGGTATACTGCTGCTTATGGCGGAGAATTGGTTAATTGGGTGGGACCGGACGGGACTGCAATCTTGACCGTTCCCAGATATGCTTGTGAAAAACTAGAGCCGGGATCAACTTGGCAGACAACTGCTTGGGGAAATTCGGATGCTTATTTAAAAGATTGCCGTAACGCAGGTATCAAACACCCTGTTGGTATGTGTTTTCAGGATGCGGGATGGAAGAACGGCCCATGGCTGGGAAGTGGAAAGAACACAAAAAATAACTCTATATATATGACATGGAGAGATTACATTGAAAATGTCTCCATCGGAAAAACGGATGATAACTGGTATTTTTCACAGGAAGATATACATGTGAATCTTATGTGGGGGAGTCAGGTTTTACAAAAAATTGCGCAAGAGGTACGTGCTTCAGAAAATAGAATCCTCATGGCGGAGAAGATGTCCGTTATGGCTTATCTGGAGAATCAATATATTTGTCGACAAGCAGACGTGGATGAGGCTTGGCGTACGCTGATGCTGGCACAACATCATGATTCGTGGATTGTGCCTTATAATGGACTGAATAGGAAAGGAACATGGGCTGATCAGATTAAGCGATGGACAGATAGTACCAATCATATTGCAGATGGAATTATTGAGGCATCTATGCGGAGCTTTAATGAAAAGTTTATTCCGCAAAATAATGCTCGACAGCAATATATACGTGTTTTTAATACATTAGGAATGAGAAGAAAGGAAATCGTAAGGGTTCTTCTGCCTACGGAATCTGAAAATGCGGATTTAAGTGTTTGTGACTGGAAAGGTAAAGATATAGGTTGTTTTGTAGAAAATGAAGGTAAAGAGATAAGATTATTTTTTGAGGCAGAGATTCCTCCCTTTGGTTATTCCACGTATTGTATAAAAAAGAAAGAAGCTGGTAAGAAAGAGGCTTCGGAGAGTAGATTCGTTTCGGAAAATAATAAGGTGAATAAACAGGAATACGTGGTTGAAAATGATATGTATAAAATTGTTTTTGACTTATCAAAGGGAGGAACCATAAAAAGCCTGATAGCTAAAAAAGAAGGGAATAAGGATTTTGCAGGTAAAATGGAGAAATATGCTTTAGGGGAGTTGCGAGGCTTTTTTTATGAAGAAGGCAAATTTCGTTCTTCTAGAGAAACTCCGGCTCGGCTGACAGTAGTGAGGGATAATGTATATGAGCAAAAAATTAAGATAGAGGGTGAGATTGCTTCCCATCCGTTTACACAGGTAATCACTCTCACTAAAGGAACGAGACGAATCGATTTTGATTTGACGGTTGACTGGAAAAATAATGTAGGTATTGGTGAATATAAAGAGGAACGTTGGCGTGATAATCGTCGGGCTTATTGTGACGATCGATTTAAACTAAGTGTATTATTCCCGACTGATTTACATTCTCCCTGTGTTTATAAAAATGCACCGTTTGATGTATGCGAAAGCAAACTGACTGATACTTTCTTTGGTTCTTGGGATCAAATCAAACATAATATTATACTTCATTGGGTTGACTTGGCTGAACAAGAAGGTGACTATGCTTTGGCTTTATTATCAGACCATACTACTTCTTATTCTTATGGAGAGGACTATCCGCTAGGACTGACTGCTCAATATTCGGGTGGAGGACTTTGGGGACCTGATTATAAAATAACACACCCTTTGAGGATGAAGTATGCAATTATACCTCATCGTGGCAAATGGGACAAAGCATCAATCGCAGATGATAGCGATTGTTGGAATGAACCATTGCTGCATTCTTGCTATCCAGTGGCAAAACCGGAATCGAAATCATTTATTGATTTACAGAATACCGGTTATCAAGTGAGCGCTCTTCAAATGAAAGATGGAAAGGTACTATTGCGCCTGTTCAATTCTGAAGGGGACGAAAAATTACAAAAGGTTACCATTGACATGCCATTATCCGGAGTGGAGGAAGTTGATTTGAATGGACAATGTATCGAAAGAAAGAAGATAAAAACACGTGCCGGCAAATCGGAAATAGTGATTTCAATGCCTCGTTTTGGTATTAAGACTTTCATTCTTAGTTTGATTAAAAATAATTAGATTATTATTATGTATAAAGCGACTGCTAATCTTTTAATTGTTTGCTTTTTGGGTTGGATGACAGGGTGCTCATCAACCAATACTGTATCGGAAGATTTAGTTCCGACTGATTATGTAAACCCGTTTATTGGTGCCAGTACTAGTGTAGGGGCTGCCGGAGTTTACCATGGATTAGGTAAAATTTTTCCCGGAGCCACAACTCCTTATGGTATGGTACAGGTTAGTCCTAATACAATAACGGGAGGCGATAATGGTTCCGGATACAGTGATGAACATAAGACAATCGAAGGATTTGCCTTTACTCAGATGAGTGGTGTGGGATGGTTTGGTGATTTAGGTAATTTTCTTGTGATGCCTACAACTGGTGAATTATATAAAGTCGCAGGTAAAGAGAATAATGATAGTATAAAAGGATATCGTTCGGCTTATAACAAAGCTACAGAAACGGCTAAGGCAGGATATTATTCGGTAGAATTGACTGATTATCATATAAAAGTAGAAAGTAGCGCGACACCGCATTGTGGAATTTTACATTTCACTTATCCTTCTAGTGATCAATCGCGTATTCAGATTGATTTAGCCCGTAGAGTAGGGGGAACATCTACTTCCCAGTATATTAAAGTTGTAGATGATTACACCATTCAAGGATGGATGAAGTGTACGCCCGACGGTGGTGGATGGGGTAATGGTGAAGGTAAAGCCGATTATACCGTTTATTATTATGCACAATTTAGTAAACCTTTGACAGACTATGGCTTTTGGAGTGCAGATATTCCCGAACATTGGGTTCGGAAACGTGATGAAGTAGTGAGTATTCCTTATTTGACTCGTGTATCACAAGCTCCGGTTATAAAAGACAAGAAAGAACTGACGGGTAAACATCTGGGCTTTTTTACTGAATTTCCAACGAAGGAGGGAGAGACTGTAGAGATGAAAGTTGGTATCTCTTTTGTTGATATGGAGGGTGCTGCAAATAACTTTGAACAAGAAATAGCCTCTAAAAATTTTGGACAAGTAAAGCAGGAAGCTACTGAATTGTGGAACAAAGAACTTAATCGTGTCCGGATATCCGGTGGTACGGATGATGAAAAAACGATATTCTATACTGCCATGTATCATACGATGATTGATCCTCGTATCTATACAGATGTAGACGGACGTTATGTAGGTGGTGATTATAAAATACATACGGCTGACAGCACTTTTACAAAACGTACTATATTCAGTGGATGGGATGTATTTCGTAGTCAGTTTCCTTTGCAGACTATAATTAATCCGCGTTTAGTAAGTGATGAACTGAACTCATTGATTACTATGGCAGATCAGAGTGGGCGCGAATACTATGAACGTTGGGAATTGCTGAATTCCTATTCCGGCTGTATGTTGGGAAATCCTGCTTTGTCTGTTTTGGCGGATGCTTATATCAAAGGGATTCGTACGTATGATGCAGAGAAAGCATATCGTTATGCCGTTAACACATCCCGTCGTTTTGGTAATGATTCATTGGGGTATGCTCCGGAACCATTGAGTATTTCAACAACTTTGGAGTATGCTTATACTGATTGGTGTATATCTCAATTAGCGAAGGCTATGGGAAAAGAAGACGATGCCAAATGTTTCTATGAAAAGGGACAGGCATATCATCATATTTTTGATAAAGAAAAGGGGTGGTTCCGTCCTCGCAAAGCAGATGGTACATGGGTAGAATGGCCGGAGAATGCACGTCTTAAAGAATGGTATGGGTGTATAGAAGCAAACTCTTATCAGCAAGGTTGGTTTGTACCTCACGATGTTCCGGGAATGGTGAATTTGATGGGTGGTAAGGAGAAAGTTATTGCGGATTTAACAGATTTCTTTAATAAAACTCCTTCTAATATGTTGTGGAATGAATATTATAACCATGCGAATGAACCAGTACACTTCGTTCCTTTTTTGTTCAATCAACTTTCAGTTCCCTGGTATACTCAAAAATGGACACGCTATACCTGTGAAAAGGCTTATGCAAATAAAGTTGAGGGGATCGTTGGCAATGAAGATGTAGGCCAAATGTCGGCATGGTATGTGTTGGCGGCTTCCGGCATTCATCCTTCCTGTCCCGGTAACACCCGCATGGAAATAACCAGTCCTGTTTTTGACAAGGTAGAATTTAATCTGGACTCAAAATATCATCAAGGGAAAGTATTTACAATTATTGCTCACAACAACAACACAAATAATCTATATATACAAAAAGCTTTGCTGAATGGCAAGGAGTACAATAAATGTTACCTTGACTTTGCTGAAATCGCAGCAGGAGGAACATTGGAATTATTTATGGGCGATAAGCCCAATACAGAATGGGGTGTTTTATCTAACATTTAAATAACTGAATATTATGATGAATAAGTTTAGACTTCTTTTACTAGCATCAAGTTTGTTTGTACTGAATGGAATAGGGCATGCTCAGACTTCTACCATGTCACTGGACAGTTCCAATCCTAAGATAGTATGGGAAGTCAAACCGCAGGCAGATTTGAATAATATAGGGGGAGAACACATCTCTACCCCCGGTTTTAAAATGCCGGACTATGTAAAAGGCGTAGTTCCCGGAGCTGTTTTTACAGCATATGTTGAAGCTGGAATCGTTCCCGATCCTAATTACGCTGATAATATATATAAAGTAGATGAGACGTTTTATAACCGTCCTTTCTGGTATCGTACGGAGTTTGAACTTCCGGCATCTTATTCAGCAGGTAAGCGTGTTTGGCTTCATTTTGATAATACCAACCGTTTCGCAGATTTCTATTTTAATGGAGAAAAAATATCGGGAACGAAGACATCCACTAAAGATGTGAGCGGACATATGTTGCGTTCTAAATTTGATGTGACACATCTGATTAAGAGATCAGGAAAGAATGCGGTTGCGGTTCTGATTACTGATCCTGATCAGAAAAAGACTCGTAAAGGAAAAGATCCGTATGGTGTTGCTTGTAGTCCCAGCTATCTGGCAGGTGCCGGTTGGGATTGGATGCCGTATGTGCCGGGACGTCTTGCCGGAATTACAGGAAATGCTTATCTGGCTATTACAGGTGATGCTGTGATGGAAGATCCGTGGATTCGCTCGGAATTGCCGACTTTGCAACAAGCAGAACTATCTTTCTCTACAGGAATCAAGAACGTTTCTTCTGCTCCGAAAGAAGTGGAAGTTTCCGGTGTTATTCAGCCGGGAAATATTACTTTCTCCAAGAACATTCGGGTGGAAGGAAAAGAAACAGTACAGTTGTCGGTGGATAAGAGCGATTTTGCTGCATTAGTCATTCGTAACCCGAAACTTTGGTGGCCTAACGGCTATGGAGAACCGAATCTTTATACCTGTAAACTGACTTGTTCGGTAGATGGAAAAATATCGGATGAAAAGGATATTACTTTTGGTATCAAGAAGTATGAGTATAAGATGATCAACAACGTAGTGAATTACCCGGTCCTTACATTCTTTATCAATGGGCAGAAGATTTATCTGAAAGGTGGAAACTGGGGTATGAGCGAGTATTTGCTTCGTTGTCATGGCAAAGAGTACGAAACGAAAATCAAGTTGCATAAAGATATGAACTACAACATGATCCGTTTGTGGACAGGTTGTGTGACTGATGATGAATTCTATGATTATTGCGATAAGTATGGAATCATGGTGTGGAATGATTTTTGGCTGTATGTCGCTTATAATGATGTAGCTGAGCCGGAAGCATTCAAAGCAAATGCTCTTGATAAAGTGAGACGTTTAAGGAATCATCCTTCTATAGCTATCTGGTGTGGTGCTAATGAAACACATCCGGCACCCGATTTGGATAATTATTTGCGTGAAATGATAGCTCAGGAAGATAAAAACGATCGAATGTATAAGTCTTGTTCCAATCAAGATGGTTTATCCGGAAGCGGATGGTGGGGAAATCAGCCCCCTAAGCACCATTTTGAGACTTCGGGCAGTAATCTGGCATTCAATAAACCTGCTTATCCGTATGGTATAGATCATGGTTATGGTATGCGTACTGAAATAGGAACGGCTACTTTCCCGACATTTGAAAGTGTGAAATTGTTTATTCCTCAGGAGTCATGGTGGCCTCTGCCTACTGATGAACAATTGAAAGATGATGATGATAACGTTTGGAATAAGCACTTCTTCGGCAAAGAAGCGTCCAATGCCAATCCTATCAATTATAAGAAATCAGTGATATGGGAACTATTTTCCAGTCATGTATGAAAGATGAGATCTCTGTAGATGAGTTCTGTGAGAAAGCTCAGTTGCTGAATATTGAAGTAATGAAAGGGATGTATGAAGCATGGAATGATAAGATGTGGAATGATGCGGCAGGGCTTTTGATCTGGATGAGTCACCCGGCATATCCATCATTCGTGTGGCAGACGTACGATTATTATTATGATCCTACCGGAGCTTATTGGGGAGCAAAGAAGGCTTGCGAACATCTTCATCTTCAGTGGAACTCATCTAATAACAGTATAAAAGCTGTAAATACTACTACCAAAGACTTGAAAGGCGCTTATGCCAAAGCGACCATCTACAACCTGAACGGAAAAGAGGTTGCGGCATATGGACGTACAAAACAGATGGATGTACCGGCAAGTAACATTGCAGAAGCGTTCACGTTAAACTTCAATCCGTACAATTTGGCTTTTGGCAAGAATGTGATAGCTTCTTCATCATCACCATCCAGATCGGCTTCTTTAGTAGCTGACGGAGGGGCAGGCAGTCGTTGGGAAAGTGATGCGAGTGACTCTCAATGGATTTATGTTGACTTGGGTAAGAAAGAAAAAATAGAGCATGTTGTGTTGAAATGGGAAACGGCACGTGCCAAAGAGTACGAGATCCAAGTGTCGAATGATGCGAAGAAATGGAAAACAGTCTATACAAACAAAGATGGACAAGGCAGTACAGATGAGATAAAACTTTCTCCGGTTACTGCACGCTATGTGAAAATGGCAGGAGTTAGCCGTGCCACAGACTTTGGATATTCACTGTATGAATTTGAAATATATGGTAAGAAACAAAAGAATGTTGAGGAACTGACTCCGCTCCATTTCATCCGGTTAGAACTGACTGACGCAAATGGTAATTTGATTTCAGATAATTTCTATTGGAGAAACGGCGTGACAGATCTTGACTATACAGCTTTGAATACATTGCCGGAAGCAGAACTGTCGTGCAAATTAGTTGATAAGTCAATGTTATCCGAAGGGAAGATGAAATTGTCGGTAAAGAATCATTCGAAAACTGTTGCTTGTGCTAACCGGATAAGATTGGTGAATACGGCTACACAAGAAAGAATCCTTCCTGTTATCATGTCTGATAATTATATAACTTTGATGCCGGGTGAAGAGCGGACTATTTCTGTTGAGGCGGAACCGGAAATGTTGAAAGGAGGAGTCAGTGTTTTGCTAAAACAATATGGTAAGGCTGAACAAAAGAAGTTGGATATATGATATACGTAGAAAACTAAGGGGCACCTTTTTAATTTGAACACCAGAAGACATTACCTGTCCTGTCTTCTGGTGTTTTTAATTTCCCTCTATATTGTGCCTGATATATTCAGGAAGAGTAGAAAGTGAACTTTCTTTTTTGAAT
>OGOR01000769.1_pt1 | contig 23164 bp, 22 predicted proteins | sample 1552771 | NCBI WGS metagenome assembly OGOR01 (sample SAMEA2580124, study PRJEB22360) | human gut metagenome | biome: human gut; feature: human-associated habitat; material: faeces | place: Denmark | collected 2008/2010
GCCGATGATTCGTTTCCGCTGGCAATGTCTGCAAAAGGACGCACAGCAGTTTGTGATATTGATAATATCAAGAATATATATGCGCATATTTATGGAGAAAAGACTGATTTCACAGGCTATATAAGCAAATTTTCAAATAACAAACAATTTGACTACTCTTTAAAAGAAAATTTGAGAGAGTATATTATTAATAATTTGTTTAATAAGAATTTACTTAAACATTCTATACTATGTGAAATATTAGCTGATTTGATTCTTAACAAATTAGATGACTCATCCAAACAAAATTATAATTTAAGATTAATAAAAGAACGCATAAAAAAATCAGAATCTCAAATCAGAGATTACATAATACCTTTAGAGAAAGGTTTAAATGGATTAAGTTTACCCTTAAAATCAGACTACACTCATTTTTTAGCTTTACTTAAAGTTTTCAAAATTGATTATTCAACATTCATTATAACTAATAATAATGACCAATTTAGAAAATGTATAGCTTGCCTTGTTGGGCCATACTGGGCTTTAGCCGAGAAAAGAAACGGCAATTTATCTTTAACATTTAATAAAGATAACATCATTTGTACATATGACCTCAGAAATGGTTATCGTAATGATAAAGTAAGTACAGCTTTCGAATATACGATAGAAAATAAAATTATTAAGGATATAAAAATACGTTTCGATGATTATCATCAAATAGGTCTAAAAGTATATGACACATTAGGTGCTATTACAGATTACCTATTTAAAAGTGCTATTTTATAACAATAAGGGGTAGCTTCCTATTACTTTCGCTTACAAACTCAGAAATAATCTGTATAACGCCATAAAGACGTTAGATTATTGTGATAATATTATAGATTAGGTGGGACTAAATCACAGTCTCACCTTTCTTTTTCCCATAGAAATGAGTACTCGGCATTATATTTTAAGCAAAAAGTATCATATGGGACGCAAAAGCGCATATAAAGAAGAATATAATCAGTTAGCCGAGAATTATGCCTTATTAGGGGCAACAGACAAGGAAATGGCTGATTTATTTAGTGTTACCGAGCGCACACTTAATCAATGGAAGAAAGATTATCCGGAATTTCTTCAGTCCCTAAAAAAAGGAAAGAATATTGCGGATGCCAATGTGGCATCCCGTCTTTATAACCGTGCGATTGGCTATGACTGCAAAGCCACCAAATTCGCAACATCAGAGGGAAAGATTACCGATTCGAAAGAATACATAGAACATTATCCTCCTGATACAACAGCTGCAATATTTTGGCTGAAGAACCGACAGCCGGAGAAATGGCGTGACAAGAAAGAAGTTGATGCAAATGTGAATCTTGGTGATGAACTGGAAGGATTGAGTGACGAACAGTTACAGGCTATTATTGATGGTAAAGAAGAAAAGTAAAAGAGAAATATTGATTCGTAAGGCGAAAGCTGCTACCATACTCCGCAAACGAATAGCAAAGAAAGACTTTTGGGCATTCTGTTTGTACTATGATCCGAAGTTTTTCTCTAAACGTCTGTTCCTAAAAAAGGTCGCTGAGGCGTTCATGCGTGTGTACAGTTCGTATTCTGCGGGTATAATCTACCGTCTTGCTGTCAGTATGCCGCCACGTGCCGGAAAGTCTTATATATCTTCTCTATTCATTGCCTGGATGTACGGACACTTTCCGGAAGAGTCAGTTATGCGTAACTGTTGTTCGGATACTCTCTATAATAAACTATCATACGATACTCGAGATGTTGTGAAATCTAGGCGTTTTAAAGAAATATTTCCCGATATCCATTTAAAGGGTGATAAGCAGAATGTCAAGAGCTGGAGTGTGGAAGGCGCACGACAAGTATCCTACTTCGGTGGTGGTGTTGGTGGTACCGTTATTGGATTTGGTGCGTCAATGCTCGCCATGACGGATGACTTGTACAAGAGTCTGGAAGATGCATTATCGGATAATAACAATGAAAAGGTATGGTCTTGGAAGCAGGGTACGCATGACTCCCGTATTGAAGGAAGCTGCTGTATGATTGATATTGGTACTCGCTGGTCCTCTAATGATGTCCTTGGACGCATGGAAGAAGCCGGCAAGTACAATGAAATCATTCGTATTGCTGCGCTGGATGAGAATGATGAAACTTTCTGCGCCGATGTTCATACTACAGAATATTACAAGGAATTACGTTCTGAAACAGACGAAAGTATTTGGATGGCCGAGTATATGCAGGAACCGTTCGAGGCCAAAGGGTTACTATTCCCAAAATCGTCTCTCATGCGCTTCAAACTTGCCGATATTGCAGGGAAAAAACCTGATGGAACACTCGGAGCCTGTGATACTGCTGATAAAGGAGATGATGATTTCTGCGCACCATTCGCAAAGGTGTTTGGTCCAAAATACTTCATTACCGATATTCTTTTCACTAAAGATCCTGTCGAAGTCACAGAACCGCGCCTGGCGCAAATGGTTATTGATACAGAGTGCGATCAACTACGTATTGAATCAAACAATGGCGGGCGTATATTTGCTATCAATGTACGCAAACTTGTTACAGCTAAAAAGAAATCGTGTATGATTCAAGCCCGGGCAACAACACAGCACAAGGAAACACGTATCATCATGAAAGCTGGATGGATAAAGAAGCATTGTGCTTTTCTTGATGAAACAGAATATTCTAAAGGATCAGACTACGGTCGTTTCATGAAAGCGTTTACCAGTTACAAGCGCGAGGGTGATAACGCTCATGACGATGCTCCGGATGGCATGACAATCCTTGCAGAGTTTGCAGAGTCACTTGGCTTGAAATTTAAGAAGCAGACTCGTAAGGTAGGACGCGGATAAGTTCCTTTCTGTGTATATTTTAAGAGAAAAGTATATGCCAGACATTAAGGATATTCTGAAAAATGAAGATTTCGGTAGCATAGTAGGTGGTTTATGCGTTGATACCCGTGAGAATCGTAATCCTCGTGAGTATATGGAGGAATACAATGGTGACAGAACCCGGCGTAAAGAATCTGTTGGGTATCGGGAGTCTAAAAAGATTGCTGTATATTCAGATACAGAAGTAGAAGTTGACCCCGATACAGGAACCGAAAAGCCAAGGAGACTAGAGGATAAAACTGTCGATGTAGCAAAAGTTGTAACAAATCTACCTAAAAAGATCGTCCGCACATCTGTTGCTTTTCTGTTTGGCGGTGAAATGACTATCATAGCAGAAGATTCGAATGACGGATTTGATGAGTTTAAGAAGGTCTATAAGCGAAAGCTCAAGATGCAATCGGTATTGAAAGAGTTTGCTCGCAAGGTGTTGTCTGAAACCAAAGCAGCTATTATATTCTATCCGGTCACTAAAGATGATGGAAAAAGCCAGTTGAAGGTTAAGATTCTATCTACTCCCAAGGATAGTAATGTCGAATGTGAATTTTATCCACACTTTGATGAAGACGACGATATGGACGGCTTTATCTATAAGTACAATGCAGAAGTCAATGGCCGTACTTGCGAATGCGTGAAAGTCTATACGAAAGATGTTATCTACTCCGGTATTATGGACGGTGTTTGGCAAGTGAAAAAGATAAAGAATCGTTTTGGCAAGATTCCGGTAGTATATGCCGAAGTTGATTGTCCGGATTGGGAAGATGTCGCTAATTTGATAGACAAGAAAGAAATGAGACTTTCCCGCCTATCAGATACTAATGACTACTTTTCCGAACCGATACTGAAAACTTATGGTTTGGCTAATCTTCCGAGCAAAGAAACTGTAGGCAAAGAGTTAAACTTTACTATGGAAGTAGATGCGGATACCGGTAATACATATCACGGTGATGCAGATTACTTAGCATGGCAACAGTCCTGTGAATCCGTAACACTTGAACTTAACCAGTTAGATGATGCAATACATTCCGGATCTTCAAGTCCTGATTTATCTATGAGTAAACTAATGGGGCTTGGCAACCTTAGTGGTACCTCACGTCGTTTTATGTTGATTGATGCAGAGATTAAGGCATCTGAACAAATGGAGATATTCGGCCCGGCAGTTCAACGTACAGTGGCAATAGTTCAGGCTGGAATGGCAAATATTACACATACAAAATATGCATCACAGCTAAATGACAACTACATTGAGGTAGAGTTTGGTAGTATTCTCCCACAGGATTTGGCGGAAGAACTCAAGAACCTTGAAACTGCTTCTCAATTCAATAGTAAAGAGACGATTATTAAAAATTCGCCCTATACAGATGATGTGGAAGCGGAACTGAATCGTAAGAAGAATGATGAGAAAGAGACTGCACAGAATAATTCACTCATTGGAGCAACTTTCTAAGCTATGCCCGGACTTTCTTTCTACGACAAACAGCACATACAGAAAGTTGCTGCACAGCAGGCCGTAATAGCCAATATCTTTAATCAGTTTATACTTTCTGTTTCCCCGTATCTCCGTAAATGGTCTGATGCGGGGAAAAACAATGTATGGATAAGCAATCAGGGAATAGAGAGTGCAGTTGACCGGGAACTGCTGAATCTTGAATCAATGCTATATGCTAATATCTCTGCATTTCAAAAGGACGGTTGGGAACGAGCAGAAAGAAAGAATGATGATTTTATTTCCCAGTTCATCAAGGGAATGTCTATTTCCAGCGCAACGAAAGATGGAATGTTTTCCCATAGTCTATCTGCATTTGAAGCTCTAAAAAATGATATAGACGCTAACGGATTCAAATTATCTGATAGGGTCTGGAATATTACACAGCAGACGAAATCGCAACTCGAATTCTATCTTGATAGTGGCGTAGTTGCCGGACGTAATTCAAACGGAATCAGTAGTGATATACGGCAAATTTTGCAAAATCCCCAAAAACGCTTTCGCAGGATCCGGAATGAGAAAGGCGAATTAGTTTTGTCTCAACCGATGAAAGATTACCACCCAGGACAAGGCGTTTATCGTTCTGCATATAAGAACGCTCTCCGGACATCTGCAACAACGACGAACACAGCTTACCGGAGTGCAGACTATGAACGTTGGAGCAAACAAGACTTCATATTAGGTATTGAGATACATCGCTCGGCCAATAATCGAGGACCGTGCAAGATCTGTGATGCGATGGTAGGTAAATATCCGAAAACGTTCAAGTTTACAGGCTTTCATCCTTTTTGTATCTGCTTTGCCACTCCTATCACCATGAAGCCGGAAAATTTTGCTGATTTCCTGCTGAATGACACAGTTCCGAAAGAGCAGGTTATTACAGACATTCCCCAGGGAGCAAAGGATTTCGTCATCGAGAATAAAGATGGATTGCAATCGGCTTTCTGGTATAAAGATAACTTTACTCAAGATGGAAATGTAAATGAACGATTAAAATTGAAACCAACAATAGCCACCCCAATTCAAATAAAGAAACGAGATAAAGTAACGAAACCTCAATCTGAATTTGTTTCATTTACTACTCCACAACAAGCAATAGATTTTATCCAAACAAATATTGCGGATAGTATTTCTATTGATATAAAGAAAGCAGATTTACCTATCATTTCAGAGATTGTAAATCAGTTAAATAGTAGGATGAATGAATTTGGAATACCTAAATTTAGGAATTTCGGTGCTCCTCGTAGCAAACAGGCTCATGCATCATGGGACGAATTAAGCAATAGCATAAACTTCAACATAGGCAAATTAAAGCGTAGGGATAGCATTTGGAAAAATGAAATGGCATGGAGACAACGAGGAATTAAATACAATTATTACACCGATGAAAATGATGTTGTTCGTTCTATTGTGGATCATGAACTCGGGCATAAACTTTTGAATATGTATTCTATGAAAATGGATGTAATAAATACATTCTCAAAAGCCAACGTCACAAAAAATGGCATAATTGAGACACACAATATACTCGGTTATTATTCAAGTACTCAAGAGCATGAGTACTTTGCAGAAGCTTTTTCTATGTTTATGGGTTCAGAACGTTCTAAATTGGGTAAGGAAACAAGCGCAATGATGGAACGTTTGATGGCGAAAGTTAATGCTAGAATGGGGAATATTAGCAAAAATATTTCGGTTCAGGAAGTCGCTACTATTCAAAAAGCTAAACGTATCAAGACTGATTCTGAAATTGCAAATATTAAACAAAAATGGAATGAGCGAAAACTCTATAATAAAATAACCAACACAGAGAATGAAATACGCCTGAATAAAAGCTTTGAGACAGGAGTCTTATTTGACAGGAATGGTAATGTTGTAATCGATAAGCGCGGAGCCAAATATAGTGTTGCGTTTACGGATGAAGAATGTGCAAAGATGAAGGATTGCGTTTTCACACATAATCACCCAAGAGGCTGGCAAGAGCCAGAAAAGAGTTTGGGACGAATAGGTAACTCATTCAGTCCGGCTGATATGTATCTTGCAATAGCTCATAATGTATCAGAAATGAGAGCTGTAACACCTAATTATACATTCGCTATGAAACGTCCCGAAGAAGGATGGGGAATTACAATTAGTAAATTCGAAAAGCTAGTGAATCGGGAGAATAACAAACTAAGAGCAGAGTTTACTGCTAGAATCAATAATAATACACTATCCCCAACAATGGCTTCAGTGGTCCATTATCATATATTATGGAAACGGATATCCGAAAAAATGGGATGGAGTTATACAAAAGCGAAAACTCGTTAATTGGATTCTTTTAGGAAGACGAACTCCCCTTTTTGGTCGCTTTCTCTTTTGTCATGTACCTGTGAACCATCAAGGTATTTTACAGGAATGCCATTAGGGTATGCCGGGCATTTTAATCTATCAAAATTAAAATGCTTGCATTGTGTACACTTAGATATATACACATTGTAATATTCGTGTCTATCTTCTATATAATCCATTTTATACTTTGACTTAATTACAAATATATGCATTTGATTCTGAAATAAAATATATAAGCAGGAAAAATTTACTCCCTTTATATTTTAATAGAAAATCGTTATGACAATCATTGATGCAATTAAAAAGGGATTGAAAGCCGCAGGTGTAAACGAAAAGTACGCTGTAAAGGTTCAGAAACTCTTCAAAATCGAAAAGGAGGAGGATATTGATACTTATATTGCCTTGTTCAAAGACAATATTCTTCCTGATCTTGAAAGCACATCCGCAATAGAAAAAGCGAAAAAGGATGCTATTGCCGAGTATGAAAAGAACAATGGTTTAAAGGATGGTAAACCTATCAAATCGGCTAAAAAGACTAAGAAAACAGTAAAATCCGAAGACGATGATGAAGAAGACGATGATGAAGACTTCGAAGATTTGCCCGCATCTGTAGTTAAGCTATTGAAAGCCCAACAGAAGCAAATCTCCGAGTTGACCGCATCGGTATCTTCTGTCGTATCAACAGTCACAACTTCCACGAAACAGGCATCAGCCAGAACACTATTTGCAGATGCAAAACTCCCTGAAAAGTGGTTTAACCGTATTGATGTCAATTCTGAAACTTCTGTTGAAGATCAGATTAAAGAGTTGCAAGAAGAATACGCTGAAATCAGACAGTCGGTAATAGATGATGAGGTCGCCGGTGGCGGTTACAAGCCTAATTCCTACAAGCCCAAAGAACGTTCAGAGAAAGAATGGCTGGAACTAATGGAGGACGAGGAAGATGCTAATAACGGGACTGCCAGCCTTGGACTTGAAGAATAATAATTAATAATTAAAAGCTATGTTCAGAAAAAAACAAAAAGAATTTCAGTATGCTCCCGGAATCGAAAAGATTATTGAGGACATTCAGGGCGGTGGTACTATTGCCCGTGCGGAACTGAAGGGAATCATTGATGAACTTCCTCCGCTTGTTATGGTAGGGAAGGATGCTAACGGGCTTTATCATACTGTTAAGACCGGAAGAATTACGGCTGTTGCGGATGCTGATGCAGTAACTATTCAGATAGCAAAGAATCATGTGTTTAAAGTTGGAGAGGCTGTTACTGTTGGTGGTGCCTTAACTGGAGCTGCTGATATAATCTCTGCAATCGACAAGACCAACCCAGGCTACGATACGATAACCCTTGCTGGACCAATTGGAGCTGCAGAGATAGGTAATGTATTAGTTCTTGTTACTGCCAAAGCTGATGCCAAAGCCGCCAAGTTCAAATATGTACCAGAAGTTATTACAATGAACAAGGTTGATGTAACGGTTGCTAACCAGCAATCAGGACTTCTGGTACGTGGTACTGTAAATGAGGCAGTAATGCCCTACCCTATTGACGAAGCAATGAAGGAATTGCTTCATTTTATCCGTTTTGTGTAATCCATTAATTCATAATTATGTATGGAAAGAAGTTTAATTAAGCAAGTGAACCGTAAGAATATGGGTGCCCGTCTTAACTCGCGTAAAGTTAAGCCGGTATTCTTCCCTAATTTCTTTGGTGTAAAGCAGAAGAACTCTCTGAAATGGGAAACTCTTACTGGCGAAAAAGGTGCACCGGTTATCGCTGATGTTATTTCATTCGATTCTTCCGCACCGCAAAAGAAACGTGAAGTTATCGGCAAGATGTCAGGTGATATCCCTAAGACTGCCGTAAAACGCGGTATGAACGAAAGCGACTGGAACGAATACCAGCAACTTAGCCGGGATTGTGAAGGTGATGCAGACTTGAAATCAATTCTAGACCTTGCTTTTAAAGATCAAGACTTCGTATATAACGCTGTTCGTGGCCGTTTCGAATGGTGGTGTATGCAATTAATGTCTAAAGGTGGCTTCATTCTCAATTCAAGCAATAACAATGGCATTGTTACCGAAGAATTTGTAGGCTGTGGTATGCCTAATGAAAACAAGAAAGTTGCTGCTGTGGATTGGTCTAAGTCTACAACGGCCGACGGCTTACAGGATATTGAGGACACTGTGGTTGCCGCTTCTGCCGAAGGTGTTACTATCAAATACGTAGTAATGCGCAAAGACAGATTTGCTCTATTGAAGAAGCAAAAGGCTGTTATTGAAAAGGTAAAAGGCTGGATCAATCAGAAAGAAAAACTGACTATCTCCAAAAAGGTTATCAATGAATACCTTGCTGCCCAAGAGAATACGGAAGGTGTCCAGATTGTTCTTGTAAGTCCGTCTGTTCGTATTGAGAATGCTGCTCATCAACGTACTACTGTAAATCCATGGGAATCCGCTAATATTTGTTTCCTGGAAGATTTACAGTGTGGCGACATTCAGCATGGTCCTATCGCAGCGGAACATTCCGTTGAATACAAGAAGAAAGCTACAACGCTGAAAAAAGACTTTGTTTTCATCAGCAAGTGGTCTGAACTGGAACCGTTCAAGGAGTGGACTAAAGCGGAAGCCAACGCAATTCCTGTAATTAATGATCCTGATGCAATGTACATCATGAAAACTGATGGCCAAGCATGGGAAGAAGGTGAAGATACTGAAAAAACAGATGAAGAGTAAACTATATGGCAACAATCAGAGAAACAATACTGGAATATCCTTCTATAGAGGATATGGAAAGCTTCTTAGATAAGGTAGTCTTCGTTAAGCGGGGCATCAACCCCGAAGCGGAATGTACTACTGAAAACATGAAGCAAGTTGGTCTTTGTGTCGCTGATACGTACGCCATGTTAGTAAACTCACAGGATTTCAGTGAGAATAAGCTTTCTATCACTCATCCCCGTTCTTTCTATGTCCAGACTGCAAAACAACTGTATATAGAAAACGGGGAGCCGGAGAAAGCCGGTAAACTCGGGAAACGAATCATTATCAAAGGAAAGGCTGGTAACAGATGGTAAAACGATATCCACATACAGCGATAGTCACTATCGACGTTAACGGAAAGACAGTAAACGGTGAATGGGTTCCGGGGAAACCGATTGAAATATCCGTTCCCGGACGTTATGATCCTGTAAGTGATGGTACTGTTGTCTATAAACGTAATTCTGCTGGTGATGAAGCGCAAGTACATGGCTATTTTTACACCAAAATCCAACCGCCGGCAGACAGTAAGTTTTTGCGTTTGAAAGTTGCATCAAAGGGTATTGATGTACCGATTATCTGTTGGGAACCTTATCAATCACATTCAATTATCAACGCATGAAAAACGGCATGACTCCCCTATTCGACCAACATTCACTAGAACGTTGGTTCGATCACTTTCAAAGCAAAGCAGAAAACAAGATACTTGTATTGTTGCAGGCAGGAGGTGAAAAGTTTATCGATATAGCTCGCCGGAACGGCTCATATAAGGACCAGACTGGCAATCTTCGTTCATCTATCGGATATATAATTGCGAAAAACGGAGAAGTGGTTGCAGAGAACTTTACCGAAAGTGAGAAAGGAATTGATAAGACAACCGGTAAGTATAAAGGGCGTAGGCTTGCAGAAGAAGTCTCACTGTCTTATACTGGTGGTTATGTATTGGTAGGTGTTGCAGGAATGGAATATGCGGCTGCCGTGGAAGCTAAAGGATATGAAGTCGTTTCAGGGGCTAATACGCAATGTGAGAAGTATCTAAGGGATACGTTGAAATCAGTTTTTAGCAAGATTTGATTATGGATGAATTTGACGCTGTAGATATAGTTTATAATGCTGTGGCCGCTGCGGGCACCGATGTTATGATTTACAAAGACAAATCGGAAGCAGGCTTGACCAATGAACATATCGTTATCAATCATCTACAATTGAATGAACTCGACTTCATTAATAAAGTGCCTATTAACGTCAACATCTTTGTCCCTTTGAATGAAAATGGTATGCACCAACGTCAACGCATGAAGGAAATTAAGCGTAAGGTGCGGAAGTCGCTTGATTCAATCAATAGTAATGACGGTGTATGTAAAGAAGTGACAGTTCTCTGGAGTGTTCCAATGCCGGACTTGAAAGAGAAATTCGCTTGTACAAATATTAGATTAGAAATTTTAATAGATCAATAATTATGCCAGGAGAAGTAAGACCTATCGCTATGGGCGTAGGTAAAATTAAATTTGGAGCAGTCGGAGACGGTGTTCCGGGAACGGACCTCAAAGAATTTCCTCTTCCGACAAAAGGAAGTGTAGTATTCAACTTTGCGGATCCTAAAGAAGTAAAAGTCGAGACGGAAGGAAGCGATGAACCTTTGTATGTTGAATTTGTAAAAGATACAACAGATTACATCGAACTCTCTATTCCTACTCCTTCTAACGAAGTACTTAAAGAGTTGGCAGGTGGTGAGATTGATACAGCTGACGGAAAAAACATCTGGAAGAAACCAATCAACGTTCCTTCTATCTCAAAGACATTCCAGTGCGAAACATTACCCAAAAACGGTAAAAAGGTAGTTTATACCGTTGTTAATGGTAAGATTACTTCTAAGATCTCACAAGCTCCCGGTTCCGAGCAAGCGGAGTTGTTACTTGTACGTGTATATATGCAGGCAGCCATTACAGCTTCCGGAGAAAAAAAGGCTGCTTTTATGCGTGAAGTTATAAGCGTGTCTGAAGGCGGAGAAGCCCCGGAAAATCCAGCAAATCCCGAAGGCGAAGAAGTAGTAGAGTAAAAATGGTTTCCTGTGTAGCTTAGTTGGTTAAAGCACTACATTAGTAGAAACCGGTGGTTCGAATCCACTCACAGGAACAAACTATTTGAAGGATGGAGCCGAAAGTATTAAAGGTTAGTCGCGAATAACTGGACATATTGTCAGGAAGTACAACTGACTAGGCTCCTTGATGAAATTTATGAGTATAAAAAACTTATTCCAACAAGAATCTGATTCTGTTACAGAACAACCTGTAAGAATCCCATTTGATTTCTCTAACCGAGATTCTATTCCTAATGGAAAGGACCCAGGTAATAGTATTGTAATAAAACCAATTACAGTCCGGACATGGTTTAGAATTCGTCCGCTTCTTCTTGAAATTGAAAAAGAAGATATTGATAGGATGATTGTAAAAAAGGGAGAGCTGCCAGAAGATTTTCCCAAAATTATGGATAAGTACGGAGAACTGCTTCTTGATATCGTATGCTTAGGTATTCATAATAAGCCAAGTGATCCGCCAAAATGGTTTAAACAAGCTCTTGCAGACAATTCCACATGGGAAGATATACGCATATTATTCAATGCAATTATATATCGAATAGGATATCACCCTTTTTGTACCTCTATCACGATGCTTCGGAACGTGAGCCCATTGCGAGAGACGGAGATAATAGCCGCTCGGAAAAATCTACAAAGCTGGAAGGATACAACCAAAGTAGATTCTTAGTTATTGTAAAAGAAGCTCTAGGATTGACTTTTAATGAGACGCTGGATAGTAGCTATGGATTAATAGAGATATTGCTTCAGGAGTACTCCTTTGTAATGAGGGAGCGAAATAAAACGACTGATGAGGACGGAGAAGTCGAAGGACGAGACTATGAATGGATAGAGCTACCAAGTTTTGATAATCCAAACGAAAAGATCCGGATGAAAAGATATTATGATATTAACGGGAAGGTCAAAAGATAAAGTAATTTGCCATTGTGTTTATATATTAGGTTAACTGTTTTTTTATTAAATTGATTTAGAGTTGTTTTTGGTCCCTTGTGTCTGTGAAGATACAGGGGATTATTTTTTCATTTCTTGAAGCATCTGATTGAGAGAAGCATTATCCAGCTGTAGATTTTTAATTAATCTTTTCTGATAAGCGAGCATCCCTTCAATTCTTCCTTCACTCTTCCCTTTCTCGTAGGCAGCTTTAATCTCTTCTTCCGTATAGCTACTTTTATTCGCTATGGATACGTTTTCATTTTCCTTGGTCATGACGCTAATGAATAGTGATTTATATATTATAGAAAAAGGCTATCTCTCCCCTTTTATTCCGACCAAGGAACATAATCTTTCATTTACACTAGGGACTATGCAGCAAAGGGAATTGATAGCCTATATTGTGATATTGTAGGCTTGTCAACTCCCTAGAGTAAATTAAAAACTGTTCCTTGGTCTTAGAACACTGCAAAGATGCTCATTCTTCCTGAAATAGCCAAATTTTGGCTCCTCTTTATATTTTAAGAATAAATGCTATATGGGTATTCAAAACAAAGATGGAGCGTTGTATTTCGCAACAGGCATAGATAATTCAGGACTATATTCCGGACGTCAGGAAGCGATGGGAATCATTAAGGCAATGGCCAGTGAAATTACCGCTTTCGATGTATTCGGTGGGATCGGCATTAGTGCAGGTATCGCATTTGCCAGAGCTGCCAAAGGTGCATACGACTTTGAAAAACAGTTTCAACAAAGCATGAAAGAAGTTGCTACTCTTTCAAATGGAATTAAAGGCAGCTTAACGGATTACATGAATCAAGTTATGGAGATAACTCGTACTATTCCCGTTGAAGCAAACGAAGCAGCCAAAGCTCTCTATCAGATCGTATCTGCCGGACATGACGGAGCCAACGGAATGAAAGTGTTGGAAGCATCCGCAAAAGCTGCTGTTGGTGGAGTAACCGATACTGCTACTGCAGCTGATGCTATTACTACAGTTCTAAATGCTTATAAATTGGATGCTTCTAAAGCCCAGGAAGTTTCGGACCAGTTATTTACCACCGTTCGATTAGGTAAGACTGATTTCGGTCAACTAGGCAAAAGTATAGCCCAAGCAGCACCTATTGCTGCATCATTTGGCATTGATATAAAAGAAGTCCTGGGCGCAGTAGCATCAATCACCAAACAAGGTGTTCCCACTTCGGAAGCAATGACGAAAATACGTGCTGCTATCTTAGGTACAGCCAACCAGTTGGGAGACGCTGCATTCAAAGGACGTACTTTCCAAGAAGCATTACAACTTATTTATGACAAAGCAGGCGGTTCATCAACCAAAATGAAAGAATTGTTGGGTACCGACGAAGCACTCCAAGCCGCTTTAATGCTTACTGGTGAAAAGGCCAAGGAAGCAGCTTCCGATCTAGACGAAGTTAATAATTCTGCCGGTGCAGCAGAAGCAGCCTTTAAAGAAATGGCTTCATCTGCCGAAAATCAAATGAAACTACTTGGCAATAATATAACAGCTACCCTTCGTCCCCTTGGAAAAGAGATTTTAAAAGAAGTATCTTCTATTGCTACTTCTTTTAACAAAGCCTTCGAAAATGGAGATGCACAAGAATCATTAAGAATATTGGGAACATTGATAGTAACACTTACTAGTGCTTTTATTGGCTATAAAGGCTCTATTATAGCTATAAATGCTGTTAAGAAAATACATATTTCATTGCTTGAAATGGAAAAATATGAAATGACATTGTACCAGAAAGCTGTTGAAGCCGGAACTGTATCTGAAAATATCCTTACTGCTGCCCAAGTAAAACAGATGGCTACAAGGAAAGCAATGATTACAACAATTAAAATGCATACGGCTTCCCTATTAAAGAATACTGCAGCCATGTTGGCAAATCCCTATATTTTAGCAGCTGCAGCTGCTGCAACTCTCGGATATGCAATTTATAAGTATGCTACCCGTGCAACTGCTGCAGAGAAAGCACAATACCGATTCAATAAAACAGTAAAAGAAAGCCAACAAAGAGCAGAAGATTATAAGAATAAGATTCAAGGTCTTATCTCTATAGCACGAAGCGATGCGGCTGCCACTACAGAAAGATATAAGGCTCTGCTTCAACTGCAACGTTTAATGAAGTCCGTTTTTAAAGATATGGACTTGAAGAAGTTGAAAGATATGGATGACTTAGAATTAACCAATAAAATAGCAGAAGCAGAAGCAAGAAGAAATGTTGTTATAGCTAAGACTAATTTAGTTATGGCAAAACAACGCTTACAAAAAATAGACAACCAAATCATCCTAACAAATAACAGAAATGGGTATACTGGTGCATTAAAAGAAGATAGAGAAGCTGTTGCTAAAGAAGTGGATTTGTTACAAGGTGAGGTTGACAGAGCAGTAAAGGTACATTCTATATCTATTAAGGCTCATGTACAATCCCAAAAAGAAGCCGCTACTCAAAATAAAGCCTTTTGGACCAAGCAAAAAGATGATGCAACGAAAGCACTAGATTCAATAGCTTCGGCTCAAAAGAAATCGATGGATGCTGGAAATTTCAAAGGGATTGATGCTACTGTCGTTACTGCTTACAAAGAAAATATCAAAAAACTAAAAGAAGCAGAGAAAGAATTAAAAGTTTATGATTCATTTTCCAAACAGGATGATAAGGCACAAAAATTACGTGAAGAACAAGAAAAATATAAACTCCTGTTAGAGAAACAAAAGTTTGAACAGGAACGAATAAAAGAAGATTCAGCAAATGAATTTGAACAGATTGAAATCAATAAACTTAAAGAAAGCAGTGAAAAGGTTCTAAGGCAAAGAGCACTCAATCATCGGCTAGAATTACAGGCTATTAAGCGCGAAACCGAGGATAAGAAACGGAAAGTAATAGAAGATGCACGAGCTGCTTTTGAAATCAATCCTCAAAATAAAAAGAAGATTTTTAATGCAGATGTTTTCATCAATTCAGAATCTACGAAAAAACTGTTTGCTTCATTCGATAATATAGCAAAAGAAGCTACAACCGCTACCAATACAAAGTTTGATCGCGGAGATGATTTATCTGACCTGTTGAATCAGTATCAGGATTATACAGACCAGCGTCTTGCGATTGAACGAAAATTTAATGAGGATATTGCAACGTTACAGGAACAGCGTAAACAAGCTACGAAGAATGGAGATACAAATCAGGTAGAACAGATAGACCGTTCCATTGCTCAAGCAACGAAAAATAAGGGAATGGAGTTAATGAAACTGGACTACGATAAGTTGAAAGAATCCCCAGAATATGTTCGCGCCTTCGAAAACTTGAAAGAAACTTCTTCCGAAACTCTTAATTCCCTTTTAACGCAATTAGAGAATGCAAAGAGTACAGCGGCACAAGTTCTATCTCCTGATCAACTTCGCGAATATACGAGTACAATTCAATCCATCATGGACGAATTGGATTCCCGTAATCCGTTTCAGTCATTATCTGATAAGAAGAAAGAACTAGCGGAAGCTGAAGAAGAGCTAGCCAATGCGCAAATCGAGTTAGAAAATGCTCGGATAAAAGCCGAGGCTGTGAAAGGAGGTGCTAAATTTGAGAATGGGATCAAATCCTCTAAATACAATCCGGAAACAGGTAAAATAGAATCGACTAAAGCCTATTTATCCGAAGCGCAGGCCTTGGAGCAAGTTAAAAAGAAAACTGAAAACTACAACGCAGCAAAAGATAAGGTTGTCAAGAAAGACAACCAAGTTAAAAAGGCAGAGAAAGAAGTCAGAGCACAGATATCAGAACTAGCGGACACAATAGATGAACTTGGAAAAACGATCGGTGGACCTGCTGGAGAAATTATCTCTTTCATTGGTAATATCGGAGCATTTACAATGACTGCTATGTCTGGCGTTGAATCAGCAGCAAATACATCAGCGAACGCTATTAGTACAGTTGAAAAAGCGTCTGTTATTCTTGCGATTATTGGCGCAGCAATGCAGGTAGCAATGAAAATTTTTGATTTGTTCGGCAAAGACGATACAACGGAGAAATACGAGAAAGCGAAAGAAACGTATGAGTCTTATATCAGTATTCTTGATAGAGTAATCGAAAAGCAACTGGAATTAGCTGAAACTCTTACAGGAGATAATGCCAATGCAGCCTATGAAAAAGCGCTTAAAATGGTAAAATTGCAAAGTGAAAATGCTAGGGTTTTAGGACAACAGTATCTAAATTCTGGTGCATCTGGAAAATCACACTCGAAGGGATATAGTGAAGTTGAAGATATGTCCTGGGAAGGTTGGAAACAAGCAGCGGACACACTAGGAATGTCTATTGATGATTTCAAAAAGAAAATGGGCGGACGTATGACCGGTCTATTTGATTTGACAGATGATCAACTTGCAAAGCTTCAGGAGAATGCAGGCATATTTTGGTCACAACTAGATTCCGATACACAAAAATTTGCCGATCAAATAGCAAATGGTGTCGCAAAGGTTGCGGAAGTATTAGAACAACAAATTGCTGATACGACTCTTATTGATTACAGTTCTCTCCGCTCTGACTTCCAAGACTTGCTTACTGATATGGACGCCGATAGTGCTGATTTTGCAGACAACTTCGAAGAATATATGAGAAATGCCATTCTTAATTCCATGCTTAAGGAGGATTATATGGACCGGTTGATTGAATGGAGGGAAAAGCTATATAATGCAATGGATGATGGTATGACCGAGGATGAATATAATGCATTGAAAGCCGAAGGCCAACAGATTGCCAATGAAATGAAAGCTAAACGAGATGCATTATCAGAAATATATGGTTTTGGCAAAGATGATGATGAAGAACGTGAGGCATCAAAGAAAGGATTTGCTTCTATGTCGCAAGACTCTGCAGATAAGCTAGACGGTAGTTTTGCTGTTATGATCTCTCATACATATTCAATTAATGAAGGTGTAAAGCATCTCCAGTCTAATTCGGATAAAATAGCGGAAAAACTCGCATATCTTTCAAATTTGGATAAATATATGGGAGAAATAATGAAATACAATGATATTGTTATCACTTATCTATCTGATATAAGCAGCCATACAGCACGGCTTGAAGCGATTGAAAAAGCCATAGAGTCTATAAAGCTGGGTATTGATACACTAAACACAAAAGGCATAATACTGAAGCGATGAAAGGACAATTACTAATAGATGAATTAGATATGTATACCAAACACGGTATTTCAATTATAAAGGGGAGCTACAATAATCTTGTTGCCTTCCCTACTTTGAAAGATCCGGAGAAAAACGACTGGCCGGAGGAAGACGGACAAGAATTTGATCTTTCTGTGGTTGCCCTCGACACAAGCGAAATTAGTATAGAATTTGGCTTTAGAGATGACTTGGGATTTGGTGGATTAATAGCGCTCCTTTCCGATATGGGATACCATAATTTCCGTTTTCCGATTCTTGGTAAAACATATCGTTTACGTTTGTTATCACAGAATAGCTATACAATTTATCCTAGACTTGAAATAGCGAAGATAGTTTTTGCAAACGATTTTCCTCATGAAGCAAATTATGAATATCAGGACCCTGTTAATTCTATCGCTATGCCAAAGGGTTATGAAATAGACAATAAAGATTTGTCCGATTATGGCGTAATAGTTCTTCCAGGTAGTAATGCCGAGATATTGAAAACTCCGGCAGTAAAAAAGAACCTATTGCAGAATTTCAAACGTCAAGATGGAGCAATCTATGACGGTGAAGTTGTGAAATTCCAAACCAAAGAAGTATCTCTCAAATGCCTGATGCGGACCGGGACGATTGAAGCGTTCTGGCGTAATCGCAATGCCCTACTCTATGATCTCACAAAACTGTCTGCTAAGGTCGATGATGAAGGATATGAGTATTCTGATGCTGAACGTATATTTTATTGTGATGAGTGGAGTGAAAGCTATCCTTGCTATTATAAGAGTTGCCAGACAAACAATTTTCTTCTTAATAATGGGGTATGGTGGGAATTTACCTTGAAACTTGTATTTACTAGTTTCCGGATTGGAGAAACAGATTTCCTGCTTGCATCCGAAGCAGGAGAATTTATCATAACAGAAGATGGAATATTTTATATTGACTTAAAAAATTATGCCAATTAAAAAGAAAAAAATCAGCGAATTAACGCTTGCTGATAGCATGGTAGGATTGTACACTATTGGCGTTAAAATGGTGAATGGCGTACAAACAAGTGTAAAAGTTAGTCTTGAATTCATAAAGAAAGCCTATGATGACGTAGTTGCAGCAACAAAGAAGGCCAATGACGCAGCAAAGGCGGCTGATGATTCCCGAACCCAAATAGAAGCGAATGAAGATACTCGACAACGCAATGAAGCTACTCGTATCGATGCTGAAAGAAATCGTTCAAATGAAGAACAAGCCCGGTCAGCTGCAGAATCAGTACGTATCATAAATGAGAATACCCGTAAAGCAGAGGAAGCAGCTCGTGCGACCGCTGAAGGGCAACGTGTATCTGCAGAACTTAGCCGCGTTGAAACAGAAAATAAACGAGTGTCAGATGAACAAGCACGTAAAAATAATGAAGATGCACGTAGGACCGCTGAAACAGGACGTTCTTCTGCAGAATCGGAACGTGTGAAGGAAGAAGACAAACGAAAAGCGGCTGAAACAACACGTTCTACAGCTGAAACAGATCGCGTAACAGCCGAAGATGAACGAAAAGAAGCCGAATCCACGAGAGAAACGAATGAAACTGCACGTGTGACAGCCGAAGATAATCGCGTTACTGTCGAATCTGAACGCGTATCTGCTGAAACAGACCGTAAATCAGCGGAGACAGCCCGAGTATCAGAAGAAAACAAAAGAAAGTCCGCTGAAACAGAACGTAAATCAGCGGAGACAGCCCGAGTATCCGAAGAAAATAAAAGAAAGCAAAATGAAGATACCCGCAAAGCTGCAGAAGATACTCGTTCCTCAAATGAGACTAGGCGTGTCTCTGCTGAAACAGAACGTGTAGAAGCCGAATCCCAACGTAAGTCAGAGTATAGCGGTATTATACAAGAAATGACATCTGCTACAGGAGATGCTACCGCACAACTAGAACTTGTAAAAAAAGCTACGAATGATGCAAATGCTGCCAAAAACGCATCAGTTGAACAGACTGCTCTTGCAAAGAAAGCTACTAATGACGCTAACGCAGCAATTATAAGTATTAATGCTGCCAAAGAAGAAACCCAACAAGCAACAGAAGAGGCTAACGCTGCCAAAGTTGCATCGGAAGCCCAAACAGCTTTAGCGAAAAAAGCTACTGATGATGCTAATACAGCCAAAAATGCATCAGTAGCGCAAACAGCTCTTGCTAAAGCTGCCACAGATAGCGCAAATGCGGCAGCACAGGCCGCCAATAACGCAGTTTCTGGAGTTGATGCTAAAGTAAAAGCTGCAGTGGATGCACTTGTAGCTGGAGCACCGGAAGCCCTCGACACGCTTATTGAATTGGCTAATGCCCTTAATAATGATCCGAACTTCGCCGCTACCATGGCAACAGAGTTAGGGAAGAAAATCAACGTTTCCGATATTGTCAACAACCTAACAAGTGGTGGTACTGGCAAGGTCCTTTCTGCCGAACAAGGGAAGGTTTTGAAAGCAGCTTTGGATACACATAACCATGCAGGAATATACGAACCTGTATTCTCAAAAAATACAGCTTTCAATAAGAACTTTGGCACAACTTCCGGAACTGTTTGCCAAGGAAATGATAGTCGACTAAGTGACGCACGTACACCTAAAGCGCATACTCACAAAGTATCAGAGATTAGCGACTTTCCTACTTCCATGCCAGCAAGTGATGTTCCTGCATGGGCGAAGGCTGCAAGTAAACCATCCTATACAGCTTCCGAGGTTGGTGCGTCCCCGTCGAATCATACTCATACAGGGGTCTATCAGCCAGTAGGAAGTTATGCAGCGAGTTCGCATAAACACGAAGCAACGGATATTACTCCGGATAGTACTCATCGCTTTGTTACTGATGCAGAAAAAAGCACTTGGAATGGTAAAGCTGCAGGTAATCATAACCACGATTCCGCATATCAACCTAAAGGTAGTTATGCAGCTTCATCACATAAGCATACAGCAACAGATATTACAGACGATTCTACACATCGTTTTGTCACAGATTCAGAAAAATCTACTTGGAATAGTAAAGCCGCTGGTAATCACAACCACGATTCAGCATACCAACCCAAGGGTAATTATGCATCAAGTTCTCATAATCATACAGCATCGGACATTAAAGAAGATGAAACGCATCGTTTTATGACGGATGAAGAACGTACAAAACTTAGTGGAATAGCCTCTGGAGCTAATAATTACTCTCATCCGGCTTCTCATCCAGCATCAATGATTGAAGAAAGTACTACAAGAAAATTTATGACTGATGCAGAGAAAACTTTACTAAGTTCTCTCGGAACTAATACTGCATTGAAAGATTTTTCAAATGTTTCAACAAAGAACTTCTCTCAAAATGGATATTACAAGTTACCAGACGGGCTAATGATTCAATGGGGGAAAAAAGCTGGCGGTAGTTCATATCAGGGAACTATTACTTTACCACTTTCTTTCCATGATGATTATTATTCATTGGCGTGTAGTGCTATGAAAGGTAATTTAATTGATCTATCAAGTTGGGTTATTAATTATTTAGCTAAAACTAAATCTAGTTTTAATTATATATGTACTTATGCAGCAGAAGGAAACGGAACATCGAACGCGGAATTTCATTGGATTGCAATAGGACGTTGGAAATAAACTAAATATAATCATTATGATGTATTGGAAACAAGGGTTTTATGATGAACCGATTGACGGTTCGGTAGAGATTACAGATGAGCATTATAGCCAGTTATTAGCCGGACAATCAGCTGGATTACTCATAGTTGAAAGCACCAGAGGATATCCGATCTTAGTTGGATACGAGGCTACTATTGAAGAAATCAGGGTACAAAAACTTGATGAATTACGATTGTTCGATTCATCCCAAATAGTGAATCAGTTCAGTATTGATAATGTATTCGGTTGGTTAAACAAAAACACCCGTGTAGGGCTTATGAATTCAATCAATATTGAGAAAGAAGCCGGACGATCTGAAACAAGTATCTGGATTAGTAATACAAAGTTTGTCTTATCAATCGAAAGAGCCATTGACATGTTACAACAGCTAGAATTGTATGCCCTTGCGTGTTTTGACACGACACAAAGGCATACGAAGGCTATTCAAAAGCTAGAGACAAAAGAAGAAATTGAAGCATACAACTTCAAAACTGGTTATCCCAAAAAGCTCAACTTTTCCGGATAACCTATCGTATAATCGTAGTTTTCGATTTCCTCAATAGTCTGCAATGATCTGACTGCTGCGATGTGCGATTGTGTCACATTGTAGCAGTTGAGCGCATACAGTTCTAAGGCATTCAACATTGCTAAAGCGTCAGAAATTGGAATGATATACTTTATAGCATCATACCACAATACGGTATCTGATTTACCAGCATTTTTTTCAATCGAAATTGAGTTAAATAATCCAACACGTGTACTTTTATCTAACCACATGTTTTTACCCAATAAATCAAAAGAATTGACATTTACAGACTTGTCAAATATCTGTATTTCAGACATTTTCATTTTTCGTGCTTCTTCGATGTCGTACTCATATTCTACCAAAATCGGGTATCCATTCTTACTTTCAACTATCAGTAAACCGTTAGACTGCCCATCTAATAGCTGATTGTAATGCTCATCCGTTATTTCTACTGAACCGTCTACCGGTTCATCGTAGAATCCATTTTTCCAATACTTCATAATATTTGTTTTTTAGTTATTTCCAACGCCCGATCGCAAACCAGTCCCATGATTCTTGTGATAATCCAGTAGTACCCCCACTTGCATAATTTCTATTCAAATAAAATCTACTAACTGTTTTATTTATTGCCAAAGGAGATGATGAATATACGGCGGAGTCACTACTAGGTTTATATACAGTTGCAAATATTTTATATTCAGTATTATAAAAAGATGTAGGCATAGTCACACTATACGAAACTGTAGATGAACCTCCAACTCTGCCCCATTGTACAAGTAATCCATTATTGAATTTTGCATAACCGTTCAAGGATAGGTTTACGCTCATTGCGTTCGATAGATCAGCTAAAGCATACGTAGTCCCGAGAGAACTTTGCCAAAATATTATGGCAAAAAGTAGTACCAATTTTCTACTAAAACTACTCATATCTAATTTGATGTTAATAATATCTACTTCCATTTTCCTATTGCTATCCAATAAAAATTCCATGTTCCATATCCATAACTATAACTATCATAATACCTATTACACGCTTTAAAATTAGAACTTGATTTAGATATTAATAGTGGAGAAACCAAACTGTTAGCTATACTTTTCCCCCCAGGATCACTTGATAAAATTATGCTGTAATTTGTATCTGAAAAAGAGAGTAAAAAATAGGTAATTCTTTCACCTTGTACCCCTGTTACATTAACTCCCCATTGTATAAGTAATCCATCTTCGTATTTGCGATAGCCGTTTTGTCCTAAATTTTGCGAACTAATTTGCGCAGATTTTGTTCCGAGAGAACTTATGTAAAAAATGACCCGCAATAGATTAAATGAATACTATCTTTTTGAATAGATGAATCACTCTGTT
>OGOR01000773.1_pt1 | contig 23085 bp, 10 predicted proteins | sample 1552771 | NCBI WGS metagenome assembly OGOR01 (sample SAMEA2580124, study PRJEB22360) | human gut metagenome | biome: human gut; feature: human-associated habitat; material: faeces | place: Denmark | collected 2008/2010
CGTTTACGTGCACAAAATTAGTCGTTTCCGTGCACGAAAAACAAAAAATACACCTAGTTGACTAAAAAATCCCATAGGCTTTGAAGGAAAAGCGCTACTTTCGTACCGTGAAAAGACCTGAATGTTTAATCCTTAAAATAGCAATCCATGAGACGAACTCTCTTTTCTGATTTTTTTATATTGTTTTTATTCATAACAACCGTTCCTTTAGTTTTGTCGGCTCAGCAGGTAGACAGCAAATTAGACAGCAAATTGCCCTGGTCGGTGAGGATGACTGAATCGGAAATGATCCGTTGCCCCGAATCCTGGCAGCTCGATTTCCAGCCGAAGTTGAAGTGGGACTATTGTCACGGACTTGAATTGGGGGCTATGCTTGATGTATATGATGCGTATGGCGATGAGAAGATTCGTGATTACGCCATCGCTTACGCGGACACAATGGTACATGAAGACGGGACGATTACCGCTTATAAGCTGACCGATTACAGTCTCGACCGCATCAACTCCGGTAAAATCCTTTTCCGTATTTATGAGCAGACGAAGAATCCTAAGTATAAGAAAGCGCTCGACTTGCTTTACAGCCAGTTTGAAGGGCAGCCTCGCAATGCGGATGGCGGCTTCTGGCACAAAAAAATTTACCCGCATCAGATGTGGTTGGACGGCATTTATATGGGAGCTCCTTTCTATGCGGAATATGCGTTCCGCAATAATCTTCCGCAGGCTTATGCGGATGTAATCAATCAGTTTGTAACCTGTGCCCGCCACACATACGATCCAAAGAATGGACTTTACCGCCATGCGACGGACGTGAGCCGCACCGAACGTTGGGCGGATCCCGTCACGGGGCAGTCCAAGCACACTTGGGGACGTGCGATGGGGTGGTATGCGATGGCTTTGGTTGATGCGCTAGAGTTTATTCCGAAGCATGAAGCCGGAAGAGATTCTCTGCTGGATATTTTGAATAATGTTGCCGTACAAGTGAGGAAACTTCAAGACCCGAAGACCGGAGGATGGTATCAGGTGATGGACAGAAGCGGGGATAAGGGGAATTATGTGGAATCTTCCTGCTCTGCTATGTTTATTTATTCCTTGTTCAAGGCGGTACGGCTGGGATATATTGATAAATCATATTTGAATGTGGCGCTGAAAGGCTATAAAGGTTTCCTGAATAATTTTATCGAAGTGGACAAGAATGGAGTGGTAACTGTCACGAAGGCTTGCGCGGTGGCAGGATTGGGAGGAAAAGTATACCGTTCAGGCGATTATGACTATTATATCAATGAAACGATTCGCAATAATGACCCGAAGGCGGTAGGTCCGTTCATAATGGCGAGTTTGGAATATGAACGTCTTTTGTCCTATGAGCAACAGCAAAAGCAAGACACGTTGGTTGTGTCACGTGATGGAACGGGTAAGTATCGTAATATCCAGGACGCTGTGGAGGCGGTACGCGCCTTTATGGATTATACGGTGACTATCTATATAAAGAAAGGGATATATAAAGAAAAGCTAGTGATTCCTTCGTGGGTGAAGAACGTGCAACTGGTAGGTGAAGATTCCGAAAAGACGATTATTACGTATGATGATCATGCCAATATCAATAAGATGGGAACATTCCGTACCTACACCGTGAAAGTGGAAGGCAGTGATATCACTTTCAAGGACTTGACGATTGAGAATAATGCCGCTCCTTTGGGGCAGGCAGTTGCCCTCCATACCGAAGGAGACCGGCTGATGTTTGTCGGCTGCCGCTTTCTTGGAAATCAAGATACCATTTATACAGGCTCGGAGGGTAGCCGTTTGCTGTTTACCAACTGCTATATAGAAGGTACTACTGATTTTATCTTCGGTCCTTCCACTGCACTTTTTGAGTATTGCGAGCTGCATAGCAAACGTGATTCGTATATCACTGCTGCTTCGACTCCTCAAAATGAAGAATTCGGCTATGTCTTTAAAAACTGCAAGCTGACGGCTGCTCCCGGAGTGAAAAAGGTCTATTTAGGCCGTCCTTGGCGTCCATATGCCGCTACGGCTTTTATTAATTGTGAGTTTGGCGGACATATCCGTCCCGAAGGTTGGCATAATTGGAAGAATCCGGAGAATGAGAGAACAGCCCGTTATGCGGAATTTGGAAACACAGGAGACGGTGCGGATACATCGGGACGCGTGGCATGGGGCAAACAGCTTACAAAGAAGGAAGCCTTGAGGTATACACCGGAGAATATTTTCAAAGAAAATAGCAATTGGTACCCTTACAAGTAAGAGAAATGGGGTAAACGGTCCTTTGCCGACTTGTTTCCACTTGTTTCGCCACAGCGAACTTTTTGTTTCACGGCATGAAACTTCGGTTTCATCGGTGTGAAACTGTAGTTTCATCAGTGAGAAACTTTAGTTTCAAGCGCTTGAAACTTTCTGTTCGGCTGCTTGAAACTCTTTGCTTTGTACCGGCAAACACTTAGCTTTACGGTGATAAGCGTTTGGCTTCACGGTGATAGGTGACAGTTGGGTGATAGGTTGGTTATGAGGATCTGTCACCACCTTACTGGTTGATAATAAGTAGTTTGACTATCGAAGGTGATAGGTGATAGAGGAAAACGTTTTTTTGTATGTAGGAGAGTAGTATAATTAAAGTAAGATAAGTATGAAAATACAAGGAAATAAAATGACATGGCTGCTGGCGGCGGCTTTTATTCTTTTGTCTGCATTCCGTGCGGATAAACCTGTTGTCACTATCTTTATGATCGGTGATTCGACGATGGCAAATAAAAAGATGGATGGGGGAAATCCCGAAAGGGGATGGGGAATGGTGCTTCCCGGTTTCTTTTCCGAAGATGTACGGATAGACAATCATGCCGCCAACGGGCGCAGTTCTAAAAGCTTTATTTCTGAAGGACGTTGGGAAAAAGTGATTTCTAAAGTGAAGAAAGGAGATTATGTCTTTATTCAGTTCGGGCATAATGATGAAAAAACGGATTCTACCCGTCATACCGATCCGGGAACTACTTTCGACGATAATCTCCGTCGGTTTGTCAACGAAACCCGTGCGAAAGGCGGTATCCCCGTACTATTCAATTCCATCGTCCGCCGTAACTTTGTTCAGCCGAAAGACGCTTCTATTGCGGAAGACATCCGACGGATACCCGGTGCATCCAAAGAGCAGCCCAAAGAAGGAACCGTTCTGTTCGATACTCATGGGGCATATCTGGATTCTCCCCGCAATGTTGCCAAAGAGTTGGGAGTGACCTTTATCGACTTGAATAAAATCACGCACGACTTGGTGCAGGGACTTGGTCCCGCAGAGTCGAAAAAGCTGTTCATGTTTGTAGAACCCAATCGGGTTCCGGCCTTTCCGAAGGGACGTGAGGACAATACTCATTTGAATATCTATGGGGCAAGAACCGTAGCGGGATTGGCGGTGAAAGCCATCGGCAAAGAGATTCCGGAATTGGCGAAATGTATCCGTCATTATGATTATGTGGTGGCTCAAGACGGCAGCGGTGATTTCTTCACTGTGCAGGAAGCCGTTAATGCTGTCCCCGACTTTCGCAAAAATGTACGTACCACAATCCTTGTCCGCAAAGGCACTTACAAAGAAAAGATAATCATCCCCGAAAGTAAGATTAATATCTCCCTGATTGGCGAAGATGGTACGATACTGACCAATGACGATTTCGCAAACAAGAAGAACGTATTCGGTGAGAACATGGGAACTTCCGGTTCGTCCAGCTGTTACATCTATGCTCCTGATTTTTATGCCGAGAATATCACCTTCGAGAACTCTGCAGGTCCCGTGGGGCAAGCAGTTGCCTGTTTTGTTTCTGCCGACCGTGCCTATTTTAAGAACTGTAGTTTTCTCGGCTTCCAGGATACACTCTACACATACGGCAAGCAAAGCCGCCAATATTATGAGGACTGCTACATCGAAGGAACGGTCGATTTTATTTTCGGCTGGTCTACGGCTGTCTTCAATCGTTGCCGCATTCACAGCAAGGGGGATGGCTACGTCACTGCCCCTTCTACCGATAAAGGAAAGAAGTACGGTTACGTTTTCTACGACTGTCGGCTGACGGCTGATGCGGAAGCTACAAAGGTCTATTTGTCACGTCCCTGGCGACCTTATGCACAGGCTGTATTTATTCGCTGCGAACTGGGTAAACATATTCTTCCTGTCGGCTGGAATAATTGGGGTAAGAAGGAAAACGAAAAGACAGTCTTTTATGCCGAATATGGCAGTAAGGGCGCAGGGGCCAATCCGCAAGCACGTGCGGCATTCTCCCGTCAGTTGAAAAATCTGAAAGGTTATGAGCCGGTAACAGTGCTGGCAGGAGACGATGGTTGGAATCCGGTGAGGGACGGAAACCGGTTGTTGGATGTGAAACGTTGATTATATCTCCCGATTCTGCAAAATAGCTGTTGAAGATAGCGCCAGAATGCAAGTATTTTTCTATCTTTACGGCACAGAATCGAGTGATATATGATAAAGAAAACCTTAATTTCCGTAATTCTATTGTTGGCTGTCGTATTCACGGCACATACACAGCAACATTGCTTCTTTACCCACTATTCTACAGAGGACGGATTGTCGCAGAACACAGTCATGAACATCCTTCAGGACCATAAAGACAATTTGTGGTTTGCTACTTGGGATGGTATCAACCGTTTTGACGGCTACACTTTCAAGACCTATAAGGCACGTCAGGGAGATTACATCAGTCTGACCAATAACAGGGTGGACCGTATGTATGAGGATTGTTACGGTTTCCTCTGGCTGCTGACATACGACAACCGTGTCCATCGCTTCGATCCCAGAACGGAGACTTTCGAGCAAGTGCCCGCTGCGGGAGAAGAGGGAAGTACGTTCAATGTACATACCATTGAAGTAATGCCGAACGGGACTGTCTGGTTGCTGACCGACAATGACGGAGCGATCCGTATCCTGACCCATCCCGAAGAAAATAACCGCCTGACATGGGATATTTACTCCGGCAAGTCGGAATTGTTCCCTTCTTTCCATGTTTTTAAAGTCTATCAGGATAAAGCGGGAAACGATTGGCTGTTGACGGATAACGGATTGGGCTTGATTCGTCCCGGCACGCGGGAACCTGTTTCCTACTTTACGGAGACAAAAGGAAAGAACGGTGGCATGAACCAGGCTTTTTATGCGGCGCAGGAGAATGACGGACACATCCGTTTCGCTTCCGATCATGGACGCATCTGGTCTTATCGGAAAGAAGGTGGCGACTTTACATTGTTTGAACTGCCTACGAAGAGCCGCATCACCTCCATTCACGAAGTAGCTCCGGAGCAGACGGTGGTCACAACGGACTCGGATGGTTTCTTTACCTATCATCTGAAGACGAAAGCTGCCGTACATTATTCTTCTCTGACTTGCAAAGCGTTGCCCGACCGTCCGATTCTTTCGGCCTACGTAGACCGTTCTTCTGAAGTCTGGTTTGAACAGGAAGAACCGGGTGTCGTGGCTCATTTCAACCCGGCAACAGGAGTAGTCACCCGTGAACAGATTCTGATTGAATACAGTAATCCCGAACGTTCGCGTCCGGCTTTCCACATTTTTGAGGACGTGAACGGTTTCCTTTGGGTGCATCCGTACGGTGGCGGTTTCTCTTTCTTCGACCGGCAAAAGGGGCGTCTGGTTCCTTTCTATAATGAATTGGGCAGTCACGACTGGCGTTTCTCCAATAAGATTCATTCGGCTTTTTCTGATAAACAAGGCAATCTATGGCTTTGTACGCACTCCAAAGGATTGGAAAAGGTGACATATCGCAATGTTCCCTTTTCGATGATGATTCCTGTATTGCACGAGCATGAATCGCTGCATAACGAGGTGCGTGCTTTGTGCGAAGATAAGTTGGGTAACCTGTGGGTAGGAGTGAAAGACGGTATGCTCCGCCTGTATGATGTCCGCAGAACGTACAAAGGTTATCTGACGGAGAACGGTACTGTCTCTACCACCGGTACTCCGATGAGGGGAACCGCTTATTTCGTCATTCAGGATTCAAAAGGTATCATCTGGATTGCGACGAAAGGTGACGGACTGATCCGTGCCGAGTCCACCTCTCCGGACGGTATGTCCTACAGGCTGACCCGCTATCGTCATCAGGAGGATGATATGTACAGTTTGAGTGATAATAACGTGTATTGTGTGTACGAAGACCATCACGGGCGTATTTGGGTAGCTACTTTTGGCGGAGGTATCAATTATATCACGGAGGACAAGGACCGGAAGACTTTGTTTATCAATCATCGTAATAATCTGAAAGGTTATCCTATCGACCCTTGCTATAAGGCTCGCTTTATTACTTCCGACAATAACGGTCGCCTGTGGGTGGGAACTACTACGGGGGCTATCGCTTTCGACGAGAACTTTGAAAAACCGGAAGAGGTGGAGTTCCATCATTTCTCCCGTGTGCCGAACGACACGCAAAGTTTGAGCAACAATGACGTGCATTGGATTATCCCTACTCAAAATAAGGAACTTTATCTGGGAACATTCGGCGGCGGTCTCAACAAGCTGGTATCTATCGACAAAGACGGTCATGCTAAATTCGAGTCCTATTCGGTGCAGGATGGGCTTTCTTCGGATATTTTGCTTTCCATCCGCGAGGACCATAAACGGAATCTATGGATCAGTACTGAGAACGGGCTTTGCAAGTTCAGTCCGTCGGAAGAACGCTTCGAGAGTTTTGATGAACGCAGCATTACTTTTCCGGTGCGTTTCAGTGAGGCGGCCTCTACGCTGACTGCCAAAGGGAGTATGCTTTTCGGTGCCAGTGGCGGTGTCTTTATTTTCAATCCGGATTCTATCCACAAAAGCAGCTATGTTCCGTCTATCGTATTCTCCAAGTTGACGGTAGCCAATGAGAACGTCGTACCCAGAGACGGCTCGTTGCTGAAAGTGGATATTGATGATACAGACCGGTTGGTGCTTTCGCATGACGAGAACATCTTTTCCATTCATTTTGCGGCATTGGACTACACCAATCCGCAGAATGTGCAGTATTCATATATTCTGGATGGTTTTGAAAAGCAGTGGACGTTTGCCGACAAGCAGCGGAGTGTGACTTATACGAACCTTCCGAAAGGGAAATATGTGCTCCGTGTCCGTTCTACCAACAGCGACGGGGTGTGGGTGGAGAACGAACGTGCGTTGGATATAGTGATTCTTCCTTCGTTTTGGGAGACCCCTGTGGCGTATGTGATGTATGTACTTTTTGTTTTGATTATTATCCTCGTGGCTGTTTATATCCTGTTCACGATTTATCGGTTGAAGCATGAGGTGTCGGTAGAGCAGCAGATCTCGGATATTAAGTTGCGCTTCTTTACGAATATTTCCCACGAATTGCGTACACCGCTTACATTGATAGCCGGACCGGTGGAGCAGGTGCTGAAGAATGATAAATTGCCGGCCGACGCACGGGAGCAGTTGGTGGTGGTAGAAAGGAACACCAGTCGGATGCTTCGTCTCGTCAATCAGATATTGGACTTCCGCAAGATTCAGAACAAGAAGATGAAGATGCAGGTGCAGCGTGTGGATGTCGTGCCGTTCGTCCGTAAGGTGATGGATAACTTCGAGGCTGTCGCCGAAGAGCACCGGATTGATTTCTTGTTTGAGACGGAAAAGGAACATCTTTATCTTTGGGTGGATGCGGATAAGCTGGAAAAAATTGTATTTAACTTGCTTTCCAATGCTTTTAAATATACGCCGAACGGGAAGATGATTACGATTTTTATCCGCGAGGATGAAGAAGTCGTTTCCATCGGTGTGCAGGATCAAGGTATCGGTATAGCCGAGAACAAGAAGAAATCGCTGTTTGTCCGTTTTGAGAATCTGGTGGATAAGAATCTTTTCAATCAGGCGAGCACAGGTATCGGGCTCTCGCTGGTGAAGGAACTCGTAGAGATGCATCAGGCTACTATCAGTGTTGACAGCCGTTTGGGAGAGGGCAGTTGTTTTAAAGTGGATTTCCTGAAAGGGAAAGGACATTACGATAAAGAGGTTGAGTTTATCCTCGAAGATACCGGCGCTCCGATGGAAATGGGACAGGTGGTGGATTTGGCCAATTCCTCCATTCAGTCCGAAAGGTTGGTTGCGGACACAGAGGAGGTGGGAACCGCTTCTTCTGTGGAGGAAGAACAGGAAACGGAAGAGGGAAACGCTAAGGAACTGATGTTATTAGTGGAGGATAATCAAGAGTTGCGGGTATTTTTGCGTAGCATATTCGCTTCGAATTATCGGGTGGTGGAGGCTGCTGATGGTATGGAAGGATGGAGCAAGGCGTTGAAGTATGTACCGGATATTATTATCAGCGATGTCATGATGCCGGAGAAGGATGGTATCGAGATGACGCGTGAACTCCGGGCGGATATGACGACCAGCCATATACCTATTATCTTGTTGACGGCCAAGACTACGATCGAGAGTAAATTGGAGGGGTTGGAATATGGCGCGGATGATTACATAACGAAGCCTTTCAGTGCGACTTATTTGCAGGCGCGTGTAGAGAACTTGCTGTCGCAGCGAAAGAAGTTGCAGAGTTTCTATCGGGAGAATTTGCTGAATATACCGGTTGCGGACTCGAACGGTAGTTTGTCCGGTGTATCTACAACGTCCGAAACGGTTGTCGGGGGTACCTCCGAAGTACAAAAGAACGATGTGGACGGACAGGTGTCGGAGGTTCCGGTGATGTCTCCCAACGATCGTAAGTTTATGGATAAGTTGGTCGAACTGATGGAAAAGAATATGGATAACGGAGAGTTGGTTGTCGACGATCTGGTCAGTGAACTGGCAGTCAGCCGTTCGGTATTCTTTAAGAAACTGAAGACCTTGACCGGACTGGCGCCTATTGAGTTTATAAAGGAGATGCGTATGAAGCGTGCCGTGCAGTTGATAGAGACGGGTGAGTTTAATATGACGCAGATTTCGTATATGGTGGGTATTAATGATCCGCGATATTTCAGCAAGTGTTTCAAAGCGCAAGTGGGGATGACACCGACTGAATATAGGGATAAGAAACAGGGAAAATAGGATTTGTTTAAATGCGGATTAATGTGAATTAACGCGGATTTTCGCAAAGATAAACTCTTAATCTGGAGTCTGATCTGCGAAAATCCGCGTTAATCCTGCGTTTTATCCGATTGTGGTATCGCGGAATTTACTTTTGAGGAAACAAGTGATTGACCAGGCTGTTCATGTAGACTTCCAGATTGGTGTATTCTTTGCTAAGTCCATAAACCGTCCCGTCAGCAGGATCATTCGGATTTAATCTGTTCTTTTTCTCCCATTCGTCAGGCATACCGTCACCGTCTGTGTCGGCAGGTGCGGTGGTTGTTTTATATTCTGGCCATCCGCCTACATCTTTCGGTTGGTCGATCATTCCGTTGGTGCTGCCATGAGAACCTTCGTAAGTATACTTCCCTTTCTTTGTTTCTTCCACGATGCGTTGGTCTACCGCGTCGCGGCGATAAGAAGCTCCGGCAAATTCGAGAACATCCTTGTACGCTTTCTTGGCAGGTTGCAATGAGGCGCGTTCGGCTATATCAAATATTTTGGAAGAGAGAACCTCGTCTTCGGGTGCGAATTCCTTTTTGATAACCAATCCGTAAGCATTGTCCCGGTTCACTTTGTAGAGAGCTTCCTTTTGTTTGTCTGTCAGGCTGGAACAGGTAGGATCCATATAGTTGCCGTCAAAATAGAACACTCCGTGAACTCCGGCTTTATTATTGTTCTTTCCGTCATCGGCGTATGCGGTGAACAGGCGTTTGTAAGAACCTTTGGTGGCACTGAAAGGTCCCGGCTTGTAGTAGTTGTTGATGAAATTGTACGAACCGCCTTCTCCTGCGTATGCTCCGTCACTGCCGTAATTGTATATTACGTTATTGAACAGGTCTACCTTTTCTTCTTCCGGCTTGCCGGTATAACGGCTTCCGCAGAGACGCGGTGTGCGGTTGGTGTGGTGTGCTAGCAGATTGTGGTGGAAAGAAGCTCCTTGACCGCCCCATATACCTCCGTAGCCGTGTGCTCCTTTTTCATGGATGGAGTTGGCAAGGCTTTCGCTGATGATACACCATTGGAGGGTGAAGTTACGGTTGTCATAGAATGTGGCGCATTCGTCCGTGCTCCAACTCATGGAGCAGTGGTCGATGATGATATTCTGATGCGCTTTTGTTCCGTTCATGGCATCGTCACCTTTTTGCTTGATGTCAACTCCCATACGCGAACGGATAAAACGGACAATCACGTTGTCCGCTTGGATGGAGAATGTATAGTTCTTCAGACATATACCATCGCCCGGTGCTGTCTGACCGGCAATAGTCAGGTCTCCGTTATTCACTTTCAATGATTTCTGGAGTTCAATGATCCCGCTGACCGCGAAAACAATGGTACGCGGACCTTTTTGATTGATAGCCCAGCGGAGTGTTCCCTTTGAACCGTCGTCGGCTAAGGAGGTGACGGTGTAGACTGCGCCACCGGCACCGCCTGTGGTGTATTTACCGGCTCCATCGGCTCCGGGAAAGGCGGGGACTTTGGAGCGGTCGATGGGACTAGGACAATTTTCCCCTATTATTGCAGCACTTGCAGCAAGGGGAAGCATGAATAATATGCAGAGTGTTCCTAATAATACTTTGTTCATAATATGATTTTTATTTTATCGGATATAAGTTCTTGACTAGGTCGTTTATGTATACCTCCAAATTTGTGTATTCAGCACTCAATTGGTATTTTACGCCGTCGGATGTATCATTGGGATTGAGCTTGTTTGCTGTCTCCCAGCTGTCAGGAATACCATCGCCGTCAGTATCTAGTGGAGCACTTTCTGATTGGTAAGTAGGCCATCCGCCTACATCCTGTTGTGAATCGATGATTCCGAATTTGCCTCCATTGCTTCCTGGGTATGTGTAGCTCCCTTCCTGTGTCTCTTGTATGATACGCGTATCTACAGCGTCACGTTTATAAGAAGCTCCGGCATACTTTAATACATCTGCGTAAGCCTCTTGCGCTGATTGTGTAAAGGTACTGACATCATTTGAAATAACAAATTCCGTTTGTGATTTTAATGCATTTTCATCATTGTTTGGATAAGGAATGGTTTCGTCCACACCGTTGACACTGATTTTCTGGTTTGGCTGAAAACCTACCCAATTGTCATTGTTGACTTCTGCAATAAGTGATTTGTTGCTTTGGTCAAGAGCGGCTGACGTATCGTCAAAATAGTTTCCTTTCAGATGAAATACTCCCCATACGCCTTTTGCCTGGTTGTTAGTTCCATCATCGGGACCTGGAGCGACAATACGGTTAATGACAATTTTCTTCGTGTTGGTAGCAGCACCCGGCTTATAATAATTGTTGACGAAGTTGTAATTTCCTCCTTCTCCGGCATAGCCTCCGTTGCCTGCTCCCCAATTGTAAAATACGTTATTGCGTACGTCTACCTTTTCATTGTCGGGCGAGTTGCTATAACGACTTCCGCATAGACGGGGAGTACGACTGACGTGGTGAGCTAATAGGTTGTGGTGGAAAGTGGCAGGAGAACCACCCCAAATGCCACCGTAACCGTGAGCCCCTTTCGGATGTATGCTGTTGGCAAGACTTTCGGCAATGAGACACCACTGCATTGTGAAATTAGTGTTACCATAAAAAGAAGCGCATTCGTCTGTGCACCAGCTCATAGAACAGTGGTCTATGATGATGTTCTTTTGATTCCTGCCGAAAATGGCATCCGCGTCTTTGGTTTCTTTGTTATTGATTTGCTCGTCTCCTAGACGGAAACGCATGAAACGTATGATAACATTGTCAGCCTCTAGAATAACCGGATATCTTTTCAGGCAGATACCGTCACCGGGGGCTGTTTGTCCGGCGATGGTTACATTTCCTTTTTGTATAGTCAGGTTTTGTTGCAGGTCGATGATTCCACTGACTGCAAATACAATAGTGCGAGTTTCAGATTGGTTGAGTGCCCAGCGCAGAGTTCCTACTGCACCATTGTCTGCAAGTGACGTTACTGTGTAGACTTTGCCTCCCGCACCTCCTGTTGTGTAGCGGCCAGCCCCGAATGCTCCGGGGAAGGCTGCTATTTTGGTACGGTCAGGTGTTGGATAGTCTATTAACTCTTCATCATTAGGTTCTTCTGTCTTATCTGAATTTCCGGGAAAATACTGATAACTGTTGGTGAGTTTCGCTTCGTCTTCCGAACAGGCTGCGAATGAAATTAGTAAACCGGAAAGAAATGCTCCGAATAATAACTTGTGCATAACTTTAATATTTTATTGATTGTTTATTCACTAAGAGTTCCGTATTTGTTGGCGGCTTTTACGGTGTAGGTTGCATCTGCATCACTTACGGTAAAAGAAGTGTCAATCGTTTGTCCTTCAAAACTTCCGTCTGCCTTGAAGATCAGGTAACAGATTGCTTTGTAACGGGCGTCCCAACTTAAGGTCGTTCCGTTGAGTGATACATTTTCCGGGGTTTCCAATTGTTCCATAAACTTCTTGGGATTCCAGCCGTCTGAACCGTTTACAATGTTCTCGTAAGTATATTTAATGTATTCGGAGTAACTTAATTCGGTTTTACCTTCATAATTATATGATGTACCATTGATAGTGTATTTAGTCTTTCGCTGACTCATATCTACCGCCTTTCCTTTTTTGTCCGTCGTGTTGTATTCAGCATACAAAGCAGGTACGGCGCTCATATCTCTCCATCCGGCAGGATCAATGTCGAATTTCAGTTTGGTGTTTAGAAATACAGTGATAGGATTGTTCTGCCAGGGTCTTCCTAATGTTTGAGCGGTTCCTTTACTCGGTTGATAGTCGAGGCTTTCTGTTCCATATTTGTCAGGATCTACTTTGTTGATACCGTCAACTGTGCAATTGTTGAATACATATCCCCAATTTGTGCCGGTAGTATGATTAGCGGCAGTTATAACACTTCCGTAGCGTACATTGTATAAGGTCGTGTTTTCTATCAATACGTTTCCGTTTCCATAGAAATAGTCAACGGCGCCTTCTATCCAGCAATCACTGGCATAATGTCTGGCATTGATACCATTCTCAGATGAAGACTGTACTTTGGTTTGCCATGTATCTTGGAAAGATCTGAATTTACAATTGTAGAAAGCAATTCTGTCATTGGCTGTGTACATTGCTTCCGCCATAGGACCGATCAGTTTTTCTGTTCCCCATGTATTCACAAAAGATATATTTTCTGCATAAAAATCGGTAGCATAGATCATAGTTACAGCTTCTTGGAATCTTTGGCTTTGGTTAGCCTCGTTTCTCCACGAATACTGCCATGCTTCTTCTCCGCCGTCACCGGTAGCATTGCTGGCACTGGTTAACTTACGTGCGATGATTGTCTTTTCTTTGTCCTGTCCGATCAAATGTATGAAAGGCTTGATTTTGGGAACATTGATGAATTCTTCATAAGTCCCATTCGCAACAAAAATAAGATAAGGTTCCGTACGGTTGCTTGGAACAGCATCAATGGCATCCTGAATACTGGTATAGTCACCTTTTCCATTAGGATCGACTATAACGTCGAACAGTTTTGGGGTGATCGCTTCTTCCATGATCTTGAAATTCAGAGTCAGTCCCTGATACGGGTTTCCGCTATAATCGAGCAATGCTCCGGAAGGTATTTTAAAGGTACAGTCTGTATTGTCTGATGTGCTGTATTTATAGCGCACCACATTATTAAGAATGATAATTCGTATATCGGCATCATTGAATGTGATGGATGTATTGGGGGCTTGGCGAACTTTCTTGTTGAAAGTCAGTTCTACATAGCCACTGTTACTTTCCAGTGTGGCACCTTCTGTAATGTTGGAAGATACGAGCGTCAATGCGCTCGTGTCTTCTGAATTATCATCGTCTTTGCATGCGAAAACAGCTAATGCCAGCATACAAATGAATAGGTAATTGCTTATTTTATAAATATATTTTGTATTCATAAGTTTTCTTTTTATTGTTATTTATTCCAACGTTGGTCACCGTAAGTTTTATAGGTGTCTATTTTTACGGTGAAGTCACCGTTCGCCGCAGCTGGTGCATTGAATAACTCTGCGCTTGTTATTGTTAAACATTCTCCTAATGCATTACTGTGAAAAGGTGAGTCGGAAGCTGTGTATACATTTTCAGAAGAGTTAACCGTAGTTCCTTCTTCGTATCCTTTTACTGTTTGTCCGGACTGGAATCCGCCAAACAATGTATTTGAAATATTCAAAGTCAATGGCTTACTACCAGAATTGATTATTGTATATGCCAATCCATATATTGTGCATTGGTTTATTTCAAATGAGATAGAGTGGTCTTGTTGCGTTTTTAATAATGGACCTTTTTGTGATAAATCAATGCCGGATTCATTGATTGTGGAATTAGTAAGTACGACATTATCGAACGTCCACGTTCCCTTTGCCTCTGCTGTGGCAAAAAGACCATAACTGCCAATGTTCTCAATCAGACAGTTATTGATGATACAATTGCTACAAGAACCTGTTGCATTTTTGAATCTGAAAATACCACGAATCTTGTCGACTTTACATGACTCTAATATTAAATTTTGGATGGTTGCATTATTGTTTTGGTGGTATACAACAAAATTGTTTTCATTATTATCATGATGGAGATATAAATTGTAGAATTCGATTGTTTCATATCCTCCTCCATCAGCGAAGCTGAGTCCTTTAAGTCTGATATCCGGCTGGATTGCTGCCTTCTCTTCACTTTCGTCAGCTCCCCAAATCAATAATGATGTGATTGTATTGGGGATAATTGCTGTTGCACTAGTTATATCTAGTGTTGTTCCACTAGGTATTAACATGGCTACTTTCCCGGTGTTACTGCTTATAGCTGTATTCCATTCTTCTTTGTTAGTTACAACAACTCTGGTATATCCACTAGGAATGCCTTTTGCTGTTGTAAAGGTGGTCAGTGCACGAACGTACGTTCCTCTCATTAAAGCTACTGTATAAGTTGTGCTAGGCTCAAGTCCATCAAAATTCAATTGTCCTTGACTGATTTGTTCAACTGTTAATGCAGTATAATGATCACTGACGCTTGGTGTTCTGTCTCCTTCGCACCATGCATAATGAGAAACTGTCGTGGAACCGGTTTGGATAGCTTCGGGATCCCAAACAAGGCTGACAGATGTTTTGGTAGGCGTAACACTTGTGAAATCTACCATTTCGGGCATTACTGTCATCGCTGTAGTTTCGCCACGCTTAATTTCTCCATTATAGATGGAGAATGTATATTCTGTTCCCGGCAGTAATCCTTCAATCAGTTTCTGTCCGGCAGCGACTTCTTCCGAAGTTATTTCTTTTGTTATAGGAGCATCTATTCCTGCTTTGATGATGAAATGCGTTACTTCCAGACCGGCTTCCCAAGTAATTAAAATGGTTTCTTCCGTAATGTTTTCGCTTGGAATGGTACCTAATATTTCTTCTTTCGAAGTTTCGAATGTTCCGTCTTCCAAATATATCCAACGGGATTCTTTTCCACTTGCTACGGATTTGATGCGTAGATAATAGGTCGTTTCACCTAACAGACCGGTCAGGGTATAAGGCGATTTTTTGATTGATTGGTCTTCACCGTATACGATACTACCTGAAGCACTGCCCATTGGCATATTATCATCCATTTGTTCCCTGCTTGCTTCGATGATGTAATATTCGGTATTGGGGGTTGCGTCCCATTTAGCTTCAGCTGTTATTGCAGCCGGTTCCACAGAGAAGCTTGTAGTACCGAACAGTCGGTTGCCACTAATGGTTTCCCAGTCGTTACCGTCTATACAAGCGGCAACACTTAGAGAAGTGAGGAGTGCGAAGGCTCCTGTTTTTATAATATGTGTTAATTTTTTCATGATTACTTATTGATTAGGTATTAGTCTGAAAATCCGTATGAATTATGTAACATTCCGTTAGAAGCGGAGATCGTAGTAGATGCGATTGGCAGTAAGTAACGGTTGATAACTGCTACATTATCTCCTACTAGTCCACTGGAAATGGAAGGTAAATTGACTGTCAACTGAGCTTGTCCTTTGGTATCTGTCCGTTCCTTTCCCCAAAAATTGTTGTTGTCATCATAATCGCTGCTACTTTTTCCACTAGGAATACCATGCCAAGTGACGCTGCTGATGTCTATGCTCGTCTTGTCGTCATTGGAATAGTTGAAATAAATTTTTTCCGGATATGAGTTCTTACTAGAAAACAGTTGGCTTTCATAATCGCTTTTAAACTGTTTGATTTTATCAATCAATAAATTCCAGCGAATCAGGTCATATTTGCGGAAACCTTCTCCAGCCAATTCCCAAGCATTCTCGTCTACAATTGCTTCAAAAAAGTCTTCCTTTCCATTGATAGCAGCAATATAATTTTCGGCTTCAGATTTGTTTGCATCTGCAAATGCACGTGTATGTACCAATTCCAATGCTTTTCTAGCGGTACTAATACGGGTGGAGGCTCCGTTGTAAGTTCCGTCAGGACCACTGGCCAATTCGTTTAGGGTTTCGGCATACATTAATAATACTTGGGAATAGCGCATCCGGACGCAGTTAATACCGGACATCCATTTGGCTTTACCTGTAGCGATGGCAACTTGACGCCATTCTTCATTCATTTGGCGAATGTCCCATTTTCCACAGTAAATGGCGAATGGTGTATTACCGAGCATTTTTTCTTTTAGAACATTGTTCTCTGTTTTTAATTGCAGGTTACAGCAAGTAATGTCACGACGTTGGTCGCCATCCTGGAAAGACCAGAAGTATGGAGCTGTCATCTTAAGTTTACCGGAGGAGTTTCCTTGTTCACCGTATAAAGTACTAAAACCGTTCATTCGTACGCCGACTGTGTAGCCTAGTTCGCCACTGACTCCTAATCCCATCGGTATTTCGAAGATGTTTTCACGATAAGTTTCATCCAATTGGCGTTGGTTGATCAAATACCATTCATTGGCGAATGATGGATTTAACTGGTGGGTGCCATTATCTATGACAGTTGCCAGATGTTTCAGTGCCAATTCATACATCTTGGTGCGGGTAGCGTCATCGCAACGTTGGGTAGGATAGACCGGATCCGAGTTTTTGTCTGCGGTAACATAGCCGTTCTTCTGTTCTTCACGAATACTCCATCCGGCTCTTGACAAAGCGATATTTGCCAATAAGGAATGGGCATATCCTTTAGTCACCCGTTCTGTAGTGTATGCAGAAACTTCTCCTGCCCATGGTAATAGGGTAATTGCTGTTTCCAAATCTTTAATCAGCTCATCCATGATAACATCCCGATCACTTTTCCCTAAGTAAACATTGCTCAAATCCGGGTTGGAAGACTCGCTTTTATAAGGTATATCGCCAAAAAGGCGGATTAAGTCAAAGTAGACCATAGCACGTATTGTCAACGCTTCACCTTTGAAACGTTCCATCGCCCGTTGGTCACTGTCACCTGACGTTAATAAGGAGCTCTTATTAATTCCTTCAACAATCAGATTTGCATTTTCGATAATTGAATACATAGCATCCCATACGTTGGACAGTTTTGACCATCCCGGACTTACATTGTAATTCATTGCACCACGTTCGTGAGTTGTATTGTTGGCATCAGTTCCTAGACCATCAACCAGTTCACAATCTGAATTTGTACTCAGAACGATAGGTATGTCACGAGAGTATGTGGCATCTTGTGTCATAAGTCCATAAAGCTTATTGACTGCCAGTTCTGTGAAGAAAGTAGATTCAAATACATTTTCTCCAGGTTGTTCGGATGGTGCTGTCTGGTCTAGGAAGTCCGAACAAGCCGTAGTACAGAAAAGGCTGGCGGACAGAAATAATATCTTTGCTATCTTTTTCATAAAATAATCTCCTTTGTGTTAGAATTAGAATGTTACGTTAATACCACCGACAAATGAACGGCTTTTCGGATAAGCAGCATAGTCAATACCTGGAGTCATCGGATTTCGTTTGCTGCTGGTATCAACTTCCGGATCGGTGCCGGAGTAGTTAGTCAGGCAGAAAAGATTATACCCGGTTACGTAGATTCGTACGTTTTGCATATAACATTTGCGAATCCATGACTTAGGAAGTGAATAACCGATGGTAATGTTGTTCACACGTAAAAAAGAGGCATTTTCAACAGCATAGTCTGTCAACTGCATTTGAGTGACGGCTACCGGATTGTAAATGCTGGCATTTGCATTGATTTGATTCAAACGTGATATGATTCCTGCTTCACCACCATAGTAAGCAAGTGCGTCTGAACTTATAGATTTGCCTAAATTATAGCCGGTTGTCGGATCAATCCAAGTGTAGCGTTTTCCAGAACAGAAGTCTTCATTCAGGTTGTAACCGTATGAAGTTCCGGCAAAGAATGAGGTAGCTAGTTTGGTGGCATTAACAATCTTATTTCCAATAGAGAAATTGAAGAAGAGAGTGAAATCAAAGTTACCGGCGCGACCATTGAAGCCAAAACCACCATAAACCGGAGCTACTGTGTTACCTAGCTTTTGTTTGATCGGTTCTCCATTCTCATCACATTCTACTTTTAATCCTCCGGGGAAATAACTTCCGCCTGTAATGTTTACGCTATTGTCTTTCAGACCGTCCTTCAATACCCAGTTTGTTCCGTTTAGGATTAGTTCGCCTTCCGGATTTGTTACAGGGTCATAGGCTGTATAGAACCCGTTGGTTTTGTATCCCCAAATTTCTCCAAGTCGTCCGCCTTCTTCTACACGGAAATCCTCATATTTTGCGATGGTACTTCCGCCCCAACCGCTACTTTGCCACGGATTGTCCGTATTTAGTTTCTCAATCCTGTTACGGTTGTAGGAAATATTGAAATTAAAATTCAGTCCAAACTTCTTCTTGTCAGCAATGATCGCATTCATAGATAGTTCTACACCTTTATTGGAGGTACTTCCGAAATTTTGGTATTGGTAGTTATAGCCGGCATTAGCCGGTATTTCCGTTTTCATGAGCAAGTCGTTGGTTGTATTCCAATAAAGGTCAATAGAACCGGATAAACGATTATTCCAGAATCCGTAGTCGATACCAAAGTTTCTTGTGACGGTTGTTTCCCATTTTAATTTCGGATTGTATAGATAACTGCCCAATTCCATCATGCTGGTGCGATCACCATTGAAGAAAGGAGCACGGGCAGTATTGCTTGACAGTGAATATGCTGTATATGTCAGTCCTGAATTGATACGGTTATTACCTGCAGTACCATAGCTTAAACGTAATTTCAGACTAGAAAGCCAATTGCGCGTGTTTTGCATGAATTGTTCATCAGATATACGCCATGCCAATGCAGCTGATGGGAATACTCCCCATTGATTGCCTTTGGCGAATTTACTGGAACCATCTGCACGAACGGTTACGGTGAGAAGGTATTTGTCCATTAATGTATAGTTGGCTCGACCGAAAAAAGAAAGCAGATTTTCTTTGGCAGCAAGTGTTGTTTGATTGGGTAATGCTGTTCCTGCACCGGCAGTAGACAAAACTTCTTCAATGCTCATGCTGGTAGGAAATGCGACAGAAGTATTCTCCAATGTCTTTTTTTCGTTACTACTTACTTCGTGTCCTAAAAGTACATTGATTCTATCACGTCCTCCAAACAGCTTTTTGTTATCGTATGTCAATGTATTTGCATTACGCCAGTTTTTAGTAGTAACTCTAGTGAATACAGCTTGCGGTTGTCCGTTATAGCCTAACTTTGAATTTTGTGCACCATCGGCATTCCAAACCTGATCAGTATCTTCATACTTCCATCCGTAACCGAATTCAGAACGGAATGTGAAGTTTTTGAATGGTTTCCAGTTGACGCCTGCATTATAATTCTGATTGAAAGTAGTCTTTTTCTTATATACTCCTAATAGGCGTTCTAATGGATTCTTTGTGGTATAGGCATTATTTGCTTCATCATCACTTGCGTCATACGCCATTGGATTGACCGGGCGGAAACGGGTGGCATTGGCTACAATGGAATTAGCCGCATTTGATTCGTTCGTGTCAGCACCTCCACTCAGACCATCTAGTGTACTGTAGCTCATACGTACGTTGAAATCTAAAGAAAGCCACTTGTTTAATTCTGAATTGATCTTAGCATTCACATTGTCTTTATTGAAACCTGACCCTAACATTATACTCTTTTCGTCATTGTGAGCATAGCTGATGTTATATTTTAATTGCTTGCTGCCGCCACTGACATTCAGGTTATATTGGGCTTGGTTGCCGGTACGTCCGAATATCTCATCCTGATAATCAGTACCTTCCATTGTTTTCCAAATATCCATATCTTCAAAAAGACCGTATTCTTCCGTTCTTCCGGTTTCATATTGATAAGCCACATAGTCGTATGGGCTCATAACTTTATTGAGTTTAGTAACCTTTTTGAAACCATAGGAGGCACCGAAATCAACTTGTACTTTCCCTTCTTTGCCACTTTTTGTAGTAATGATAATAACACCGTTTGCACCACGGGCACCATAAATAGCAGTGGATGATGCATCTTTTAAAACATCAATACTTTGTATTTCGGATGGGGCAATGTCACTGATACTTGAAACCGGAAAACCGTCTACAATATATAAAGGTGAATTATCTTGGGATAAAGAACCACCACCGCGAACACGAATTTTTACGTCTGCATCAGGAGCTCCTTCGGTTGTTGTAATACTTACACCTGCAAGTTTTCCAGTAAGGGCTTCGGTGGCACTGGATACCGGAACAACTGCCAGGTCCTTGGAATTGACAGAAGCTACCGATCCTGTTAAATCTCTTTTGTTAACTGTTCCATAACCGATTACGACTACTTCATCCAATGCTTTAGAATCATCGGTCATCTGTACGTTAATTACTTTTTTACCTTGAATTGCAATTTCTTGAGTTTTCATACCTATGTATGAAATAACCAATGTTTTCTTCCCATCAATCTTGATGGAAAAGTTGCCATCCAGATCTGTAATCGTACCGTTGGTCGTATTACCTTTTTCAACAACGGAAGCGCCAATAACAGGCTCTCCACTGGTATCTTTCACATTACCTTTTACAGTAATTGTTTGTGCAGATACGCTGAGCGATATTGCTGCAAATAGCATTAACAGCAAGGTACGCATGTTTTCCACTTTGTTAGACATTCTTTGCATGTTTATAAATAGTTATTAATTTGATTTGGCTGTATCACTTTCTTTTTCTGTGTTTATTTATCGCTACAAAAGTATATGAATGTAAATATAGCTATGTGTAATATTTGTTTTTCGCTTCGTATTTTTTGTTATTTAGTACTTTGAGAGTAGTATCTCTGGAAAAAACAATATTTCAACATCTTCTTTCCATTACTCTTTTACCTTTGTGCCGTCTGAAAGAAAACATTAATCTAATAATATGTAATTTGAATGATGAAAAAGTATTTTTATTTTTTATGTATTACCATTCTACCTCTTTGTGGCGTTTGGGCTTGTTCTAATGAAAACACGGAGTCTCATGATGAATTTGGTAATCAAGGAGAGAATATTCCTACTGCAATAAAGAAGTTGGATTATGGACAATTATTAGCTTTCCCCGGTGCAGAAGGACATGGACGAAGTACTACAGGGGGGCGAGGAGGGAGTGTGTACCATGTTACTACATTGGAGGATAATCCTACTAATCCTCAAAAAGGTTCTTTCCGTTGGGCGCTTACTCAAAAAGGAGCAAGGACAATCGTTTTTGATGTGGCAGGTACAATTAAACTAAAAGCTCAGTTAAAAACAACAAATGATAATTTGACAATAGCTGGACAAACTTCTCCTGGTGGTATTTGCATTGCTGATTATGACTTTGTAATCAATTCTAATAATGTAATTATTCGTTTTATGCGTTTTCGTCCTGGAAATGTAAATTTAGACTCGGATGGATTAGGTGGGATGGATAAAAAGAATATTATAGTAGACCATTGTTCTATCAGTTGGTGCACGGATGAATGCCTATCTGTATATGGAATGGAAAACTCGACAGTGCAATGGTGTTTGGCTGCTCAGGCGTTACGTGATACTCCTTCGAAAGATAAACCGCATGGGTTTGGAGGAAACTGGGGTGGTCATTATGCTTCCTATCATCATAATATGATTGCACATTGCGAGAGCCGTGTCCCACGTTTGGGACCTCGTCCTACTACGTTAGCTCTGACAGAATGTGTGGATATTCGTAATAACGTTTTTTATAATTGGGCAGGTGAAGGTTGCTATGGAGGGGAAGACCAACATGTCAATCTCGTGAATAATTATTATAAACCAGGACCTGCTACGGACAAGGCTTCTTCTAAAGTACAGTACCGTATTGCTAAAATAGGAATCTATACACAGGAATATGTTCAGAAGAACCCTTCTTTTGCACCGTATGCACAAAAATGGGGAACCTTTTACATTGATGGAAATGTGATGGAGGGTAATAGTGGAGTGACTGTAGATAATTGGACGAATGGAGTGTATGCCCAACAAACGAATGATGACAAAGTGGATAATATGTGGACAACGGCTGCTCAAGCTGGGTTGAAATTATCTAAGCCATTGGATTACGGGACAGTGACTACTCATACGGCAGAAGTTGCTTATAATAAAGTAATGAAATATGTTGGGTGTTGTGATTATAGGGATAAAGTAGATAATCTGGTTATAAAGGATGTGAAAAATCGGGGGGCATCTTACACTGCTTCCGGCAATTTAGATGGGTATATCAATACGCCGAACGATATAATAGAATTAGGAAGTAATTCATGGCCGGAATTATCATTGGATACTAAACGTTGTGTGATAGACTCTGATGGTGATGGTATACCGGATGAATGGGAAATAGAGTATGGCTTAGATCCCAATGATAGCTCGGATGGAAATAAGAAAATGATTGATGTAAATGGCAAATATACTAATTTGGAAATGTACATGAATAGTTTGGTGCATGGTATCATTCAAGGCCAAAATGCAGATTCGTAATTTTCTTCTTTCTATTCTTTGTTCCTTTGCCCATTTGTTTTCTATTGATGAATTAAAAAAGAAGGTGTGTCAAAATGCACCCCTTCTTTCTTTTACGCACAAAGCCCCGAC
>OGOR01000783.1_pt1 | contig 22749 bp, 13 predicted proteins | sample 1552771 | NCBI WGS metagenome assembly OGOR01 (sample SAMEA2580124, study PRJEB22360) | human gut metagenome | biome: human gut; feature: human-associated habitat; material: faeces | place: Denmark | collected 2008/2010
ACAATCGGAGCCACAATAAACAGCCAGAGCTGGCTGATAGCCTCCATACCGGCAAACAATGCCGGACCAATGCTACGGGCTGGATTAACCGACGTCCCTGTAACGGGAATACATACAATGTGCACCAGTACCAGAGTCAATCCGATAGCCAGCCCGGCAAAATGAGGACTGCTATTATCCCGGTCGGTAGTGCCCAGCACAGTCAGCACGAAGATGAATGTAAGCACCGCCTCGGCAACAAATGCAGCCAGCAGATACGGCTCTTCAAAACCGTTGGCTCCCGTACCTTCCATCCCCATTGTGCCGGTAATCAACCACAGCAATGCAGAGCCAAGTATTCCGCCCGTCACTTGCGCTACGATATACACGCCGGCTTCCACGACCGACAGTCCGCCATTCAGCCAAACGCCGATGGTGATGGCCGGATTGATATGACAGCCCGAAACAGGACCGATTGTGTACGCCATTGCCACCACCGACAAACCAAACGCGAAAGCAATCGTCAACACAGCGGCTACCGATGTCGCACCGCCATTCAATACAGCAGCACCGCATCCCATTAAGACAAGCACCATAGTGCCCACCATTTCAGCTATAAATTTCGTTTTCATAATCTACTTTTTCTTCTCGTATAAGATATACTATTCTCTCTAATCATCCTCCCATTCCGAAGGCGGCAACGACTTCTTCCCGTACCATTTCATCCAGGCACGAGATTTCCGCTTTCTCAAATAAAGTGCATCGCTACAATGCTCCAACGCTTCCCAGTCAAATGAAGAATGATGTCCGAACCACCTCTCCAGCCAGTAAAGCAGATGATAACTCATGAACGCAAGCAACATCCATCACCACGAAAGCCAAACAGATAGCACCAATGCAGGCAATAATGCCAAGAAGAAACATTCCGTATACTGTCGCGCATGAATCTGAAGTTCCATCTCCTCCCACCCTTCCAGATACTTGAACCGGGTGAAACAACAACCGAAAATCATAAAATAATACCTCTTCCTGTTCAAAAAAGTTTTCGCCAATAGACTATTATATATTATCATATCCTTCTCTTCATTCAAAAAAAGCAACATTGCAAAGGACCGTCCAACTACCGGCCGACAAGCCCACCTTGTAACGACAAAGCACTTTCAGTCCCGACATAGAAGAAAACGAGACAGCCCCGCAATGTTGCCTGAAATACCTTGAAATGAAATAAAACTATTATTCGACGATTACGGCACGATTCAATTCAGGTTCACTGAAACGGTTGTTCGTATCGCCCTCCGCTTTCTTCACGAGACGTTCAGGGGAAATTTTATACTTTTCGACTAATAAATTGTACACATATTCCATACGTTGTTCACTCAAACGTTGGTTCAGTTCCTTGCTGCCCGTAGCGCTGTCCGCCGAGCCAATCAGCGTGAAAGTCTTGTTCTTATCCGCCTTGATAGCGTTGTTCACATAAAACTCAAGATTGGTAAGTTCCTTCTTATCCAAAGTAGCCTTGCCGATAGGGAAGAACAGGGCTACCGGCGAAGCAGTCACTTTCGATTCATTCACCACTTCCGGTTTCCGATTTCTGGCAGCTTCCAGTTCGGCGGCAAGGCGCTGTGCTTCGGTGCTCAAATCATGATTCTTGGCACGAAGCGCGTTGATACGTTCATTATAAGATGAATAATCTGCCGGAGCCACTTTCTCGACACGATTGAAACGGGTCTTGCCCAACTTCACGCTTAGACCCAGTGTCACAGAACTCATTCCTTCACCTTTGCTGCCGCCTACCGTTCCGTCAAAACACTCTTTCACTAGCATCTGCCGTCCTTCCAAAGTCAAGTCCAGACGCTTGCCCAGACGGAACGTATTCAAAATACCGATATTGGCAGCAATTTCATTATCATGCGTACTGTTTCCCCACGAACGTGCCCAACCGAAACCGACAAACGGAATCACATTCCACACACGTTTCTCATTGAATCCGAGGAAACCGTTCGACCAGTTCCACATAAAGTCCGCATGGAGATTGGAAACATTAAACTCTTCCTTGTAATAACTGCAATGCGCCCCTTTGGCATACATCCCGCTTGCATCCGCCAGCCCCTTGGCTTTCAGACCCGAATATTGCAGACGGACTCCGTAGGAAGGAGTAATCCATTTGCCCAACGACACATCCAATGCAGGAGCAATGCGGTTGCCCACCGATGTCTTGTTATCAAATTCACCTTCATAGATATTGATACCACCGCCTACACCAATATACCAGTTACTCCAGAAACTATTTGTTTCATACGGGCCACGGAGAATGTTTCCGTCCATGTCACGATTTTCCTTTTGTTGCGCCATAGCGCAGACTGATGATAATACCAATGCAACTGTAATAATTCTCTTCTTCATATTTCAATTTTTATGTTCAACATTTAGTTCAACTGTTTCTTTACTCTAATTTCATTTTACTGCCGGGACGGAATTTCACTTGTCGTTTAGCCGGAATTACCATTGAGCCGCCAGTTGCAGGATTATGCCCGTTGCGTGCTTTCCGTTCCAGGACGACAAAACTCCCGAACCCGACCAAGGTGACACTCTCTCCTTTATGCATTGTTTCCGCAATGGTTTCAATTATTGCATCCACTGCGTTGGTAGCTTCTCTGAAACTCAACTGACCTTTCAGGGCTACTTCTTTGATTAATTCTGATTTGTTCATAAGTTTATATTTAAATGAATTATATGTGTTTATTCATCACGGACACAGCGAACTTGTGCTGCGGAAGCGCGGATTTCCGAGAAACCAGTATCTCCTCCAAAGGAAGTATAAAATGCGTGGTACAAGCGTGAAAAACAAAAGGTCATTACAGTATTCATACCGTCGCCTTTATATGAAGTCATTGTCCCACTAAGATGACCGACATAACCTGGCAACAAATTAAAGCCTTCAGTGCCATCTCCCATACGACAACCGGCAGAAATAAAATAGACTTTCCGCTCACAATTCTCTCCATCACAATAAAAATAGGCTCCATATTCAGTAAATGACGGAGTATAAAAACTGTCTTCCATCATCTTTCCTGTATGTCCGACTATTTTCCCTGATATCAGATCTGTTATAGTGTCATTTATTATAGGCTTTTTTAGAAATGCCCCATATATATCTGGCGGCGACACCTTATAACCAGCAGGACAAGGATCATAAAGAGTCTTCATAGTCTCTATATCAACCATTTTATATCTCGAATAAGGATTATTTCCCCATAGATACTGATTCCCCGTAAAGGAATTATCCCCACCATGAAGATTAGTATAATATAACCAATCACCAGTGCTGTAACTTATGCCAGCCTTAATAAACACATTAGGATGTTTTATTCCATATTCAATAGTCCCTATACTTTCATTTTTCACTTCTTCCTTTAATTCCTGCTCCGTTCCACGAACGTTATACATTGGAGCATTTTCCGGTTCGAGATCGTCAAGAGATGTATAAAACGAAGCCAGGCCAATAAAAGGATCTTTACGTCCCCACTGATATCCTAAGCCACAAGTTGTCAATTTGTCCGGAATATTAGTTGTCGCTCCCAAATCCCGATCCATAATTTTATAATTCTTCCCACTATAACTTTCTCCATTAGTCGGTAACCCCAGTTCAATAATATCAGGTTTCTCCGTACACCAGACGTGCCAGCTCCAAAGCACATTAGCATCTTCCGCGTTCGGATCTGATTTATCATAAACTGCGATGACCCCGTTTCCTGCACCGCTACTCAAAAATTCAACACGATTGGTAGTCTGATTAAATGCCACTTGCGAAATAAGACTTTCTTGATCCTGCCAAATTAACTTTGCAGATTGAGGAGATATCACAACATTTTTTGAACTAGAAATATCTTCTCCCATCCCATTTTTAAAATGATATTGTTCAACATCTTCTGTTAAGGCACCACTACCAAATATAACATTTGCATGATCTCTTGTTTCCGCTACTATGCCCTCCGTTCCATTCCCCATCACCGTAGCGTCAAACGAATAAACGCCATAAGTCACCGGAGTAATAAAGCAATTTGCCGGACCGTCTTCATCCACAGCAATCGCTTCAGAATGAGGTATAATACTAAAAGGAATATACTTCACAATATTGCCTATTGATATTTCCAAGAATCCTTCCTTTAGTGAAGAGTCTTCGGGTACAGTGCAATAAATCCAATATGCATCGCTGCCTTGTGGAAGATTCACTTCATTCATCGGAAGTCCTCCTGTTCCCTCCACCTGTACCAGATTATTATTATCCATGCTATAAAATAAGCATAAATCAGATGAGGATATCAAAGTATTCTTGTCCAAATTTAAAATGCGAACTTTACGAGTAGTAACACCATTAAAATCCACATTACCCGTATCATCGGTCTGCAATTCAAATTTCACCATTGTTACCGGATCTGTGATACCATTCTCTATCAACTTAAGGTCTTCCCTATCCGTTTTTATCAAATATTGCCCGTTAGAAGCATATCCTCGCGACCAATTATCCGAAACTGTCACCGTATATTCAATATTACTTCCTGGATTCTGAATCGCTTCTGACTCCATATCATATCCCCTACTCTTCAACCTTGTAATATTAAAACGATAAGAATGATTACGTACTATATCCAGATATTTATCCGTATCTCTGTCCCAGAAATCCAAACGGTAATACTCTTTGCTTGATCCATCCTGATTTTGCACAGTTAAAAGTAGCATCGCCCTATTTTTAGAAAACACTTTTTCTCCTATTTTAGCACCTGAGGCATAAATCGAATGTTTGTATTCCAAGGGGTAATAGGTAGTCACCAATCCATTCGTCTTATCAACAGAAGTTGTTGCTGAAATTAAATCATATTTTCGAGAAACAACAGTTTCATTAATATTTCCCTGATAAATACCACCCTGATATTCACTGTCCAATACAAAATCAGAATAGTTCAAATTCTTCCATTCCCAATACACCTGTTTATCGGAAAACAAATTCATATCCGCATCCACTGTAACTTTTGCAAAACAACGAGTTAACAAACACACATTAGAAGTTCTATTTTCATTCCATTCTATCCACCCGCACATAGGAATAATATGTTCTTCTCCCTGTATATCGGAAAATCCTTTTATATTTCCTCGACTATTATAACTTCTAAGTTGAGCCTCACTTATTGTAGCATTCAATAGAAAATCTCCCTCTACTGATACTGAAGCATTGTTGATTAAGTTACAAACCACATAAATACGATCTCCATCTTGAGGTACGTAATTCTTCAACGTTATAGTGGGGGATGCCGTACCATTACCAAATAGAAATGATAGTTCATTTTTCTTTCCCTCTTGATAATACATGGGAGCAGTTGTATGAGTATCATCATAGATAAATACTTGTATATATTTAATAATGCACTCCCACTCAGCAGCCACGCTGCGTATTTGTACTAATTCCACATCTGGAATAGACAGTTGTATAATATTCTTTTTATTTAAATCGTGAACACGTATTTCAATATTATCGCTGCAAGCTAATAGCATTACAAAAACAATAATGAGACACAGTATATGGCAGCAACCTTTATATAATAAAGAAGAAACAGCATACAATATTTTTGTTATCATCATACTAATATTTTAGAATTATGTCATTCATTCTTTCACACAGCGTACAGACGCCGTTCTTGCAGGTTCAAGATTATGTGGATACCGATAATCACCTCCCTTCCCAAAAAGAAAAGATGCAGAATATCTCTCCTCTTGTGGACAAATTTCATTCTCTGTAATATAAGATGCCCAATATCGCCCCCAAACATCGAAACTATAAACATCATGAGTGTGTGGCAAGTAAACTGTTTTTACTTCATCTTCCCCGGCTCCATCACAATAGAAAGTAGTTCCATAATCATCAATTTCTTTTATCCAGTACTCATCTTCCAGATTAGTGTATATTCTACCTTCCTTTGCTAGTGTAAGAAAAACGTCTCCTGGGGGAACTTTATATCCAACAGGACAAGGATCATAAATAGTTTTTAATGTTGAGATAGAGAAATGAGAATCAGTTCCTTCCGGATTCCCCCATAAATATGGATTATTACCCTCTTGGAGCCAAAAGTTAAAATCGGCAATATTATAAAGTTCCGGATGATTTACAGCTTGGCTCATTGTTAATCTTTCACGACCTATTTTTATTTTGGAAGTAAGACTTCTTACGTCATATAATATTGTTCTACTCCCTATGTTACCGCCATAAATTAATGAAGTAGAAAAGGGTTCTTTACGTCCCCATTGATAGTGCACCCCTTGTGTTGTACCCAATCTCGGCGTAGAAGTAGTTGCTCCTAAATTACGATCCATCACTTTGTATTTATTACCTGTATGAGTAGAAATATTAAGGTCTATCACTTTAGGGGTAGGTGTACACCAAAGATGCCAACTCCATAATATTTTCGCATCTTCCGCATTAGGATCAGCCTTATCATATACAGCTATCAATGCATTTCCCCGGCTCCGTCCCATTTTCACATAAATTCTTCCGTCAGACAAACCAACTTGTTCCACTAACTCATCCGTATCTTGCCAAAGCAGTTTTGCCGATAGAGGATGAATATCTGCACCTGCCGCTTTCGTCAATATATTGCCCATTGCGTCTTCAAACTTTCCTTCATCTATAATACCATTCGCTCCATTTCCCATAACTGTGGCAATGAATGAATAAGAGCCGGCTCCTTTATCCGCTATATAACTATTGGCTGTTCCTTCCGTGTCCAACGGAGTAAAAGTAGTTAATGAACTAATCGGGATATATTTCACATGAACATTATCGGAAGAAACTTCGACAAAGCCACCTTCAAAATTAGCGGGAACACTATCGGTTGTACAATAGAAATTCATTGTTTGTGCAGCAACGAGATCATAAATGCCACTGTTATCCGCCAGTTTATCATTCCCAGCTATTCCATTGCAATATAATTGCAAATCACTTGTTGATATTAAATTCGTCTTATCAGGTTTTAGTGCTCTAATTTGTAAGCGTCCCGGAGTATGGCAATTTACTTTCACCAATTTCACCGGATCGGCAATATCTTTAATCAGAGTAACTTCTTTCTTATCTATATCAAAGTCAGCACCTACCATATCACCTGTAATTTCTATATCTTTCCAATCTAACATATCCGTAAATATCTCTACCTTGTCCACACTCAGCACCCTTATGTCCAATGTATAAATATGATTCCTCAATATTCGATAACTATCATGCGTTCTAATTGGAATTACGCGTTCAATAATGCGACTTTCTACTGTTTCATAATTCCATAAAGGAATCCTAACTTTCAAAGTAGTAACATTCGTATTTTCATCATATTCTGATTCATTCTCTAACCAATTCTCATAGATATAACGGTCATAAGATGTTTCTGTTACCTTATCAGCATTTACACCATCATCTATCGGCAACTCTACGGATGACAATAAATGAAAATTTTCCGATAACATCCACCAATCATTTTTTTTCATGACACAGTCCATATAATCATACGCCTGGATTGGAGGGTCATTCCACCAGTCATTTGCAGCAGGATTACGATGAGAATCAAAAGGTGCAAATAGCCGAATGCACGAAGGCATCTGAAGTATTTGGGTTTCTATCTGATTCATATCAATATTCCATGAACCCATAACGGAACGTTTTGTCGTACGAACCACTGTTCGTAACTTAGCAACCCCACGAAGCAAATGTACATCAGCCACAAATTCCCTGTTATCACCCCATTTATCTTTTATTGTTCCCATCCCGGACATATATAGTGGAGTTATCAGTTCCTCCTCTGAAGTTACATCAATCGGATATTCTTGATTTGCGCACACATAAATATTATCTCCAGCTTTAAATGTACCAACAGGAACCTCAATACTTGCTCCATAAATACTATCCTCATAAGCATAGGAATAAAGATTTATTGTTCCATTCTGCGTAGAATAAACATTTCCGTAAAAACCATCCTCATGATGACCTATTCTTACAAATAAGTCCTTTATCTCATTTTCTTTCCCTAAAGTAGTGCTGCGTGTACTAGCCCACACTACTTTAGAAGAAGGCACTATGACTTTAAAAGTAAGCCTCTCCATTCCTTCCGGTATACATGAAGTGTCTCCATTCTCATACACAGAAGTACATGAGGATATAAAACTTACTACGAAGCATAGCATTAGATATACAATGTACTTTTTCATACTATATATTTTATTCTGTTATTCCTAGTTTATTCTTTAACGCAACGTACAGAACCCGCTGATGCCTGTTCCCTGAGTGAATTTGTACCTCCCTGCCAAGAAGCAAGTGAAAACGCACAAATCAAACAATTTGCATCAGTTCCCCTACCGACTCCAGCCCAATAAAGTGCACTATAAGTATAATCTTTCTGCCAATCGCCACTCACAAAATCCCGAATGCCCGAACAAGGATAGTAGATTGTCTTATCTGACTCAAAACCTAATCCTTTACGATCACGATATATAAGAAAACCATCCCAACCCAAATTATACCAAGGAGTAATATTAGAACTCCATGGCACTCTCCAACCTGCCGGGCACGGGTCAAATGGGGTTTTCTCACCGGCCTCGGAGTTCCATAAAAATGAATTAGCTTTTGCTTTTTGTGAAGAATACCACAAAAATGAAATGGACGAAGCATAAAACGTCAATGGATGATGTACCGAATTCGGAAAGTTGTTGACTTCTGACACTACCTCACGAGATAGAGTAACTTCTTCTCCTGTACTATTATATAATGGCTGATCCGGCTCATTATTCTCCCATCCGACAGCAGGGAGAAACGGATCTTTCCGTCCCCACTGATACAATAACCCTTTTGTCCTAATTCCTCCTTCTTCACGATAAGAATTGTATGCTGCTCCCAAATTACGGTCCATCCAAATATAGCCATTAAAATCTTGCTGTCCTTCTGTTACATTTGGCTCATAATCTGTACACCAAATATGCCAACTCCAATAAATCTCACCGTTTACTTTCATCGCAACAACCGCATTTCCCTCTTTTGCCGTCCTTACCTGCAAATAAGCCCTCTCGCGCTCCGAAGCATTGACTACCGTTACTCCTTCGTCCGCAATAACTCCTTGTTCATCTTGCCATACAACTTCTGCCGTTACGTCTCCATCCGGAATTGGAATATTGCCAAACTCTGCTTGTTGAGTCCATATCTTATATACGTTTTCAGTAGGAATATCCACCCTTCCGCCCGGAGCTACCATATAACAATTCGTCATCTTAACTTCTCCCTTCACCTCTTCTGCCTGTGGCGGAAGATATTCCCATGGACACACTGTCAGATTTAGTTTAAGCTTAGCTATCTTTTGAGTAAAGCGGCAAAAAAGTTTATATACATGGTTACGTTCTATTTTTTCTAGAATTTCGCCCTGTGGATAATTGTTATATCCACCCAACTCGACCCGAGCATAATCATCATATCCCGTTTCATATCTATAATGGAAATCTAAGGATAATTTATCATATATACACTCCATTTCCGGAACATAAAAAGAATATAATAATTCTCCTTTATCATCAGAATATACTTCTTCTCTGATTTCTTTTCTGTCCATAAAATAGATATTATCGTAACGGTTATCCGGCACTCGGACAGGCGATATAAATCCAACATCTGATATACGATCCACTCCTAACTCTTCAATATAAAGCCTGTTTTCCCAGTAGTTTTCATCCTGTCCAATTTCCCTCCTCATATAAACATCTACCCTCGCAACGGCACGGTCTACTTGTAGATTGATTGTTTGTGTCGTCCCTTCCAATGCGTCCACTCCCGTCAATTCTCCATACATCGGCAAACAATAATCATTATAGTAGTCCATTATATTAGGATTCCAATAATCCATTATATCACGTCTCCTGTATTGTATTTCAGCCAAATCACTCGGATGATCCACTGCTTCCAATAAAGCACGGGTATCCATATCCGTTGGCTCATTTACAATGGCATAAAACGTTTTACCAGTAGCAGCCTTTACTAGAAATATCGGAGTAACGTATACTCCATCATTTATATTCAAATCCGACCAATAATACATCTTATCTAAAGTAGAGCCATCAAAAACGTAAAGACGTAACCGGTTGATACGCGTTTCATTTTCATTCAATACTTCAGGATCATATGCAGCACGTGTACTGATACTCATATTCATTCGCACCTTCCCCGGTTCATCCGACAGAACTGCACGTTGTTCATCATTCACACATGAGAAACAAAGCAGCACAAGCCACATCATCCATTTATATTTTGTATATCTCATATCCATTTGCTGTTATAGTTCGCGTTTATTAGAGATCTTCACCTTTCAACCAGATAGTCCAGCCGTTAATCACAATCTTCGTGGAAAGGAAATTCAATAATTCCGGATTATAGAAAAAGACTATCGCATACTCGCTCTGACGGTCGAGGTACTCCTGCGCCGGAATATTGTGCCCTTCCATTTTTGTAAGCAGCAGGTAAGGTATCAGGTCAACCTTCATCAGTTCCTTACTGTCCGACTTGCGTGTAAGCGTTAGATACACTTTTTTATGTTCGAGCAGGCGCATGGTATTCATTTCCGCCACAATGCCCACATCTTCCACTTTTTCCAAATGATAGGGCTGATAACTAATCACGTCGTCATCCAGCAAGTCATTATTCCAGTCATAATATCCGTTGTCTGCATGGATTTCGAACAGGCAATCACTCATATCCAGTTCTTCTCCCGGACCGGACTTTTGCAGGATAAAGCGGAATTTATTGGTATCCTTTATCAGAGAGACCATTTCCGTCTGTTCCTGTCTGCCGGTAAAGTCGACGGCCTTCACCTCGCCATACCAAAGCGGGTTCAGAGCTTTATTGTGCACCAATGACTCTTCCCGTTTCATTCTTACCATCAAGTCTTCCAGCGTTGATTTCCCGGCAACCAATTCCGGCATTTCAAAGTCATCGCTCATTCCCGCCCAAGCGGCTATCCGGTATTCACCGACCGGAAGCGGCAACGGCATGCGGTAGCTACCGCTGCCCAAAGTTTCTCCCTGCTCGCTCTTCTTCATGATAAACGTACCTTCCTTGTCAAATACAAACACGTCGACACGATTCACTTGAGCCGCAAAAGCGTCGGAAAACTCCATGTTATAGTCATACCGGAAACGAACATACAACTGACATTCCGGTAGTGTCTCATCAATGGATGTGCAGGAAAAGAGTACAAGCAATAACAACAGGCAACTTCCATAACTCATCCGTCGGACAGCACCTTTTGTATTCATTATCTTTCTCATAATCTATGGGTCTATTTATTTTCTAATTTCATATATAGTGTGGAAAAGCGACTTTTGCCTTTCTCGGAATAATCAGCTTTAGTTGACAAGTCGCAAAACTTGCCTGTATGGTAAGACCTGTTTTTATCAGTTTTTTATATCAAGGTCTTGATTCACGGAAATAAGCCTCCGCTGGCTGAACAAAAACGAAAAGAGGAAAAAAAGAAGGCGTCACAAGACAAGTTGCGCCGTATCATAACGCCTTCTTATTATTTTAATTGTTATTTTAGCCCAATATAGTTATCACTACAAATCCACTCCCTGACTCCAGGTAGTCCATGGATTTATCGTAATACTTACAGAGAGATATACTTCAGCGTCATCATCATTCTCACCTGGTTTTTCAGGGTCAGTAGGATCTGTGGTATCAGGAATCCAAGGAGTACCCGGTTGCTTCACACTGTTGATAGTCAATGTGTACCAGTTGTTACGTACGACACCATATTTGCCAAGTGCCATTGTGGCGGTGATTGCATCGTCATGACGAATCAGGATGTTATAGTAGCATACACCTTTCTGGAAGTATTCTACACCTACGGTTTCACCGGCAGTTGCATCAGGTTTGGAGTATTCACCACCGTTCGCAATAGCGTCTAGTTCGGCGAGAGTAATAGCGGCAAAATCAGCACCGACAGTCTTGCCTTGTTCAGTAGCGGCAGCGGACATACGTGCATAGAACTGGTCACAAAGAGTGATGAGTTGTGTTTGTGCCGCATTTGCTGTGCCGGCTGTTGTTGCATCTTTTGCAGTATTATATACTGTCTGCAAATCAGCCAATGTCTGATAAGTGACACCCAAAAGGCGAAACCAGCTTTTACCCACTGTAAATGAATTAGGAGTGTAAACCGCACTTGCTACGGCAGACGTAGTCTGTGCCTGGGTTTGTGCATCGGCAGCCATTGTGTTCTCAAGACAGTATTTGCTTTCTGTCATGGCTGAAAAATCAGCGGGCAAGGTGCCGTCGGCAGCAACTGTCAGATAGTTGAACTGTGACACATTGAATCCTGCCAGTTCATAGTTCGGGTCAATTCTGTAATCCGCACCTGCAGAACCTCCGGCGGGCATTACGATTTCAGCATACGGGAACATGCTCTTGTTAGTAACATTCAATGCCCAGTTGCCGAATGTACAGGTTACTCCTGCCGGAACTGTGACACCACCCGGATTTATTCCTAAAGAAACCTTGGCAACGACACGGTCTACGTGAATCAGGGAACGGTCGGCTTCGGCAGCGGCAATCGCGGCAGTAGCATCAGCAATAAGCGTTCCATCAACCACCTTCACATTAGCTGTCACCAATGCTCCGTTAGCCGGATTTGCATTGTCGCCGGCGTTAATCATCATAAAGTTGTTCTTTGCTGCTCCAATCACCTCTTCAAGTGTCTGCTCTACAGCACCATTGATGACAGACCAGGAAGCTGAAGCTACACAGGCAGCCTTGAACTTGTCGCTCGGATTAACTACTGCCAGTACTTTGGCGGTAGTAGAAGGAACTTTGAATGCATTTCCGATCCCTGCTGCAGGATTACCGCCTACATTCAAAATATACTCGGTCGAAGCCAATGTCTTTGTCTCCAAACAAACGTCTGATGCATCAAACAACGCAAGGAGTACTTCGTTTACATTCTGTTCGTCCGCAGTTCCGTGGTTTTCTCCCGGAGCGCGTGTTCCCGTACTTTTAGGCATATCTACAACTATGGACATATAAGCCTCCCTGCCGTCTATCGGCAACAAGTCTTGTCCGCCGGTTGCCATCTCTTCATCATTACTACATGCTGCCATCGCCAGTCCGACAAACAGCGTTAAAAAAGATTTGTCCAATTTCATTGATTTAAAATTTAATGAATACTAAAATATTAATTACTAAGTATAAGTTTCAAATTGTATTATTCAGCCTTTATACCTTCCAAACGTTTCAGATACATCCGCATCGCATCATAATCTCCCATTTCCCATGCTACGATAGCGGCGTTGTTGTTAGCAATCCTGTCACTCGGAAAGTGGTCGGCAATCATCCGGATAATCCTGTTGTATTCGTCCGAACCTTTGCCGTAGCTGACTGCAACCTGATACATTTCGTTATGGTTCATTTTGTCGGAGCGCATCTTGATTATTTCCCGCCCTTGCTCCACGGAGAACGGAACCACCGTATAGCTGACTGTATATTCCACCAGGCGCAGCTTCGGATATACCTCTTGTAGTAAGGCATTATAGATTTTTCCACCATCGATAGTTTTTATCTTCGCGTCGCGTGCATCCGGTTCGGGAGTCTGCCCGATAATATCAAGTACTTTCTGCATATAGGAAGGACAGTATTCGCGCAACCATGCAGCCAGCCCCTCCCAGTTTTCCGGCACCGAACGGCACTCTATCATGCTGTCGTCCAGCTTATAGGCATGTTTCAGGTTTTGTACCAACGCTTTCGCACGTTGTTCGGAAAGGCGCGCGTTGGCGTCATAGTTGCCTTCCGGTGATGAGTAGCCCACTATCTTAATCCGGGCAATACGATAGTTATCATCTTCACGGATAGAATCAATGGACGAATAGATTTTAGCAAGTTCGGCAGGGTTATTCATATAATCGGCAAGCAATACCGACTGGTTCACTTTAAAATTAAGATATGCGCTGCGGGTGAAAGAATGGCGTTTCTCCTCTGCCTGTGCCACCATTATTTCCAGATTCGGGCGTTCCACTACCTCTTTGAATAAAGGAAGCTCCGCAACGGGAGCATTACCCAGCACTTCTCCGCATCCTGCGCATCCCTGCAATTCACGGAATATCTCGATACGTGCACCGGACATCCAATCCTGCGCCGGAACAGTTTCGTTATACTCCAACAGCATACCCCGTTTCCTGTTAAAACGAATCATTTCCTGTCCCTCTCCCGCAACCGGTTCTTTGCCATATAAATTTTCTTTCCGTTTGTTCATGCGATAACGGTTTCTGCCTGCAATGCAAACAGAAGGCAGGGCAAGCGTATCGCTTTCCGAACGGCTGATTATCAAGGGAGTGATTACCATCTGCCGGCGCGAGGGAAGACGCAGCGTGCTGCAATCCATACTGAATGACACTTCCACTTTGTCGTCGCTTATTTTCCGGGCAACGGTCTGTCCGATATTTATCTCCTGGGCATGGGCGGAAACTGCGCCTAACACTCCCAAAGCCATGTATATACAGATTCTTTTCATCATTAGCCTATTTTATAATATATATGATACTGACTGCAGCTTTTGTCGGGCCGAAGTAGTTTTTCTTTTCACTTTTCTGAATGGTTCCACATGTGGCACAGGGATATTTGGAGTGATCCAGTCGCGCATATCCGACTCCAAGTACAGCCTCCATACTCCAGCGGTTGCCGAGCAGCCACTGATAACCGTAGGATATTCCGCCGCCCCACAAATGCCCCTGATAGCGGTGACGTTCCATATTATCACTCAAAAATGACATTCCGCCCACATTGTATTTGGCGTAATGTCCGTGCAGACCCAGAAAATGGCCGTTAAATTTCTCACATAGCCAGTAGCGAAGTTCCGGCTGTACGCCCCAGTGGCGCAGACGCGTTTCATCATCAAACTTCCAGGGATTATAATTTCCGGATAAATCGAGAGACCATTTCTTGCCCAAACCTATTTCCAGCCCCAAGTTCATTGTAGTAGTAGCGTCATAAAGCAAATTAGTCTTTACCACAACCTTTTGGGCGTAAGAGTTGACCGTATTGCAAAGGAGTACTCCCAAGACTCCAATTAAACATAGATATTTCTTCATGTCATCTTATTATTTATTATTGCTTCTTTTGCATCTCTATTCCGTAATAGAGATACATGAAAAGAATACAAACAATAAAAACCTAATTACCAATGATTTATATCACATAAAACAACTATATAACGTTTCAGTATCATGAGAAAATGAATCATAGCAAACAAAACAGAAAATAATATTCTGATATATAATTCATTAAAAACACAGATACTGAAACAATTGTGAAACAAACAGATAACTAACAGACCAAACAATAAAAACAGTTATTGCCATGGAATCAAAACTTATGAAAAGCGAACTGCTGTACATCGAAGAACACCTGTCATGCCAAAACTACATGACAACGATTGAAACCGGATTCAAGTATCTGGAGTTCGACAAAAACACCGAAATTGAGGAAGACAATACAAGCAAAAATTATCTTCTATTCTTCCTAAAGGGCGATTTCACCATAACTTGCAACCAGTTCCACAACAGACAGTTTCATGCCGGAGAGATGATACTCATCCCACATTCTTCCCGGCTGAAGGGAATTGGAGAAAACGGTTCAAGCCTGCTCTCCATGTTTTTCGATATGCCCGAAGGAAACTGTGACAAACTCATATTGCAATCTTTATCAGATCTTTGCGACAACATTGAATATGACTTTTCACCGATTAGAATACACTACCCACTGACACCATTCCTCGAAGTATTAACCCACTGTATCAAGAACGGGATGAGTTGTGCACACCTGCACAACCTGATGCAACGGGAATTTTTCTTTCTCTTGCGCGGATTTTATGAAAAGCAGGAGATTGCAGTATTATTTCATCCTATCATCGGAAAAGAAATGAACTTCAAAGATTTTGTCATGCGCAACCATACCAAAGTGGATAATATAGAACAGCTCATCTCACTATCGAACCTGGGAAGAAGCCGCTTCTTTTCCAAATTCAACGAGGTGTTCGGAATGACTGCCAAACAATGGATGCTGAAACAAAAGAACCAAAGGATACTCGAAAAAATGACCGAACCGGGAGTATGTATAAAAGACGCCGTTGAAGAATTGGGATTTGATTCGCAGAGTAACTTTAACCGTCACTGCAAACTATATTTCGGATGCACCGCCAAACAGTTAATGGAACGCTGCCAGACTGAAAACAACCCCATTTATGAGGATAACCACGCAACGTGTACAAAATGAATAAAAATATGTACTTTATGATAACTCCTATTATAAATAAATAAGCTTACTTTGCAGCGTGAAACAGTTCAAAACAACAAGGAGATTTTAATATAATCTCTATTACGGAATAGATTACAATGCTGCAAAGATAAACAAAAATACAATATCTGCTAATTTTCAACGGATTATATTACAAATTATCATTTCACCTGGACAAGTTTGTGACTATGCTGTTCACCTGGTTGAGCATGGACACATCGAAATCTTTCAAATAGACACGTGTCATTTCTTCCGAAGTGTGCCCCAGTCCGGCACTAATCACAGAAATCGGAGCTCCATAGTCACGTGCGAGGGTAGCCCAGGTATGGCGTGCCGTGTATGTCGTTAACGGTACTTTAATATCAGCTACAACAGCGATTTTCTTCAAATGTCGGTTGATACGCCCTAACGCCAGACGGTATTGTTTGTATCCCGAAGCATATTCACCGCTGATGATCGGAAAGAGATACTCATTTTCTGTCTTGTATTTATCAATCAAGCCCTGCATCTGCGGAGTCACCGCTATGCGAATCAGCTGCTTCGATTTATGACGGGAATAGGTTAGCACACCATTGCAAATATCGGCCTTCTTCAAAAGGACAATATCGACAAAAGCCATTCCCTGCGCATAAAAGCTGAACAGATACAAATCGCGGGCAAACTCCAGTTCTGGTTCATTCTCCAAATTCAAATACGCCAAATTCTGCATATCGGTCCGTGACAAAGCACGTTTCACCGTTTTCGCCGGACGGGTCTGTGCTTTCGCAAACGGATATTCGCCACAGGAATGATAACCGTCCACTACCGCCTGGTTATACAAAGAGCGCAAGTTGCGCAGATAATAACTTACCGTATTGCCGGAAGTACCATTACTATACAGGAAATCCTCGTATCTCCTGACGAACGCCAAATCAACCTCCGACATCCGCACATCGGGGCGACCTATAAATTTTGCCAACGATGAACGAGTGCTCTTGTAGGCCGCAGCCATTCCCACTTTCTTCTGTTCCTGCTTACGCTCAATCTGCGTATTGATATACCGCAATAAATAAAACTGTGGTTTTCCTGTACCCAAGGTATTTTGAGCCAGCACATCTTCCACTGTAAATTCTTCCCTTGTCCGTTGAAGCTGCCTGACCTGTGCATCAATCTGATTACGCATCTTCCGCAATTCACGGTTCATCTTCATGACTTCTTTAGCTGTAAAAGAAGAACCCGTACCATTAATAATCTTCCCTTCCAACTCGTCAAATACTTCTTCTTTCATCCGGTAACCTGTATACAGTAACTTTTTTCTCCGATTATGTATCACCTGAAATACTAAAGGGTAACTGCCATTATTCAATATCCTGCTCTTGTTCAGCATAAGTTTCACTGATGTTATCATATCTTGCTTTTTTTGTTTGAGACGTAAAAGTACAAAGTTCACCTTACTTATCAGAACTATTTTTCCGCCTGTTACGCAAGAAACAAGAAATGGAATAAAAAGTTTTTCCACTTTAAGAATAGTTATCTGATAAATGTAGTTAAAATACACGTTCTAGCAATTAGTATATTTTTATTACATATTTTCAATATGCATACGCATAAATTAGACATATATACTATTTATGATATTTCATTACATAATATAAAGATTACTGCTATTCTTACTTTTGAAAAATCAGAATATTAGGTATAGCTTTGCACTATGGATTTTAGGGAGCCGTCCGTTCCTTTAAAAGAAAGAGGTCATTCCTCGGTGTGCAACGGGTCGTTCCTTTTAAAGGAACGGACCGTTGGTTTTAAAGGAAAAACCGGCATTTATAACCATCTGAATTTCAGCTTTTTACTGAATTAGAATTCCGTCCCCGTAACCCATGGGATTTTTTCCAACAAACACGACGGAATCAGCCGCACGAAGCGGCAATCAGTATACAACAAATTTCAACAATTCAAAATTCAAATCCCATGGTTACAGTCACGTTTGCCATTAAGCCATATCTGGCGAGGTACATGTATGTCCGGTACGGACAAAGTTTAGAACTTCTATCGCATAACAATCCACCGTCGAGGCTCCCCATTCCAATCCACCTCTCCCATCTCACTCTCATTTATCACTTCTTACATCAATTATCTGTTCCTCATCCGCAAGGCGTCTCCTGGAAAGAGACTGGAAATATCACTTTTGTTCTTCCCAGCCCAAGGCTGGGCAAGAATCCCGAAGTTTATAATTATTTCGGTCAGGACAGTATCTTTATTATTGAAAAGGAAATTGAGGTGGAAATGAAAGCGGAGCTTTATTCATTCCTTTTGGAAAATAAGTTCAAAAATGGGGTGATGTATATAAAGTCAATGCATGAGTTTGTGGTAAAGTATGATATGGCGGAGTCGGTGGAAGAGGAAAGTTTGATGAGAGGGTTTCAGAGGTGGAGAAAGAAAATTAAAGTTTAATAAGACTAATAAGCAAATATCCCTAAGTGATAAGCTACAACATATATATCCATAGTCATTAGTGTCCACTAAAAAATCGCAATAGTTCTTTGAAATATTTGAAATATAGTTAGTTACAAAGGATTCCTGAGAGAACGGATTTGAAATTGTAGATTTGCATCATATTAAATATGATAGCAGATGAATCAAGATAAATACGTTTTCTCACAGTTGGTATCATTCCTTGACCGAAGTAAATTTAATCGCCTCGTTGCTAAGTATGATGGAGACAAATATGCGAAGTACTTCACATGCTGGAATCAACTACTAGCTTTGATGTTCGGACAACTTTCAAACAGAGAAAATCTACGCGACCTTATTATCGCTTTGGAAGCCCATCAAGGGAAAACATACCATTTAGGTTTTGGAAAAAATGTAACCAGAAGCAATTTATCCAAAGCCAATCAAAATAGAGACTACCGTATCTTTGAATCTTTTGCTTATTACATGGTTGAACAGGCACAAAAGAAACTCAAAACTAGTATCTTTAATCTCGGTGGTAATGTTTATGCTTTCGATTCTACAACCATTGACTTGTGTTTGGTTGTATTTTGGTGGGCAAAGTTCCGTAAGAAAAAAGGAGGTATTAAAATACATACACTATATGATATAGAAACTCAAATACCTGCATTCTTCCATATAACTACAGCTTCGGTTCACGATAGCAAAGCTATGAGTAAAATTCCTTATGAGACAGGCGCTTACTACATCTTTGACCGTGGTTATAACTGTTTTAAGAGTCTTTTCAAAATAGAATCCTTAGAGTCCTATTTCGTTGTAAGAGCAAAATCAAACTTGCAGTTCAAAGCTATAAATTGGAAACGCCGTTTACCCAGAAATATACTCTCTAATGCAATTGGCGAACTCACTATTTATAAAAGCTCCAAGAATTATCCTTCTCACATACGAAAGATTTGTTTTTGGGATGAAGAGCAAAAACGTAAGTTTACGTTCCTTACCAATGCTATGGATTTATCTCCGCTACAAATTGTAGAACTTTATAAAAACAGGTGGCAGATTGAGCTTTTCTTTAAATGGCTTAAGCAACATCTGAAAATAAAGAAGTTCTAGGGCAATACAGAGAATGCTGTAAGAATACAAATATACTCTGCAATCATTGCCTATTGCCTTGTAGCAATTATTCAGCATGACATGGAAATTGATAGAACAACTTATGAGATTCTTCAAATCCTGAGCATATCGCTAACTGATAAAACCAGACTTAGAGACCTCTTTAACAAAACTAATTTCAATAATGACAAAGAACGATGCGGTTTTAGTGAACCAAGTTTATTTAATTTTTAACCGTCCGTTTTTTAGTGGACAGCAATGATCCATAGTAATTATTCAAGATAAAATCAAATGCGATTTGGAATATTTTTCATTCCACATATGATAGAAAACATCCAAAAGCTTTGGAATATAATATTGTTTCAATAATTTTGTAAATTCAATTTTTAAATTAAATACTATGTACACACTAACAGAGATTAGAGAAGAGTTAAAAATTAAAGAACGTTCTGTAAATGATTTAATTAGATACATAAAAACAAGAACGGACGACAATCCCAATTATAGTCTATTATTAGGAGCCGGATGTTCTGTAACATCTGGTATACGTTCGGCGAATGAATTAATCAAAATATGGAAAAGAGAAATTGCTGAATCCAATGAAAATGTAACATTATCAGATCAGAACATTGATGAGTATATAAATGAAACAAGCTGGTATAATTCAAGAAATCCCTACTCCTCCCTATTCGAAAAGCGTTATGATTTACCGCGCCAAAGAAGAATGTTTGTAGAGCAAGAAGTTAGAGATAAAATACCCTCCATAGGATATGCATATTTAACTAAGCTAGTAGAGAGTAACTACTTTAAAACTATATTTACTACAAATTTTGACGATCTATTAAATGAAGCATTCTATCAATTTTCTTCTCATCGTCCAATTGTATGTGCACACGATTCAGCTATAAATAGTATAACAGTGACATCCAAGAGGCCCAAAATAGTAAAGTTACATGGAGACTATCTATTTGATGATATAAAAAGTACATTAAGAGAAACTGAATCTTTAGAAGAAAACATTAAAAACAAATTTATTGAATTTGCAAAAGATTACGGTTTAATAGTTGTTGGATATGGTGGAAACGATAGATCAATTGTTGATGTAATAACCTATTTGTTGAAAAATGAAGAATTTTTCAAACATGGTATATATTGGTGTTTAAGAGATGACAGTGAAATTAATGATGATCTAAAAAAATTATTATGGAAAGATCGAGTATTTTATGTCAGAATTGAAGGGTTTGACGAATTATTCTCTGAAATTAGTGCCAAATTAACATCATCTCAACTACCTGTTGATAGCAATCTTCTCAATAACAAAAAGAGAGAGATGTTAAAAAAACTAACAAGTAATCCATTTTTAGAAAATACAAAGTGTAAATTCCTTCAAAATGATTTTAAAAGGATAAGTAAAACATTAGAACAAGATATTGTAGACAGTTTCCTTAAATATATTGTTGATAAAGAAAATCAAGAAGAAAATAAAGATGATTCAGCATTTGACAAAAAAGGAGCAAAGTATAACTTAACTAAAACAGAAGAGTTCATTTTTGCAGAAATTCAGTCTTCATTTATTCAAGGTGATAATGACAATGCTTTTAATATAATTCAAAATCATTTAGATAAAGCTACTAGAGGTTCTCTTTTCCATAGGGGATTATTGGAACGTAAGGCAAAATGTCTACGATTCATGAACAACAATAACGATGCTATATCTATTTATGAAGAATTAATTGACATTTATGCCGATAATCCTAATTATTATATTAGTCTATCTTATATGTACTCGCAATACAACGATAAAATCAAAATACTAGACAGTGCATTATCGATATACAAATACAAACCCAAATTATATTATGAAAAAGCTAAATTAATGTATACTAGATATACTGAAACTATTTGTAAGACTGAATTAGAATTTACAATTGATGAAATTATTCAAGTCATTGATCGTAGCATAGAACTTGATCCGTGCATTGACAATGAATATTGGGGGTTAAAATTCAAACTGATAAAATTGAAATATGAAAACATTAAAGAAAAAATAGAAAAACTAGAGTGTTTTCTTGAAAAATATGAAATTCAGAATCCTTTCCATCCCAATTATGTAAGCAAAAAAGTATACATAATGCGTTTAAAAAAAGAAAATAAAGATACAATATATAATTTTATAAAAGATAAGATAGAAGAGTCGGAATTTTCGAAATTTGTAAAGTATAACGAGATGACCCTACTACAACAATATGCATACTATCATGATAGAGAATTATTAAGAAAAAGATTAGAGGATATTGAATCTAAATATAAGGTTGACAATGATTATTTAATATTAAAATCAGAATTTATCTTTGAAGAATTTGATAATCTTACTGAAGCCATAGAAATTCTAGAAAATATAAAAAATAAAGACCATGTAATATACCAAAAATTATTCCATTATTATTTATATAACAAACAGATTTCTAAAGCATCACATATTTTAGAGACAGAATTCCCAAAAGATGATAACTTACGATGTGATTTATTAGCATGCCAAAATCAATATGATAAAGCTCTGCAATTAACTGAGCAACTTAGAAATAACAATAACAATGATGAAAATCTAATTATACAACATACATTCTATTTATTAAAACTAAAGAGATATTCTGACGCAGAGAATTTAGCATTCAAATATCTAAATAAAACATCTTATAAAAACACAATTTTATACATAAATTATTTATTAGCAGAAAAAAGACTCAACAAGAATATCAAAAGAGATAAAGTTCAAGAAAAATTACTATGCGAAAATTCGGAACCTATTCATAAAGCTGCAGGGTATGCCATACTTGGAGAAAAAGACAATTCCTTAAAGTTTCTAGAGAAAACCATAA
>OGOR01000787.1_pt1 | contig 22619 bp, 16 predicted proteins | sample 1552771 | NCBI WGS metagenome assembly OGOR01 (sample SAMEA2580124, study PRJEB22360) | human gut metagenome | biome: human gut; feature: human-associated habitat; material: faeces | place: Denmark | collected 2008/2010
GTTGGTCGGTGAAGCGGTCACCGTTGGTCATGAGGTAGCTGTTTACGATTTTCTTGTTCATGCCGGGACGTCCGTAGGTGGGGGACAATGTGTTTGCGTTTGCCTCGTGCATAACATTTTGAGACCGGTCGTAGTCACGAGCTAATATAACTTCTTCTTCGATGGCATTCATCGAGGAGAAAAGATCGCGATAGGGTTGAGCTCCTGTTTGGTAGATGGCGTAGGGGGCATTGTCGATAAACAGTTTGGAAGCCGTAGCACATTCGTTCAAGAATTTTTCATAACCGGGAATTCCATGATATTTACGGAATGTTCCTTCGAACAGGCATATTCTCGATTTGAGGGCTAAGGCGGTCCAATGGGTTACGTTGTATAGGTCTTTTTTATCGGAAATGTTATTGATGGCATAAGTGAGATCATCAAGGATTTTATCCATGATAAAGTCGCGGCTGTCTCGTGGCCTGAACAATTCGGGATCGGTGGAAGAAAGCTCTCTGTCGAACCAGGGCACTTCGCCGAAACGTTTCACTTTTTCGAAATAGAAATATGCTCTGAAAAAGCGGGCTATACCGTCGAAATGTTCTCTTGCATCGACATCGTCGCAGCGCACCGAGTGGCTTAGATAGAAATTGACCGCTCTGAGGTATTCCCAGTTCCAGCCTCCGCCAGATGTGGGCACGGTGCGTATACCCTGTACTTCGGCCGGTAGATTGAATATGCAAACGACATCGGCTGATTCGGTATATCCCGAAGCCGCACCGGGAAACATTCCGTAGAATTGGTTGGTCGCACTGCGTAATTCATCGGCGTTGTTGTAGTAGGTTTCCGGGGATATGGCATCGAGAGGGTATTCATCTAACATATCGGAACAACCGGCAGTGCCCGATAAAAGGGCAATGAAACTATATAATATAATGTTCTTTTTCATGATGATAGGGGTTAAAAAGTTATATCAAGTCCGAATGAAAATACTTTGGAAAAAGGATAAGTTCGGGCGTCGCTGTTTACTGTGATTTGCTCGGGGTCGATATAGTCTGATTTCAGTTTTGTCCAAGTGAATAGGTTGTCTCCACTGAAATATACTCTTAACCGGTCGAGTTTAATTTTCGAGGTCCATTCTGTGGGTAGGGTATAGCCTACGGTCAGATTTTTTAATCGGCAATAGGCTATGTTTTGGAGATATCGGTCGTTTTTGTGAGCCAACGAGCGGTTGCCTTGTGCGGCGTATCCTCTGATTTTGGGGAGATAGGCATCCGGATTTTCTTCGGACCAGACGTTGTCCAAGAAATTGGCGGGCACGAAAGAGGAATAGGGCCGTGCAAAACCTCCCCAGAACATCATGTTGTTTCCATCGGGGTAGCGGTGTTGCCGACCGACTCCTTGAAAGAAGGCCGAGATGTCTATGCCGTTCCAGCTGAGTCCGATGTTGGCGTTGTAGAGATATCGGGGTTCTTTGTTACCGATGATGACCATGTCACCACGATTGTCGGCTGTTTTTTCACCGTCGTCGATGCGACCGCTTCCGTCGATGTCTACATATCTGGGGTCACCGGCTTGTAATCCTTTGTAGTCGCCTACCGCCGTAACGAATATGTTTTCGCAGACATAACTATTGTCTACGGCTTTGGCATAGGCGGCTGCTTCTTCGTCAGTCTGGAAAAGTCCATCGATTTTGTAACCCCAGATTTCGCCGATGGTCATACCTTCGTAGTAGCTCGATTTTGCGAATTCTTTCATGGGATTGTCGAATTTTGTAATCACCGATTTGCTATCGGATAGCCCGAAAGACAGGTTGTAGCTGAACGGTTTATTTCCAAGATTGAATTGATCGTACCAGCTTACTGCCAACTCAAATCCTTTTGTGCGCAGGTTGGCGGCGTTTTCTTTCGGAGGAGTCGCACCGTATACGCCGGGGAGCATTTTCCCGGGAACCAACATGTCTTTGGTATCGCGGATAAACAGGTCGGCACTGAGGTTGAGCCTATTGTCGAAGAATCCGAGGTCGAGTCCCAAATTGTGGTGGATAACGGTTTCCCAAGTGAGTTTTCCCGAGGGAGGAGCCGAGACGGCAGCATAGGTGACGGGCTCGCCATTCATGAGATATCCGCCCAAGCCTTGCATATTCAGCTTTTGTATGTATGGATAACAGTCGGATATGGCTTGATTGCCCAGAGATCCGGTGCTGAGTCGTATCTTAAAGTTAGAGAATACTTTGCGTATGGGGTCGAAGAAAGATTCTTCGCTCATTCGGTAGCCTACGGCAAAAGAGGGGAAGAGTCCGGCTCGGTGGTCTTTGGGAAACCGAGAAGAGGCATCCCATCGTATGTTGAACTCGGCCAGATATTTTCCGGCATAGTCGTATCCGATTCTTCCGAAGTAACCCAATAAGGCCCATTTGCTTTGTCCTCCCTGTACTGTCACGTCTTTTCCTTTTTCACCGAGGTTGAAGTCGTTCAGTTCGTCGGACTGGATATTCAGTTTTGTGGCATAATGGTGTTTGTAGTGGTTTTGCTCATAGTTGAATCCGGCCACAGCGTATACGTGATGCGAGTTGAACGTGTTGTCGTAGTTTAGATAGGCATCTACACTGTGATAGAAACTTTTTTCATACTCTTGGATCAGTTTGTTTGAGAACCAAGAGGCTTGTGCCACTTCTTCGACACCGGGGTATTGGGAGTATTTTGCCTGAGTGGAGCGCTCCATGTAATCGGTGGTACTGTGTTTGAAGTTATAGTTTGCAGTGAAAGTCAGCCCTTTCATGATTTTGAATATGGTGCTCCAAGAGTAGGTCATGTATCGGTTTTCCTCTATCGACTTGGTGGTTCCGTCTCCAATCAGAATATGTATACCATCGCTGGGACCGGATGCTTGAATGGGATTTTGGTAAACCCAAGTTCCGTCGGGGTTATAAGGCATCAGATAGGGCATCGCATGGAACGTGAGGCTAGGAATGTTGTATCCGTGCCCTACACCGGGAGCCGTATATTTGGAGTCGTATAGGCGAGCCATAAATTTGACGGTTAACCATTTGTAGGCATCCGCACTGACTTTTGCCATTAAATTGGCTGTTCGGAGTTTGTCGGTGTTTTGCCGATAGATACCGTCTTGTGTCCCGTAATTCCCGCTTAACAGGTAGTTTATTTTTTGATTCCCGCCGGAGATGCTGAGGTTGTGGTCCCAAGTGGGGCGTGACTGGTCGAACAAATAGTTGTACCAGTCGAAATTGGCATAGTACATATAAGATTCTACACCACCTCTGTTTTGTACGACGGTCCAGGGTCTTTCGGGATTCTCTGTTTTGTCAAATCTTCTTGCCTCCAATTCTTTGTAGTCGTCGGAAGTGAAACGGGTGTAGGTGACACCGTTGTATGATCGCATGAATTCGTCAACGAGCATGGCGGCATCGTATCCTGTGGTTAAGAAGTCGGTTCTTGTAGTGGGTTTTGAAAAGCTGAATCTTCCGTTGTAGTTCACTTGGGTTTTACCCGACTCACCTTTCTTTGTCGTGATCAGTACCACTCCAAAGGGAGCCCGGGCTCCATAGATGGCAGCCGAAGAAGCGTCTTTAAGAACCGAAATAGACTCGACGTCACGAGGGTTGATTTTATCGATGTTTCCTTCCATACCATCGATTAGGATCAGAGGTTTGGATTCTTGGTTGATGGATGCGAATCCCCGGACGTTCATGCGGGTTTTTTCTCCGGGTTTTCCAGAGCCGAATGAGATATTCAAGTTGGGTATCGCACCTTGCAGGGCTTGTCCTAAATTATTGACAGGGCGTTTTTCTAACTGTTTGTGGTCGGTGTATCCGACAGCTCCGATCAAATTGGCTTTCTTTTGCGTACCGTATCCCACGACTACAACTTCGTCCATAATATTGGTTTTCTCGGACAGCTCGATGTTCATTGTGATGCCCGGTGTGACGGCAATTTCTTGTGTGTTGTGTCCCACGTATGAAACGACCAATCGGGATTTCGGGGTGGCTTTGATGTGAAACCGTCCGTCGATGTCGGTCGATACGGCATTGTTTGTCCCTTTAACCAATACGGATGCGCCGATGAGCGGTTCGCCATTCGGATTTTTTACGAATCCCACGATACTTTCGGACTTTTGTCTGTTTTTTTCGTTGGTTATAATTACATGTTTCCCTTGTATTGCGTATTTGTATTTTAAGGGGCTTAGAATCATCGATAATGCATCGGTGAGTTTTTTGTTTTTGATGTTCACCGATATTTTTTGATGAATATTGATTTGCGTTTCGTCAAAATCAACGGAGATGTCGGCTTGTTTTTCTATCGATTTGAATATTTCGGATAGAGGCTTATCTGTCATATTCAAATCGATTGTTTGATTTTGGGCAAAAACGAATTGAACGGAGATAAGAAAATATAATAAAAAAGCAATTTTAAGCGAATTCTTTTTAGATGATTCGCTGGTTTTAATTTTTAAATTCATATTTTTGTGCATTAGATTTTAGATAAATACTGTAATTGAAGTCACAATGTAAGGTGTTTTTCTGATTTCAAACCGGAGAAAATGTTTTGGGTGGTTTTCTCCGGTTCTTTTTTTCATTGGTGTCGATTTTTAGTTGATGAATATTATATCGTTATTTTTTTTGTATTTCATGTTTTGCAGTATCCCTTCCAAAATGGATAATACTTCGTCTATCGTTTCGTCGTGGTCGAATTTTACAGTGAGCTTGTTGTTTTTGTATTTTTCTTGGTCGTAAAGAATCGTTACGTTGTATTTTCTTTCGATCGTTTTTACCAGTTTCCCGAAGGGTGCATTTTTGAAATATAGTTGTCCTTCTTTCCAATTTGAGAGTCTTTGGGCATCGACTATGTTTATTTCGCGTGAATGTGTGTTGCTGTCGTATATGAATTGTTCGTTGGGCGACAGTATGGTTTCATGTGGTATGGAGTCTTTGGTCGAGACTTTTATTTTTCCTTCTTCGAGTGTCGCTATCGTTTGTGGAGAGTTGCTATATGACTCTACATTGAATGTAGTACCCAATGCTTCGATGTCGAGAGTCGCAGTTTTTACGATGAAGGGCTTTTTTTTGTCGCGGGATACTTTGAAGTTGGCTTCGCCATTGAGAAACAGGGTTCTGGTGTCGCCCTTGAATGTGTTGGGGTAAATCAGTATGGATTCGGCGTTAACCCACACCTCGCTTCCGTCTGGAAGGAATATTTGCTTTGCTTTTTCTCCTTTGGGGACGAAGCATTCGATGAGTTGTTCGGTATCTTGGGGTGTGTCGAGTATCAACCAAGTGAAAAGGGCTCCCAAAATGGGAAGCAGTATGGTGGCAACGGCTTTATAGATAGTGCTGCGGAAGTTGGCCCTTTTTCCCGGCAAAAAGTTGTTTCGATGGAATGTTTCTAGTTCGGATAATGTAAATGCATCGGGTGTCTCGTTTTGGCAAGAGTCCCATATCTCTGAAATCGCTTGATCTTTTTCTTCTCGGTTTTTGGGGGAGAGCAGCCACTTTTTGAAAAGTATATCGTCGGTTGAGGGTTGGCTGTTGTTAAAAAATTTATGTATTATGTTTTGTATAATGTTATTCATGGTTCCGTCTTTTATCAGGAGACGGATATCTATTGAAATACTTCCTGCTCGTTAACTTTATTTAAGGAATGAGAAAAAGCAAGGCGGCTAGCATGTTTTTTTTGAGTTGTGTTAATACGGAACTGATGGTCTTTTCGACTGTGTTCTTTTTAAGGTTCAATCGAAGGGCTATTTCATCGTTGGATAGGCCTTCTTTTCGGCTCATATTGAATATGGTTCTCTTTTGCGGCGGCAGACTTGCGATGGTCGTGTCCATGAGGCTAAGCAGCTCTTTGGCGTATATTTCGTGTTCGACCGAGGTAGATTGTGGGGCTGTTTCTTCCAAGTGGGATAGATAGTTTTGTTCGGCTATTTGTCTGTCGAATGAGTCGTATACAGCGTTACGGCACATTTTGAAAAGATAGGATTTCAGTGATTGTATATGCCCGAGCCGGTCGTGCGATATCCATAGTTTACAGAAAATATCTTGGGCGATATCTTGTGCTTGTTCTTTGTCTTTGATGAAGCCAACAAGGAATCGGAGCACAATAGGGTGGTAGTGTATAAAAATGGCATCGAATGATGTGGTATCTCCCTCGATAAGTCTTTTTAGATGGTATGTCTCTAATTCAAGATTCATGGTATAGCAGGAAGGCTCCGTGTTGTTTTTTGACAAAAGTATATTTTATTTTGGATAAAGAAAAAGAATGTAATGAATTTTATTTGCGAATACCCGAATGTTATGAGGAGTGTTTTTAAGGTTCAGTAGAAAATCCGTGGGGATAGACTTTAATGTTAATGAATGAGGGTGGTTGGAAAGATTTCATAAGTTTTTTGCAGTAAAAAGGTTACCCCTTGCTATGAGTATACTTTCCCTCTATTTTCTTGCATCTTAACCACCAAATAAAGGCGATGTATTTGGGGGAGTTTTTGTTTGTATTAACCCCCTCGCCCTGCGGGCACTCCCCCTATATTTTGCTGCGCAAAACACAGGGGGAGAGTGTGAGATGTATATCCCTTTCGCCTCTGCTCCGATGTTATTCAAAATGCCCCGCCATGTTACGGGGTACGGTAGGAGGGAGAGGGTTAAAAAGCACTAATATTTTAAACTTCTCCATTGCTGTGCCCCGTAGCATTACGGGGTGTGGCGTTAGCAATAGGGGAGGTGTCACGAAGTGACGGAGGGATTGAAAACGCCATCGTATCAGTCTGTTTATACCGGATATATTCCTTTCTCCCCTGACGTGCCCCGTAGCGTTACGGCGAACTGTGTTAGCAATAGGGGAATATACACGAACAATCCCCATTAACTATCGACTGAGCCACAATCCTTACTGATTATCTACTGAACTCAAATATTGTGTATATTTAAAATGCTAAAAGCGTAATGCTTTATTATAAAAGTACTACGCTTTTTGTTTGCGGAAAGAGAGGGATTCGAACCCTCGGTACCCGTAAGGGTACAACGGTTTTCGAGACCGTCCCGATCGACCACTCCGGCATCTTTCCAATGGTCTATTATTTTCGAGGGGCAAAGGTAGAGAAAAGAATCGAGTAGAGATTATTTTAATTGTAAAAAAAACTAAAATAAATTGACTATTCTTTTTCTTTCCATGTTTTATAGGGGTGTTTTGCCAGATTGGAATTGTAATAGCGGGGGTCGCCTGTAACTTCTGTTTCTATGAAAGGAGGTAAATCGAATTGTTCCGACTCTGATTTTAGCTCGATTTCGGCAATAACCAGTCCGTCATTATTGCCCATGAATTCGTCTATTTCCCATCTGTGTCCGGCATAGGGATAAATGTACCTTTTCTTTTCGATGATTGAAGGAAGACAGAGTGATCCGAGCATTTCGGCAGCATCGGCTACCGGAATGGGGTATTCGAATTCTTTACGGGTACAACCTGTGGTAACGCCTTTGAGAGTAATGAATGCATTATTCCCGGAAATTCGTATGCGCACGGTTCTTTCTTTATCGATTGAGATGTATCCTTGTTTATAATATTTGCATTCGATTGATTCTTGTCGGTATGACTGGTCTTTTACTGTGTATTTGCGTTCTATTTCGGTACTCATGATTTAACATATATAAATAGAATGCCGAATATAGTACATTTATTTGGTTTAAGAAGCAGAATAGAAATCCCGACATTATTAAACATTGTTAAACCCATAAAGTGAAGATAATAAAACTCCGAGAGCCGACAGTTTTTTTGTACTTTTGCATTTTGAAAATTCGAGAGAATCGAATATCGGGACCAATTATAATATACAGTTTGTGAGACTTTTATGATAAAAAAGATATATGTGGTATTAACCCTTTGCCTATTATTTATAGGGCTTCCTATTTCGGCTACGGCACAAAAGGCGACAGTGATAAAGGGGATAGTACGAGATTCCATAACCCATGAGCCTATATCTTATGCTTCTGTTTTTTTTGTGGGGAGCGATAAGGGACTTATGACGGACGATGACGGTAAGTTTGCCGTTTCGGTACGTGATAATTTTCTCAATGTTCGATTTTCTACGTTGGGTTATCGAGAGAAGACGGTTTTTGTAAAGAAAGGAGCCGAGAATGATTTGGTTATCGATTTGGTTCCATCGGATTATGTCTTGAAAGAGGTGGTCGTGAAACCGAAAAAGGAGAAATACAGTAAGAAAAATAATCCGGCAGTGGAGTTTGTAAAAAAATTGATAGAGCGTCGCCACGTAGGAGATCCGAAAAATCACGATTTTTATAATTATGAAAAGTATGAAAAGATGACTTTTGCCCTGAATGAATTTTCGGAGGAACAAAAGAAAAAGTGGCTTTTCAAAAAATTCCAATTTATTTTTGACTATGTCGATACTTCGGAGGTTTCGGGCAAACCTATTCTGACTGTTTCGATAAAGGAGAAGATCGCCGAGAATTATTATCGTCGCAGCCCGGAAACTGAGAAATCTGTGGTGACCGGTATTAAGCGGGCAGGAATCGACGAAATATTCAGCCAAGAAAGCGTGCAAATGTTGTGTGAGGATTTATTCCGGGAAATCGATATTTTCAGGAATGATATTACTCTGTTGAATAATAGATTCGTGAGCCCTTTGTCCAACATAGGTACTTCGTTTTATAAGTATTATTTATTAGATACGATTCTGGTAGACGGCGTGAAATGCGTGGATTTAGGCTTTGTTCCGTTTAATTCGGAGTCGTTCGGCTTTACAGGTCATATCTATGTGCCCGAAGGAGATTCGACCTATTTTATCAAGAAGGTGAAGTTGAACGTGCCTCGGGATATCAATCTTAATTATGTCGAGAATATGTATCTCGAACAGGATTATGAACGTTTGGAAGACGGGACGCGTATTAAAACGAAAGACGATGCCATTATAGAGTTCCGGATTATGCCTGCCACGCAAGGATTGTATGCAAGGCGTATGACCACCTATGATAAATTTACCTTTACTCCTCCCGACGATTTATCGGTTTATGATTTTGAAGGTCGGGAGAAAGTAGAAGTGGATGCTCAGGCAAAACCGGAAGAGTTCTGGGTAGACAATCGTCATGTGCCGGTAAAGAAAAAGGAGAATGCCGTAGATAAACTTTTAGCTCGACTACGAGAGGTTCCGGTATTCTATTATACAGAGAAAGTTTTGGGAATACTAATCAGCGGTTATATAGAAACAGGGAAAGACAGTAAGTTCGATTTCGGGCCGATGAATACGACTATTAGTGCAAATGAAATAGAGGGTGCTCGTTTCAGAATAGGTGGACTAACCACCGCCCAACTAAATCCACATTGGTTTGCTCGCGGTTATGTGGCTTATGGAACCAAAGATGAAAAGGTTAAATATTCGGGCGAAGTAGAATATTCGTTCAATAAGAAGAAATTTCATTCCCGGGAGTTCCCCATCAATTCTATCAAGCTGAGCCATTCGTACGACATAGACCAATTGGGACAGCATTATCTGTACACGAATAAAGACAATGTTTTCCTTTCTTTGAAACGTAAGGGCGATAATAAAGCTACTTATTTAAGAAAGACCGAGTTGTCTTATTTGCAAGAACGAAAGGGCGGTTTTTCATTCGGTTTGGGTATTCGTAACGAGATACAGCAGATGGCGACCGACCGTATCGCTTTTATCGATGGATATGGTAAAAAGATAAAGGATTATATGCAAACCAATTTTGAGGTGAAATTGCGCTTCGCTCCCAATGAAAAATTTTACCAAACGAAAAGCCAACGTTTCCCAATCAATTTGGATGCTCCCGTGTTGACACTCTCTCATAATTTTGCTTTCAAAAACTTCTTGGGCAGCAAGTATTCATATAATCATACCGAATTTGGAATTCAGAAACGTTTTTGGTTCTCGGCATTCGGCTATTTCGATGCTATTGTGAAGGCCGGAAAGGTATGGGACAAAGTTCCTTTTCCTATGTTGATACTGCCTAATGCGAATCTTTCTTATACGATTCAACCGGAATCATATGCTTTGATGAATGCTCTCGAATTTATCAACGACCAGTATGTGTCGTGGGATTTTACTTATTATGCAAACGGAGCTTTGTTCAATCGTATCCCTCTATTGAAATATATGAAATTGAGAGAGGTGTTTGCGTTCAGAGGTTTGTACGGTAGTTTGAGCAAGAAGAATAATCCACTGTATAATAAAGATTTATTCGTATTCCCGAAGGGTAGTACCGAAATGGATAAAATGCCCTATATGGAATGTAGTGTAGGTCTCGATAATATATTTACCATTTTGCGGGTAGATTATGTATGGCGATTGACCTATCGGGAAAGTCCGAACGTGAGCAAAGGCGGGGTACGTATCGCCTTGCATTTTTCGTTTTGAGGGTAGCTTCTCTTGACTCTTTTTGTGATTTGTGATAGTGCATTGCCCGGTCGAAACGATGGCATGGCTAGGGGAATCGTTTGCCGTCTTGTTTTCATTTTTGTAACCCCTCCGTCCTACGGACACCTCCCCTATATTTTGCATGGCAAAACACCCCGCAATGCTGCAGGGCACGGCAGAGGAGTTTTAAAATATTTCTGATAATGAAAGCTGAGACACCCTGCAAGGCTATGGGATATGGTAAAAGAAGGGGGATAATGCTCTTCTGTCACATTATTTTAGCGAATGAGATAGATTGATTGTATTTGGCCTTCTCCCCTGTTGCGTTGGCACGATAGGGGAGAAACCGAGAAAACAACAGTTTCTGAGGAGAGATTCTAAAATTCAAATCTAACTCCCACGAATTTTCTACTGAATCGTTTTTCCTTTTAATTGCGTTTTGTGGTTATTTGTGTTACCTTTGCGATTTAACTTAAAAGATGTATTTATGAGAAAAGTATTTGTATGGATGTGGCTTGCTTTATTTTTAGGCGGGCCGATTTCGTGTGTCTCCTCGGGAGATTCGTCTCGATGGGAGTTGGTGTGGGAAGATGACTTCAATGGTACTTCTTTCGACACGGCAACATGGTCTAAAATTCCGAGGGCTAATCCTGAATGGGCTCGACATATGTCGGACAATGAGGCTTGTTATGAAATGCGAGATGGTAACTTGGTATTGAAAGGTATTGTGAATACCGATCTCGAAAATGATACTGCTCCGTATATTACCGGGGGTGTATATACCAAGAATAAACGAGGATTTCATGGCGGCCGTCTCGAAGTGAAAGCTAAATTGCAGGGTGCGCAAGGAGCTTGGCCGGCTATTTGGCTCAAACCTTGTGACGAGGCTCAATGGAAGTGGCCGTGGGCCGGAGAGATCGATGTCATGGAGCGTTTGAACCACGATTCGATTGCTTATCAAACGATACATACCGCTTATACGATCGAGAGAAAACAGACACGTAACCCGCGTCACGGTTCAAAAGGATCTATTAATCCCGATGATTATAATGTGTATGCCGTAGAAATGTATCCCGATAGCCTTGTTTTCTTTATCAATGAAAATCGCACCTTTACTTATCCGCGCATAGATACGGGAGAGGGTGACGAATTGCAATTCCCGTTTAAGAAACCTTACTATCTATTGATCGATATGCAACTGGACGGTGGTTGGGTAGGTCCTGTGGATACGCTCGATTTGCCGGTCGAAATGGTTGTGGATTGGGTACGTTATTATAAAGAGAAAGAATAATGGGATAGATATCTGATGAAAAAAGGAGCTCTGTACAGGACTGATTTCTATGTAGTCTAAATTAAATGTAAATAAGCATTATATGGCATTCATTATTAAGGACAACGGGTAGAAGAGGAGGAAGAAGTGTATAATGTGTGGAATTTAAGGAATCATTCGTTCATAGGATCGAAGGTCTATATTAGCATTTCTGATATCCAAGTAATATCTCAACTCATCACTCATAATATCCGCAGCCAGATTTCTATTGATAGAGCTTTCTCTTATAAAATGAACATGTGACATTGGTAAACTTCGTTTTACAAGATAATCCCCATTGTTGTTTATAACCATGATATTGGAATCGAATAGCTTATGGTGATTTTGACAAAGCCATATTCCATTATGTCCATTCGTTGCATGATGATATTTAACATCAAAATCCATTCCTACTGCGTGTTTTATATCTGAAACACTCCATATATGAGCACCTTGTATAATCTCAGGTATTAAGCAACCGCACACGGCACATTTTTTACCTCCAATCCTGTTGAGAAGGTTGTAGGTGTATGCCGCATCTCTTAAAGAATCCGCATTAGAGGAACTTTCAATACTACTGTTTAATCTTAATGTTGTCTGATATAGATTAATTCCTAATCCATGTAATGTATTTTTTGAAGGAGTTGGTAAATCTATCAAATCTTGTTCTGCAACAGCAAACAAATCAATCGGCCTTGAAGATATTTGACTTAGTGCTACACCAATGATTGTAGACTCATATTTATTAGCTCCATATACCTTTGCATATATTTGAACTCTATCTGCAGTTCTGGATACAAATGAGGAATTATTACCGCTATTACTTTCTCTATTCTGATTACGATCTTGTATCAATGTATCAACATCAGTATATGGTGTAATTGTATACGGAGAGTAATCAGACATATTAAGGAATGTGATGCCTGCCGTTAGCATTAATTTGTAATACAACACATGATAATCGGTAAACAAATTTCCACTATGAGGAAGAAAATAATAGTATAGTCTCTTATTGGGTCGTGCGCTGGCAAAGAAAATATTAAGTGCAGTCGGAACACTTTGAAGACTTGAGTTTCTTCCTAAATTCTCAATTTCTGAAAGGCTTACATAATTAGTACACCCAGAATATTCGATTGTAAGTAGTCGACCACGATTATAACTTGTTGTAATTGGATTTACAACGTAACGTCTTTGACCGGTAACACGATATGTAATATCTGTCAACACTTCTGGTGTTAGCAATACACGAAATAAGTTTGGTGTCTTTTGTGCATGTACATGATATGTAATAATCGCAGTCATATGTTTTAATAGTTTTTTATAATAACCTCTTTCCTATTATTATATCGCCCTTGAGTCATTTCAAAAGGGATTATTTTATAACCTCTACCATTAGCCCAACCTTCAATATTTTCATTGTGAAAACCATTTACATCGATTATATATGATAGTATAAATTTTCCACCATTTTCATTAAGAGCATCAAGATGTTTGCACATCGCTCTTTCGTGCTCTATTGTCCACCCTTCAAAACCTCTTTTCCCATCATTATATGAAGCCAAAGTTTCTCTATAAGGGGGGTCTAAATAGAAAAATGAACTATTATATGGTTGGGATAATAATATTCTAAAATCACAATTATTGATAGTTATATATTTATTTTTCGCCACACGGGCAAAAGAAATGAATTTAGATATTAATCTATCATTAAATTTTCTTTGCCCACATGGAATATTGAAATCATAATTAGAGTTAAAACGAATTTGTTGTTGGAAACCAAATAAAATTAATGCATACAACATTCGAGGGTCTCTCTTATTTATAGGAGTATTATTATACTTACTCCTTAATTTAATATACCCATCTATATTTGAGGGTTGTAAGTCATATTCTTTAATTAGTTTATACACATACTTTAGATAAGAATATGTGTCTATATCAATAAAAGACTTTATTAGACCTGTGACAAATGGATTTATGTCATTATATACCAAATTATTGCAGTCTACATTAATACCTACATTAAACCCTCCTCCAAATAAATCCGTAAATGAGGCAATATCTGATGGCATATGTTTTTTTATAAAACCAACCATCTTTGCCTTGCTTCCTGAATAGTTCAATGGCGATTCTATAACGACCTCATTAATTGGTTTCTTTGCAATATAAAAAAGATATTCGTAGTGCTCCCCTCGTCCTGAGCATTTTACATTGTTGTATTTTTTATAACTGATTTCTCTGCATTCAAAAGACGATTCCACACCAAATCTTTTCATTGTAGCCTCAATGAAATCTTTAGACATAAAACCATCATTATTGTAACTAAACACAATATGTTTAGCTTTAGTTGTAGCTATAACCTTCTCAAATAGAATATGGGCATATATATCTTTTGACCATTCTGAACGAAGTGGAGAAATTGGGCGAGAGCCTGTTACTTTACTTACTGATGGTTTATCATTAAGGACAATAGTTTCTAATAGATGGTATTGTGTTCCATATTGATTCTGTGTGTAAGGTGGGTCTAAATAAAGAATATCACACTCCACAGCATCAATAATATCTTCTATTCGCTTATTGAAGTGAATTACTTCTGAGTTGTAAAGAGCTCCACCATCTAAAGGCTTAATTTGTATATCTAAGTGTGCTCGACAATCCCAATGTTTAAGATACGCGCCATAAACTCCAGCTGTATTAGACACCTTTGAAACGGCTTCCAATAAGCATGATAAAAGATATAAATATTCTGTTTCATTTATTAGGTTTGCATCCTTCCATTGCTCAATCTGATTACGGAAATAATCTATTCGAGAGGCATTGTGTTCTGTGAAATACATTCTTACAGACCCGCCTGGTGAATATGTGTTATATATAAACCCATGAATAATATTTGTGTTCTCATTCAAATATTCAAATGGGTCAAATCCTAACTTAGTGAATTTGCAAACTCCTGCAAGTAGTCTGCCTTTAGCATAAGTCACACTACTTAACAAAAAGTCGTTGATTATAATGTTATATATATCTTTGACAGAGTTTGCAACCGCCCCAGTTCCGCAGAAAGCATCAAAAAACGAAAGACCAGGTGTATATATACCCTTATCTTTGAGTAGTCGTATTATATCTTCTTTTAAGCTATCTTTACTTCCTAAGTATCTCATAACATCGGTCAAATATTGTACAAATGTACATAATTTTCTAATAGGTTTCCCTTTTACTGTTAATGAAATTAACAAATGGCGTATGTAGTGAACTGTATCGTTCTCTCATACGCCACCATTGTCTATTCACAATGCATCTTTGGAAGATGCTTGATTTCAGTGCTTTACTTTTAAAAGATTTATTTACCTTTGTACTTGCATTTAAGTTGGCTTAACGTAGGATTTCGTGATTTTTGTAAAAAACAAATACTAAAAATCAATTAGTTAAAAATTAAAAAAAACTATTCACGAAGAACTCCTTTTTTTGTGAACGATCTGCTCGTTGGCTTTACTTAATGATTCCGTCACGCCGCATTAATGCATCTATCGTGGGTTCGCTTCCTTTGAAGCGTTTGTATAGAATCATGGGATTTTCCGTACCGCCCCGCTTCAAGATATTGTCGCGGAATGATGTGGCTGTAACCGGGTCGAAAATGCCGTTAGCCTTGAATACGGAGAATGCATCGGCATCAAGAACTTCGGCCCATTTATAGCCGTAGTATCCTGCGGCATAACCACCCGAAAAGATGTGACTGAATTGAGGTGCAATGAGTGTACCTTCTACATCGGGTAATACTAATGTTTTATCGATAGCGGCTTTTTCAAAAGCGATAGCGTCGTCTACCGGGGCAGTGATTGTATGATATGCCATATCGAGGTTCCCGAAAGTCAATTGACGTACGCAAGAATAGGCAGCAAGGTATTGACTGGACTTTTTAATTTTTTCCACCAATTCGACCGGAATTTTTTCACCGGTTTTGTAGTGGACTGCAAAGCTGTCGAGAAATTCTTTTTCGGAAAGATAGTTCTCATTGAATTGTGAAGGAAGTTCCACGAAATCGCGATATACGTTTGTCCCGGAAAGCGAAGCGTAAGTGACGTCGGAAAGTAATCCGTGCAGAGCATGTCCAAATTCATGTAGGAAAGTTTCTACTTCGTCGTAAGTTAATAGGGCAGGAGTATCCGACGTAGGGCGAGAGAAGTTCATGACAATCGTTACATGCGGACGACTGTCTTTTCCGTTTTCTTCTTTCCATTGTCCTTTGAACTCTGTCATCCAAGCTCCGGCTCGTTTCCCGTCGCGGGGGAAAAAGTCGGTATATATAACTCCCACGTAATTCCCGTCATTGTCGGTTACTTCGAATGCTTCGACTTCGGGGTGATATACCGGGATTTTAGGATTTTTTGTAAAGTGTAATCCGTATAGGCGAGTGGCTAACCCGAATACTCCTTTTATCGTATTGTTTACTTCGAAGTAGGGGCGTAGCATTTCATCGTTGAGGTCGTATTTGATGTGTTTAAGTTGTTCGGAATAGTAACTGAAATCCCACGGCATTAGGGTTATGTCTTTCCCTTCTTTTCCGATGGCGAAACCTTCGACTTCTTTAACGTCTTGCAGGGCTGCCGGTTTGTAGGCATCGAGCAGTTGATTCAGCAAGTTGTAGACGTTGGCACTGTTACCGGCCATAGTGCGTTGGAGTTTATACTCTGCATAGTTGGGCTTGTCGAAAAGTTTTGCCATTTCGAGTCGCACTTCGGCGATACGTTTTAAGACGGGAATGTTGTTGTATTCGCCCGACAGATTACGTGAATTGTATGCGCGATACAGTTTTTCTCTTAAATCTCTGCGAGAAGAATATTTCATGAAAGCGCTGTAACTGGGATAGGAGAGATTGACCATAAATCCTTCTTTCCCTTTGCTCTTTGCTAGTGCCGCAGCGGCATCTCGCGCGCTTTGGGGGAGTCCTTCCAAATCGTTCTCGGAGAGCATCATGCTGAAAAGATTGGTTTCTTTCAAAACATTTTGTCCGAATGTGAGTGTGAGCTGGCTTAGTTCCGAGGATAATTTTCTGTATTGTTCCCGGTCTTCACCTTTCAATTCGGCTCCGCTTAGAGCGAAAGACTCGTAGGTCTCTTTGAGGAGTGTTTTTTGCTCGGGCGTGAGATCGAGCTGGTCACGACGGTCATAAACGAACTTGATGCGGTCGAAAAGTTTTTCGTTCAAGCTGATGTTGTTACTGTGCTCCGAAAGCATGGGTTGTACTCGTTGGGAGATTTCCATCATTTCGTCGTTGCTTTCGGCGCTCAGTAAAGCGAAAAATGCACTAGCGACCCGGTTTAGCATTTGACCGCTTCGATCGAGCGCTTCGATGGTGTTTTCGAATGTGGGCATCGAACGTTGATTGACAATCGCGTCGATTTCTTTCTGATTTTCTTCTATGGCTTTTTTAAAAGCCGGTTCGTAATGCGACAATTTTATTTTGTCGAACGGTACGGTTTGGTGGGGCGTTTTATAAGTCCCGAAAAAAGGATTAGCAGCTTGTGCCATGATTGTAAAAACAGTTAAGGCAGATAATAAAATTTTTTTCATTTCTACTGTATTATGTAATGTAATTTCTATTTGTAAACAAAGGTCACAATTTATAATTATTCTAACTAATCTTCGACACTTAATAAATATTAAACAAAGTAATTCGTACATGTATTTCGAGTTTGCCGTTCTTTTTTATATTACTTTTACACTCCGTAAAAATGACAGAAATATGAAGAAACGTATCCTCTTTCTGATAGCCGTGTATTTTTGGTTTTTCATTATGTTTGTTTTGCAGAAACCTCTATTCATGTTGTTTCATTGGGATATTTACGGTAAGATTCCGTTAATGGAGTGGTTTTCTGTGATGTGGAACGGGCGGCCATTGGATTTTTCTATGGCGGCTTATCTTACGGCCATACCTGCATTGTTTGTCGTGGCAACAGTGTATTTACAGAAAAAATGGTGGATTCCGGTGTATCGTGTTTATTTTGCTATTGTTTCGTTCGTGGTGGCTGCCATAACGTTGGGCGATGCCGTGCTGTATAGCTATTGGGGATTTAGGATAGATGCCACGCCTCTTTTTTATCTCACGTCCCCGGCCGATGCTGTCGCCAGTATTCCGGCATGGGAAACTGTACTGATTGTCTTTCTTATATTTGTTTATGCCGCTCTGTTGTTATGGCCCATGTGGAGATTATCAGGAAAAACGGGTTCTTGGCAAAGACCTAAGAAATCGATTTTGTCCTTTGCTTGTTTATTGTTGCTTGCCGCTTCTCTTTTTATTCCTATTCGAGGCGGGTTTACGGTGTCGACCATGAATGTGGGCAAGGTTTATTTCAGCGATCGTATGGCGCTTAATCACGCCGCTATCAATCCGGTATTCAGTTTGATGTCGTCATTGTCCAAATCGGAAGACTTTTCATCTCAGTATCGTTTTTTCGAACCGGAAAAGGCCGATGTTATTTTTGAACCTTTACGTGGCGGGGGGCCTTCGGTATATCCTGCCGACAGCTTGCAATGGGTGAAAGCTCGCCCGAATGTGTTGTTGATCGTTCTTGAAAGTTTTTCGGGGGTAGCCATGGAGAGTTTAGGTGGGATTCCCGGAGTGATGCCCAATCTTGAAAAAATAGCTTCGGAAGGAATTTTGTTTACTAATTTTTATGCCAATAGTTTCAGAACCGATCGAGGGTTAACTTCTATCCTTAGCGGCTACCCGGCACAACCCACCGCATCGATTATGAAGTATCCCGCCAAGTCGCAATCGCTTCCGGGTATATCGAAATCTTTACGTAAGGCCGGCTATGACACGCAGTTTCTTTATGGGGGTGATGCCGATTTCACGAATATGCGTTCCTATTTTATTTCTATGGGTATGGACAATATCGTGTGCGACCGTGATTTCCCTTTGTCTCAGAGATTGAGTAAGTGGGGTGTTCCAGACGATGTGACGTTTGAAAAGTTTTATTCATTGATAAAAGAGCAATCTCGGGAGCCTTTTATGAAAATGTTTTTAACGCTAAGCAGCCACGAACCGTTCGATGTTCCCATGAACCGGTTGGAGGATAAGTATTTGAACTCGATAGCTTATACCGATAGTTGTGTAGGAGACTTTGTAGAGAAATTGAAGAGGCTCCCTGTTTGGGACAATACGCTTATCGTCTTTGTCGCCGACCATGCCAAGCGTTATCCCCAAAATGTGGAGAACCACGATATTGTCCGTCATCATATACCTATGGTTTGGGCCGGAGGAGCCGTAAAGCGCCCTTTGGTTGTCGATGAATATTTGTCGCAAATGGATTTGGCAGCAACTTTATTAGCTCAGTTGCATATTCCTTATGATGATTTTACGTTCAGTAAAAATCTTACGGATTCGACCAAAGAGCATTTCGTTTTTTATGCTTTTCCCGATGGGTTCGGATTTGTCGATAAAGATGGAGCGGCAGTATATGATTGTGCGTCTCAATCGATTCTGATCGGGCAGAACGATAGTAATGCCATTCACTTGAACAAGGGAAAGGCATATCTTCAAAAATTATATGACGATTTAGCTCGTCGGTAAAAATATAGAGTGGGTTAATTGTATTTGTTTAGAAGATGGAAATAAGAAATACATTGCCTGAGGATATGGACCGTGTGATGTTTATATTCGAGCAGGCCAGACAGTTTATGCGGTTGAACGGAAACTTGCATCAATGGACGGGCGGATATCCTTCGGAAGAGGTTCTCGAAGCCGATATTTCGTCAAATAGCAGCTTTGTTTGTGTAGATGACCAAAAAGAAGTGGTGGGCACTTTCTGCTTTCGTTACGGGTTTTCTCCCGAGCCGACGTATAACGTGATTTATGACGGAGGGTGGTTGAATGAGAAGCCTTATGGCGTGATACATCGGATTGCATCTTCGGGAAAAGTGGGAGGGGTCTTTTCCGCTTGCTTGGAATGGTGTTCTCGATACGTCGATAATATTCGTATCGATACTCATCGGGATAATAGGGTGATGCAAGAATTATTGCTTCGGCATGGGTTTCGCCGTTGTGGAATTATTTATTTAGCAAACGGGGACGAGAGGATTGCTTTTCAAAAAGAGGTTTAAATTAGAATTTATATTAAAGAAAGGGGGCGGGAAATGACATTCCCGCCCCTTTCTTTTTGTGGAGGACAATTTTTACTTAACCGTTAGTTTTGTCGTCATATTGGTTTTATCGCCTGTGATATGAATAAAGTAAATTCCCGCAGCGAGATCGCTCAAATCTAATTGATTTTGTTCTCCTACATTTATATTGCCCATGTATCGTGAGTATATTTCTGTTCCATTGAGGGTATAAATCGAGACATTTACGTTTTTATCGTCGTTTTGTAGAAGGAAATAGCAAATGTCTGTGGCTGGATTGGGGTATACCATCGGCCGGGTTGGAGTTCCTATCTGTTCTATACCAGAGTGGTTTAGGCAGTATACCAAGCCATCGTATGCATTGATTTTCCCATATCCCCATCGGTTATTTCCTACACCGGCAATGTTTCCGGTATAGCTGTCGGTTGTTGCGGTATTAGATAGAATTTCACGGACTTGTTCCGGTGTGAGCTTCGGATTGGCTTGCAACCATGTAGCCAGAATACCGGTGACTACGGGGGTGGCCATGGAGGTTCCTTCCATCGAACCGTAGTAATAGTTTACGGTATTTACATTTTCTTGTTTGACGACATAGTTATAATCTTCGCCGTTACGATTGCTACTTGTGGAACTATTGAACGAAGATATTAACATAGAGCCGGGGGCGGTAATATCGGGTTTCATACGACCGTCGGCGGTAGGCCCTAAACTTGAAAAGGAGACTAACTGATTAAGGGTTTGACCGGAGTTATTCCACATAGAGCTGTTTTTGTGATCTATGTAATTACAACTGGTGTAAGCTCCGACAGTAATGATTCGTTTTCCGGTTCCTCCGATTTCACCCATAGTAGAATTATTGTCTCCGTTCGTAAATTCACTATTGCCAAAGTTGGAGAGCCAAGACATGTAAGCATCGGTCCATGCATTGATTGTGGTTTCTTCGGGGCCAGAAATTTCGAATCCTATATAATAGTTTCTATTGTCGAATGAAGATAAATTCAAATCGATAGTTATATTCCCTTTTTTATTGTAGGGATTGGTTGCAGTGGATATGTAAATATTTCCGTCAGCTCCTGTCGGATTGGATATTTTTTTACTGGCACTTGCGGTTGTCGAAAAAGATTCTGATGAATAAACTTCCTTTTTATTTAGAATGTCATATACAAATACTCTTGCCGATAGTTGTTTTTCTGCATCTCCCCAGATATCGACGGTACTTGTCATTGAACCGTAGAGATACCAATTGGAGACAAATTCGACTAACGATTTCATGTTGGTATCTCCTTTTTTCAAGGTTTTTGTTGCATGTATATTGTATTCAGCTTCATTTCCCGAAGCTCCGACCAAAAGTCGGCCTTCTCCTTGCAATTCGTCGCAAATACGGTCGAATGTGGAAGTGCCATCGTGCGGACCGATATGATACCCGAGGCTCATATTGATGACACAGGGTTTACCGACGGATTCGGCATAGTCGTAGATATATTTAATACCGTCTGTGATGCTTGTATTGCTACTACTATTGTCGGATATGTTATAGCTGACGAGAACCAAATCTGCATCAGGAGCGATTCCATAGTATTCGTTTCCTTTATATGCTCCGGCTGCAATTCCCGTGACGTGGGTAGCATGGCTAGCTGCATAATCCTGTTTTGCCGCGATGATTTCCTCGGCATTCGTATATTCTGTTCCATAATAATAGCCGGTGGGTGGCGTTCCCGACTGGTTTTGATTCCATACTCTTTTGATACGCAGATTTTTACCTTCTGTATCGTAGAAATTGATATGGTTATATTGGAATCCGCCGTCGATGATGCCGACTATAACATCTTTGCCGGTATAGGCTTGGGTGAGCCCTGTCCCTTCGTGTATTTTGTTTACATTGCTAAATTGTTCGGAACGAACGTTGTTCATTCGTTGATGAACCGGACGTCCTATTTCGATGTACTTTACCGATGGTAGTTGCGACACGGAAATCAAATTATCTGCCGGGATATTGGTGGAAAGTATAGTACCGTATTGGGCATTGATGATGACTTGATTTTCTTCGAGTCCATCGAGATTATTTTTATCTACCAGGTGGAGAAATGCCGAAACAGCCATTTCACCGTTGTTTTGGTTGATTGCGTATGTCGATTTGAGTTTTGCCCGTTGGCTGATAGTAGAGGTAGATTCGTAACTTCTCAAAAAATTTTGTGTCGATGGAGACATTTTTTCTTCTGCGTTTAACAGAAATGAGCCGAGTGTCGCCATTAAGCAAAGTGATAGTAATAATTTTTTCATCGATTTAATTATTAAATGGTCTTTGATAACTAACGGTTGCGTACCGGAGAGGAACATTCGATATATGTAATTCCCGGTAAAGTAATGAATTGTGGTAATATTTTTAATGGTATAGCAAAACTATATATCGAGTCGCTATATTTTATACAATGTCCCCCGATATGGAGGAGATTCTCTTCCTTGAAATCGGCAGCCGTGTGTAAGTAGCCTGTCAACAGATAATTCCCATTTTGATTGTGCAATGAAAATCTTTTTATCAACAATTCGGACGGGATATATTTTTCTAAATTATTGCCGGATTGTCGGAGATCGGCGTTCCACGCATCCCAAAACATGCGAAAAGAAGCGGAGACGGACAAATGTTCCGGCAAGGTATAGTTAGCCATGCTGGCTGGCTTGTCGGATTTTTCCAGTGTTTTATTTGTATGACATGCTGTAAAGGCTATCATTAAAAAGGCTGCGTATATATATTTCCACATCATAATAGAAAAAGAATATTTAAAGAAACAAATATAATTATTTATTTCTTTAA
>OGOR01000791.1_pt1 | contig 22435 bp, 29 predicted proteins | sample 1552771 | NCBI WGS metagenome assembly OGOR01 (sample SAMEA2580124, study PRJEB22360) | human gut metagenome | biome: human gut; feature: human-associated habitat; material: faeces | place: Denmark | collected 2008/2010
AGGACTAAATTCTACCGCCCTGTAGGGCAGTGGAATTTAAAATTTCATTTTAGGGTTCTTCCGCAATTGTCCGTATTTCGTTTCCAATGGAGTTATTTTTGTGATAAAATATTGGTATCAATTAAAGGCGGTAAATGATAATGAATGATTCATTGCAGTTGAATATGTTTTTCCCAAGTGAGTTGCTGTCAATTACTTCTGTTGACTTTGATGACAGTTCTATTCATATTAAAATGCAATCTAAGACACATTCTTGCAAATGTCCAGAGTGTGGTCAGGAAACCGAAACTTATCATGGGACATATTTACGCCAAGTTCAGGATCTACCGATACTGGGAAAAACTGCACGACTTCATATAACAGCTCACGAGTATGTTTGTAATAATAGATCATGTTCAAAAGTTACATTTGTTGAAGATTTTGACGGATTTCTCAGCTATTATGGACGTATGACAGAACGATGTGCAGACTTTGTTTGTATGCTTGCCATGAAAACCAGTTGTGAAGGATGTGCTCGTATCTGCCGTGCAATGAAACTTCAAATCAGCGAAGACAGCGTGATTCGTCTTTTAACCAAACGTTATCGTCTACACCCAGTCGCAAAATGTGGAAGTGCCATTGGCGTTGATGATTTTGCATTTAAAAAGCGTCATACTTATGGAACAATCATTGTCGATGAAGCTACCCATAGACCGGTTGCAATTCTTGATAGACGTGATGGAATGACACTTAAGGAGTGGCTTAAAAATAATAAACACGTTAAAACCGTCACACGGGACAGGGCAAGTGCGTATTCGTCAGCTATCCAGGAAATACTGCCGGATGCCATGCAGATAGCGGATCGATTCCATCTCCATCAAAATCTTTTAGAAGCTGTTAAGAGCACAGTAAATTCTGTGATTCCTGTAGATGTCCGGATTCCTGTAGATTATGGAACAAGTGAAACTGTTACAACTGCCGGAGAGCCTTGTAAAAAAAATGCATTGTGATGTTGATAAACTTCTGAATTACAACGAAAAAAGTGTACAGTTGTATCAATCAATCCATGAATACTCAGAAGCCGGATACAGCAAACGTGCGATAGCTAAAATACTTCATTGTAGCAGAAATACAGTAACAAAATATCTTGAAGGAGACTATGATTCTTTATGCCACAAAAATTTTTACAGCGGAATGGATCAATTTTATGATTATATGAATAAGATTATAGAGCGTTTTCATATTGATATTGCGGTCTACAGGAGTTTTTCAACGGACGCTATTCAGAAAAAGAAAAAAATTCAGAAATATGACCACATATCAAGAAACGGCATCTTCCGTTTCTTATGGATGAACCACGAGATAACGGAACGTCATAAATCATATCTGATGGATACTTATCCGCAGCTTAGGACTCTAAAGTCCTGCATTCGGGAATTTCGGGAGATATTTCAAAAGAAAAACATGCCGTACTTATATCTTTTTATTGAAAAATACAAAAACAGCGATTTGAAAGAACTTTCCCGTTTTGCATCCGGACTGGAAAAAGATTTATCTGCCGTAGAAAATGCTGTAGCCAGCCCTCTATCGAATGGTTTTGTTGAGGGTACAAACAGCAAATTGAAAATGATAAAACGTACCATGTATGGACGTTGTGGCAAGGAGTTATTGACCGCTAAACTTATATTGCTAAATAGATAAGACGGACAATAGCGGAAGAACCCACTTAGAACGGAATATACAGCTGAATGGACTGAAGCCATATGTATATCTTTCCTATGTATTAGACGAACTTCGTAAAATGGAACCTTTTCCAAAGCCCGATGATCTAAATCGGCTTTTACCATGGTCAGATGAATTACCGGAAGGATTTCGAACCAAAAAGAAGAAATAAAATGTGCCGCCCGATGGGCGGCATGTTTAAAAGTCAAGATACAGATGATTACGTGCTTACATAGAACCCCCTTAATTTTGACTAATAATAAATTTATTGTATTTTTCTATCCAAAACAACATATCAGCATATGTCAACACATCAAAATCGTTTCCATATATGTCATTCAATGCCAATGTCTTGATTCTACCACACACATATGAATCATGTCCCGGATTTGTTTCTGGAAAATAAAATGTAGCTTGTTCTTTTAATTTATTAAAATTCTTCATGTCATTATCTCGCATATAGTCAGATAGTAAAAATAGATATTGAACATATATGCCAGACAAAAAAGCAATTGCATAATTTGAACATATCACTTGCATAGGTACATTTTTTTCATTCTTAAAAAAAGACACTAAATGCACATTCATTAAAGAACCTGTTATGCATGCACAAATTTTATGTCCATCTATCAAATTTTCATCGTTTGTTCCGACATCAAAATACAAATCTCGAATTTCTTTTCTGAATTTATTATATTCTTCGTACACCTTGCTGAAATTTTTATCTGAAATTTCTAATTTAACATTATATTTTTTTTGAATTTTCGTAGGAATTTCTGATACTACATTATTTGCAGCCTTTACAATTCCCTGTTCCCATAAATATCGAAAAGCTTCTTTTGTCATTTAATATTTGCCCACCTTGATATTAAAATTTGATACAAATTCCTTATCGGATAGTCTTTTTACTTTTTCTTCAACACTTTCACTAGTGTTTTTCAACTTAAAGTGTTGAAGCATATCACGAGTAAACTCTCTAAATTCAGTTTCTTCCTTGTAGTCTTTTGTAAATACTTCATACACTTTGCTTAACATAATTTTTCTCCTTATATAATAATATTATTTAAACGCATTATTAATGTTACCGAATTCTCATAAATCGGAAAAACAAAAACACATATACTATTGAATAGATGAACATAATCAGTATTGTCAAGCTGTTATAGCGACATGCATTAACAACAGCAATCACAGCATATGCAATAGTCGCTATTATTGATAAACTAATCCATCTTCTTGATAATCCCGAAATTTCCTGCTTTCTTGCGTTTTCAATAGAAAAGAATTGATACATCATAACAATTATCATTGATACATATGTTGAAAATGTATTGCTACCAACAATATCCATTAAATCTGTAAAATGAATTTTGTTTCCGGTTTGAACCACTTTTCCAACTGATATTCCTATACAACAAATCCAAAAAATAACAGGAATAATGGTAAGCCAATTTGTCTTTTTTGTCTTTTGCATATTTTTCATGTTCCTCCCACACATCTATAAGATGCAGATAATATTATATCATATTTTCAAAAAAAGACAATACATTCAACCACTTTTATACATATAGTATACCATAAAATTATTTCATTATCAAAAATTTCACTTTTTTACAACAACTCCTCCCTTCCATCTTCCTTCAACTTATCAACAATCAGCTTCACATCCTGCGCCCGGTTCTTATCACACACCAATATCGCATCCTCCGTCTCAACAATAATCAGGTTATCCACCCCTATCGTTGTAATCAGGCGCTTCTTAGAATATGTAATACAATCCTTTGTATCAATTGCCAGATGGTTTCCAGCTACAATATTTCCATTGGCATCCGTATCATGAAGCACCCCAAGGTTGTCCCAGCTTCCGACATCACTCCATCCCATATCCGCAGAAATAACTTTCACAATATCACTCTTTTCCATGATTCCATAATCAATAGAAATACTTGGAATAACAGGATAAATTTCATTGATTGTTTCCATCTCTGAGTCAGTTCCCATCGCGTCCCCAATTTTCACCAGACACGCATACACCTCTGGAAGAAATTCTTTAAACTGTTCCAAAATCACAGAAGCTTTCCATACAAACATGCCACTGTTCCATGCATATTCTCCACTTGTAACATACTTCTCCGCTGTCGCAAGATCCGGCTTTTCCTTAAATTCGATTACCTTTTTTGCAATACCTTCTTCTCATTTGTCAAACCGAATATATCCATATCCGGTGCAAGGATATGTCAGTGTGATTCCCATTGTAACAAGAAATCCACCCTCAGCAACCTCAATTGCCTCTTTCACAAAAATGCTAATTATCAATAGTTTGACATTTTCTTTGACAACATCTGGGCTATCAAACAAAGCTGTGTACAACTGGCTTCAATGGCATTGGCTTTTGTTTAGGCACCTCTTTTTTGCAATCCTAAATAATCACTTGGCTTAATTGCCTTTATATTTGATACAGAATAATCCGATACATTTCTTGTCACAATATATTCTGCCCCATAACTCTTTGCGCATTCCATCTGTAGACAATCCTCAAAATCAGAAAAATTATCATTTACGAGACCAGATAATAGTTTTATCTTATCTATACCCTCTACATCAAAGATTTCGCATAGATTGAATAATATTTCCCTGCGTTCCTCAGTTGTATAATCTTTTCTTAATATGTAAAACATATTAGATATTGAATGTGCTGCAATACATCCTTTTATTTTTCCTTTGATGCATAACAAAATCACATTCTTTGCGTCCTCAAAGAATGGTTCTCTTTCCAAAAGATAATCAAGTAATACATTAGTATCAATCAAAATTTTACCTGCCATATTTTTCTTCCCTATAAGAAGCTAACTCTGCCTTATCATCTGTAACAGTACCCTTTTTTCGTAACTGTTCCAATCGTTCAAACGCTTCTTCCCTCTCCTTATCTGTATCATTATATAATCCATTTACGCCTTGCATAATCTGAATTACAAAAGACAATTTATCTTCCGGTATCTTTTCCAATTCCAATATTGCACTCCGTCTTAATGCTGTCATAGATCCATCCCCCTTCGAGATTTCAAATAACCTAATATATATTTATCAAAATAGTAATAAAGCCCCTTATCCGCTTTTGGAAACTACTTCTTTTCTATATTATATCTATTATTTCCATTTTCCACAACTAAATTTTCTAAGCCATTCTATCTCCGGCAAACATTTTCATCATTTTTTGCATATTTTTCATTTTCAAATTTCCAGTATCAGATATTTTCCCGTACATTTGTTCTATTTTTGTGTCCCGTTTATGATCGCTTTCTCGTCAACTATACCCCTATATATTTATTTTGCTATTATATTGTTGAACAACACCGTCAGAAACCCAAAATTTACCACATTTAATAGACTTACTTTATTTATGCCATATCACATATACAACACCTTATGTCCGTATTTATCACCATAATCTGCTGTTATAAATGCACCACTGCCTTTTCCAGCACCAATAACAACGATTTCATCCGACCATGCACTTATAAGACGATTGCGCTGCGGAAATCGGTATCTTGCTGGTATAGTTCCCGGTGGATATTCCGATAATAATAACCCCTTATTTTGTATTTTTTGCATCAACTTATCGTGTTCACTTGGATAACATATGTCAAGGCCATTGCCAACAATTGCTACTGTATAACCATCATTATTGATTGCAACAGTATGTGCATATGAATCTACTCCTTTTGCCATACCACTTATAATACTGTACCCTTTTGAAACATACTGACTTGTAATCTTAATTACTTGTTTCTTTGTCTCTTGTGTACATCTTCTTGCCCCAACAATCCCTACCGCACGTTTTTTTCTTTCTGGCGTTCCCTTATAATACAAAACAATCGGTGCATCATCGAAATATTTTGCCCTGTCTGGATAACATGTATCTGCTTTTGTCATTATAGATATCCCTAAAGTCCTGCAATTATTTATAATTGTCTCCGCCAACACCATGTCATGATTTTCTACTATGTTCCTTAACTGTCTTTTATTCAATATTCCTGTTTGCCGCAATGTGTTTTCATCCGCTTCGAACACCACCTGCGGGTCACCCATACAATCCATTAATTTGTTTGCTGTAACCACTCCGATATACGGAATTTGTGTCAACCATAACCAATACTTCAACTTCATTTAACTTACCACCAGCATCTTACTATTGCTTTTATCAAGGTCTCTGCATGACAGCACTCTTTCAATATCCAACTGTCGAATTCTCTCCTCTCCATCTAAATCTGCACTTGTCCGCGCTAAACGTAACAACTTGTGTATTACTCTTGCGCTATATCCATATTTTTCGCTTGTCTGCTTTAACAGTTTTAATGATTCTTCATCTAACACACAAAATTGCTGAATGAGTGATGTCGACATCTGGGCATTACAATTAATACCTTTTTCATTTTTATATCTCTCCTGCTGAATCATACGCGCTTTTTCCACCTTTTCTCGAATCCACGCAGATGATAGAGACTCTTTCTGATTTTCCAGATTAAAAAAATTCACCGGCTTTACCTCTTTTTGTATATCAATCCGATCCATGATAGGTCCGGATATTTCTCCTCTGTACTTTATTATCTCATAATCCGTACATCTGCACTTTGAACTGGGATAATAACCACAAGGACATGGATTCATAGCTGTCACAAACATAAAATTAGATGGAAAGGTATGTGTTCCGTTCACTCTCGAAATACATACCCTCTTATCTTCAATTGGCTGTCTTAACGCATCTAATATGCGCCTTGAAAATTCTGCCAGTTCATCTAAAAACAACACTCCATTATGGGCTAATGAAACTTCTCCCGGCAGTGCATTCACTCCTCCGCCAATCAAAGCATTCAAGGACGCATTATGATGTGGTGCTCTAAAAGGTCTGTTCTTTATTAGTGAATGGCCATTCTCAAGGATTCCTGAAATGCTGTATATCTTTGTGACTTCAAGACATTCTTCCTCTGTCATCTGTGGCAATATTGTAGGAATTCGCTGCGCTACCATTGTTTTTCCACAGCCCGGCTCCCCAATCATTAACATATTGTGGCCACCTGCGACAGCAAGCATAACCGCCTCTGTCAATTCTGCTTGTCCTTTTACGTCAGAAAAATCCATGACCTTTTCATTTCTATCATCTGGCTTGGTAATCACCATTTGTTTTTGCTCTGCTTCTATATTTTTTCCTTCTACATACTGAATCACTTCTCTCAAGTCATGCAACCCTATGGTCTCTATCCCATGAACTAATTTTGCCTCATTTATATTTTCAAATGGAACAATAAGCTTTTTTATTTTCCTTTTCTTTGCAGCTATGATCATGGGAAGGATTCCCCTGCAGGCCCGCAATCGGCCATCTAAAGACAATTCACCAATAAACCCATAATCTGAAAGACTTTTTGCCGCAATATCATCATTTTGCTGTAAAACCCCTATTGCCATAGCCAGATCAAAATGAGATCCACTTTTCTTTTTATCGCTTGGTGCAAGGCTTATTATCACACGTTTTTTTGGAAAAACATACCCGGTTTCATCAATTGCTGCCTGTACCCTCTCTGCTGCTTCTTTTACTGCAAGGTCACCCAGCCCAATAATATTAATGAGCGGTTGTCCTTCCAGCGTCTTTATTTCTATATCAACGGTATACCCATCAATCCCCTGTATTGCAAAACTTTTTACCACGGTAGCCATAATTCATCTTCCCCCATCACTGTTCTTATCTCCGTTTCTGTTACCACATATTTATTTGCTATATCTTCAACAAATTCCCTGTATCCCCATATGCTTTTGTTTCCAAAATATGACAATGTTTTCTGACTCGTTGTTATTCCATCATCACATAGATTAATTATTCTGCGATATGAACTCCACTTATAATCCTCCGGATTCGACACCATCCTTGCCTTAACTGGATTCAAATGAATATATCTGCTTGTCTGTAGAAAATATTCATCCGTTTCAACCAGACATGACTTATATCTATCCTCAAACAAATGCCCTTTATATCCATATCTTCTATTGAATGTTCTAGCATAATCTCCTGCAAGTTTCTGCATGATCTTACCAACTTTCTCCTCATATGTCTCCAATAACAGATGAATATGGTTCGTCATCAAACAATATGCATGCAGGTTTGCTCCATATTTTTCCATTACATTCTTTAATATTGCAATAAATATATAGTAATCCGTTTCTTCTCTAAAAATCTCCTGTCTGCGGATTCCTCTTTCCATTAAATGATAAATTGCTCCTGGATACCATTCTCTTTCTTTTCTTCCGATTTTTTCATACCCCTTGTTTCATAATTTATCCGTTTATACGTATTCTTGCGCAAAAATTTAATCCTTCAGTGCATCCATATACCCCAGTAATCTTTTCTGTTGTTCTACGCTTAATTGCTGATATGTCTCTATGAGCATCCCCAGTTCCGTATCCTTTGTAAATACATACATTTCATTTGTTTTACTTCTGGTTCCTGTATGCTCCGCTCCTGACAAGAGTTCATACGGTGTGACACCTAATACCTCACATATAATCAATATCTTATCGCTAACCGGATTTGTCCGTTTCTTCTTCCAGTCACTTATAGAACTTTCTGCTATCCCTGTCCTCTGTGCAAATTCTTTCTGACTCATACCTTTTTCTTTTAATAATTCAAATATCTTATCGCTTATCGTCTTCATTTTATTTTTCCTTCATCTATATTTATTCTCAACGTCCTTTTCCTTGCATTTTATCATATTTTAATCAATTCGTATACACGTATTTATTATTTTATAAAAATTTTATTGTGTCAGGCACCTCTTGTTCTATTTTACCATGATTATATAACACTTTTACTTTATTTACTATCCGAACATACATTCTAGGAGTGTAGTCATATATAAACTACACTCCGTAAATCTATTTTCTTACACCTTTGGCATAAGTAGCATTATTGATCTTTTTGATTAACCTTTTATCTGATGAACTGCATTCTATATCTTTCTGCAATCAGGGTATTTTTTACTTCAATGTCATAGCCATGCACTTCAAAATGATGATATTCTGTTCCATACTCATCCATAGTAAATAATTTGCTCAACTCCTTTTCCGACAGTTCAGAGAATGTAACTTCGTGTTTCCTGCGATAGTCCATGTGTTTGTAATAATTTACAGCTTCGCCTTTTAATGCCATCTGGCATAACCGATCAAATTGGTGCCGGATAGTCATTTCATCCTTAGAAGAAGGTGGCCCCATACGAGTTCACCTCCTCCCGTTCCGAATGCCAAGGCTTTTGCCTTTTTTCCCTTCCGGTGTATCTCCCAAATGAAACCTGGAAGATGTTCGGGTGGATCAATCATGCCCTGATAATATGCTCTCTGCTGTTCTTCAAAATGAGCATGATCCACAATATCCATATAACCTTGCATTTATGAACCGTCATTTTTCTAAAAGACCTCTAAAATAAGTAAGGCTCCCGCCATAAAAGACGGGAGAGCCTTAACCAGCCAAAGGAAAAAGCAGAATGAATGTTGTTCCGTTTCCCTGTGTACTTTCTGCTGTTATTGTGCCGTTCATCTTTTCCACAAGCTGATGAACGATAGACAAACCAAGACCGCTACCTTTTTCAGACCGTCCCTTGTCACATTTATAGAGCCTTTCAAAGATATGCTTCAAATCCTCTTTTTCAATCCCAATGCCATTGTCTGTTACAGTAATTTCCATGTTGTGGTTTTTCTTTGTCAGAGCAATTTCTATTTTGTCAGCGCGGCTGTGAGAAATCACATTTTGAATGAGATTGTTCAATATCCGCATATACCCGTCCGTATCAAGACGTACCCGAAAGGGCTTTTCGGGAATATCAATATTGTACGCTATCTGTTTACCTTCAAATATCGGTATCCAGTCAATCAGTATATCCCGTGTCAGTTCGGCAGCTTCTACGGTCTGTAATTCTATTGCAAATTCATTAGAGTTTAATTTGAACCAATCAAAAAGCACATCTATGTATTCTTTTAGGTCATGCGCTTTCCAGCGGGCAGTTTCTATATAATCATCACGGTCTTTCCCGCTAACAATTCCTTTATGTGCAGCGTCCAGATACCCTATCAAAGTAGTAAGTGGTGTTCTCACATCATGTGAAAGACTTGTCATAAGCTGTCGGTTTGTTTCCTATGTCTGGTGGAACGTAGAAAGCCTGCTCTCATAAGACACAACAATCTCATTGATTTCATATGCAATCGGCGCGACAAGCTCATTATCTGCGGATAAAATACGACGGTTTCCGTTTCCGTTTTTTATATCGGCAAGTGCGTCCGTCATTTCAGAAATTTGCCTTTTCACTCGTCTAATAGTAAGACAGGAAACAAAAACAGAAATAACAGCAATCAGTATGGATACAACAATGACTAATTCCATATTCTGTCATACCTCCTTATTAAAGCGGTAGCCAATACCTTTTATTGTCTGAATATATTTGGGACTACCGGGATTTGCTTCTATCTTTTTTCGCAACCGACTGATAATCGCCATAATGTTGCTATTATCATAAAAATATTCTTCGCCCCAGACTTCCTCATAAATCCGTTGCTTTGTCAGAATTTTCCCTTGATTTTTCGCACAGAATAAGAGCAAGTCAAATTCCTTTGGAGGTAATTCAAATGTTCCATTGACTGTTGTAATGGAACGGTTTTCAAGGTCTATTTTCAAACCGTCAAAATCAAGTTGCTGTGGTGTACCGTCCTGCCCGTTAAATCTGGTGTAGCGGCGTATGAGAGAAACTATGCGGGCTATCAATTCGTCCATATCAAATGGTTTTGTCAAATAATCATCAGCTCCCGCGCGTAAGCCGCGTACTTTGGAAGCACTATCGTTTTTAGAGGTAAACATTAAAATCGGTAAACTGTTTCCTTTTCTGATTTCTTCCAGTGTTTCAAACCCGTCCATGCCGGGCATCATAACGTCCAATATTACAAGCTGATATTCTTTTTCTTTTAATTTTTTCAAACCCTCTTTTCCTGTATTGCAAATATCAGCTTCTATATTTTCTGATAGCACGCTCCGTTTAATTAGCGTACAAAGTTCCTTATCATCATCTATAATTAAGACCTTATTCATGGTGTAGCTCCTTTCCGTGTTTTGTTCTTCCGTCAATCGGCTTTTCTGCGTCCTTTGGTATCAACCACATACGACTGAATTTTGCAACACCCGGTATTCGATTTTCTTCGCACAGTTTTTGTACGCGACGTTCAGAAATTCCCCACTTTTTCGCTGCTTCTGGGGCAGAGATATATTCAAGCATTTTGCTATCCTCCCGTAAAAATTCCTTTGTCATTATTATATACGGTCAGCCGAATAGAAGCAATAAAATAAATGTGAATTATTTAAGTCAATAGTGGGAATTGTATAGACGTATCTTAGAAAAAGTGGGAACTATACAATATAACAGGGTGAATAATTATGGCTAAAAGACCTGTACCACTTTATGACTTCGCAGCTTTCGGGCAAGCGATAAAAGCGGCGCGGACAGCGAGAAAGGAAAGTCGCAAAGATGTAAGCGACGCAATGAATATTTCTCCGCGTTACCTTACCAATATTGAAAATAAGGGACAACAACCAAGTCTGCAAATCTTTTATGAGCTTGTGACACGCTATAACATATCGGTAGACCAATTCTTTTTCCCGAATAGGGACGCTGAAAAATCCACGCAGCGGCGGCAGCTTGATACTCTGCTTGACAGTATCAGCGATAAGGGATTAAGGATTGTGACTGCTACGGCGAAAGAGGTTGCGGAAATCGAAAACTCGGACAAATAAGCTGTCCGTACACAACTGAATATGACAGAAAGAAGCGTTGCAGCCTTTACGGGATTGCAGCGTTTTTTCTTTGCCCTCTTTGGCAAAATAAAGCATTCCTTTGTAGTAGGTATCAGGGGATAAAACTTTCATAGCAAGCATAGGAAGTGAGTACCCACTTCCGTATTTGCCCTGCAAAATTGCTTGTTGGGAAGTGTCCCAAACCCTCGGAACGGAAAGGAGCGATAAGCGCATGAGTGGCAGAAAACGAACCGTACAAATCAAATTCTATGTGACAGAGGAAGAACGGGATTTAATTGCAGAAAAAATGAAACTGATACCTACCCGGAACATGGCGGCGTATCTTCGGAAAATTGCCATTGACGGTTACATCATACAGGTAGACCATGCCGATATAAAAGCCATGACCGCAGAGATACAGAAAATCAGTGTCAACATCAATCAGATTGCAAAGCGTGTAAACAGTACAGGCAGCGTCTATCAAGAGGACATAGAGGAAATAAAGGGGGTGCTTGCGGAAATATGGCGGTTACAAAGATTAAGCCTATTAAAAGCACGTTGAGCAAAGCCCTTGACTATATCCAAAACCCGGATAAGACGGACGGAAAAATGCTTGTGTCCTCGTTTGGGTGCAGCTATGAAACGGCAGACATTGAATTTGAATTTACCATAGCGCAGGCGTTGGATAAAGGGAACAATTTAGCCCACCATTTGATACAGTCCTTTGCACCGGGAGAAGTCGATTATGAAAAGGCACATGAAATCGGGCGACAGCTTGCCGACGCGGTTACAAAGGGACAGCATGAGTATGTCTTAACAACGCACATTGACAAGGGGCATATCCATAACCACATCATTTTTTGCGCGGTAAATTTTGTAGATTACCACAAGTACAATTCCAACAAACGCAGCTATTATGGCATACGCAATATAAGTGACAGACTATGCCGGGAAAACGGGCTGTCTGTGGTCGTTCCAGGGAAAGGCAGCAAAGGAAAAAGCTATGCAGAATATCAAGCCGAAAAGACAGGGACAAGTTGGAAAGGCAAACTTAAAATTGCGGTGGACGCACTCATTCCCCAAGTATCAAGTTTTGAAGAATTACTATCCCGGTTGCAGGCGGCAGGCTATGAAATAAAACCGGGGAAATATGTTTCCTGTCGCGCTCCGGGACAGGAACGGTTTACCCGTCTGAAAACCCTCGGCGCAGATTACACAGAGGAAGCGTTACGGGAACGTATCAGCGGAACGCGCACCCGCACTGTCAAAGCTCCAAAGCCACAGCGCAGCGGTATCAATCTGTTGATTGATATTAAAAATTGTATCAAGGCACAGGAAAGCAAAGGCTATGAGCAATGGGCGAAAATCCATAATCTGAAACAGGCTGCAAAGACACTGAATTTCCTCACTGAACACAAGATTGAACAGTATGCAGATTTGACCGCCAAAATCTCGGAAATCGCGGCTGCAAGCGAACAGGCAGCGGACAGCTTAAAGACAGCCGAAAAGCGGCTTGCTGATATGGCGGTGCTGATTAAGAATGTTACCACCTACCAGAAAACAAAGCCCGCCTATGACGCATACCGCAAAGCTAAGAATAAAGACAGATACCGGGCAGACCATGAACGGGCAATAATCCTCCATGAAGCGGCGGCAAAGGCACTCCAAACGGCAGGCATAAAGAAGCTCCCGAACCTTACTTCGCTGCAAGCAGAATATGAACAACTCCAAGCACAGAAAGAAACTCTGTATGCAGACTATGGGAAGCTGAAAAAACAGGTCAAGGAATACGACGTTATCAAACAGAACATAGACAATATTTTGCGGCAAGGCAAAGAGCCGGAACGGAAGAAAGGAAAGGAACGGGAATAATTATGAAAATTGTTGACATTACAACGTGTATCAAAATAACAGAAGAAAATGATATGTACGGCATAGAAAGATATCTTGATATAGGCAGTAAAATAAAAATTACATTTAACAGCGGAAACACACTTACAGGATATGTGCAGTATTTGGATTACGGACATTATCCCGGAGAGAATGTATTGCTCGTCTTAAAAACAGATGAAGATACATTACTCGGCGCAATGGTATGTTTCATATCGAATATAGAAGTATTGTAGACAAAAAAAGAACGGACGCAGCAGCCATGTAATCATAGCCGCCGCGCCCGTTTTTGTGGGTGCAGATGATTTGATATGTTACGCAGTAGAACCCCATTTTTACAGGGTTAGGTATCAATCCCTTACCCATGCAGGAAACACCCCCGGAACGCCCTGTAAAGCAGGCTGGTTTTTTCTCTATTGCGTAATAAGGGCACGTCTTTTCCGCATACGCTCGGCAGTCTGTTTCCGGGTAATACGCTTCCTGCAATCCGGGCAGTATTTCGCATGGTTGGAGCTTGACGCAAAGGCAGCACCGCATACAGTACAACGTCGCATATCTTCGGCTTTCAACAGTTCCGCATACAATTCCTTATCCAAAGGAAGCACCGCTGTCCGAAACCATTTGCAGAGCAGCGAATAAGAAATAAGCTGCGGGCATACACATTCTTCGCCATCGTCAAGCAACAAACATTTTCCTTTGTCGCAGTTGCAGCATGATTTTTTTGCAAGGGAATTTACCCTGCGGCTTTGCGGCGGTGTCAGCCGCCTATTCCCGGTCATACTTCATCAGCGGCATAAACGGCAAGCTCGGCATATTCCGCTTCGGTCAGTGCGCCTACTTTCTGCATGGTTCTTTCTGCAAGTTCCCGCAAATCAGCGTCCATGTATGGTAGCGCGGCGCGGATATTTTTAAGCAATGCCGGTTTGCTGCTGTCCGCGTAAATACTCAAAAGGTTTGTTTCTTCCACGGTAAAATGCTTCATAGTCATACCTCCAAATCGTGTTTTTTTACTTTGGCTGTTCTTTTCGGGACAGCTTTTTCCTTTTCGGATTGAAGCTGCGCCCGGATAGAGGGACGGGGCTTTCGTATATCCTTATTCCTGCTTTCGTTTTTATCAATCAGTGCATACGTCCCGTGTCTGCCCTCGATTTTGGAAAAGGAAAGTGTCTGATATGGCAGCATAGAAAAAAGGCGGTCTAAATCTTTGCTGTTCGCAAGCTGCATAAATGCGTTGGAAAGCTCCACCATGAAATGTGTCCTGTTGGGACTGTTCGGCGTATCGCGCCGCTTCATTTCTGCCACAATGCGCCGCGCTTCCGTTTCAATCAACCCGTCATGCAAAACGGCGATATGTGCTTTGAAATCCCCCGGCGCAAGCTGCTCCCGGCTGTGCTTTTCCTCCTGCAAGAGAAATCGCAGCGCGTCCGGGTCGTTGGGGATAGCTTCAAAGCGTTCAAATTTTCCGTAAAGCGTATCGGGATTGCCTGCAAAATACTGTCCGGCGGGTATATCCCGTGTACCGTGTTCATAAATCAGACGCACCGTATCGGCGGCAAGCTCCTTGTCTTTGACGCGCTCATAATGCTTTGCATAGTCAAGCTCATAGAGATTACCTTTGACTTTCCCATGTTCTGTACCTGTCAGCTCGATTGCGTAAGCAAGAATACGGTCGCTTGTCTGTTCCCTATAAAACCGCCAAGTATTGTGAGGTGCTGTGTCCTTTAGAAACACGTCGCGCTCTCGAAAGCAATGTGTTCCCATAGGGCGGCAGAGCCACAAGAGGGTTTTATCCTCTTTTTGTGGGCTTGCCGCCGCCTGCGTGATTATGCTTTTATCAATGTCAAAATCGCTTTGATAAAAGCCTGTGTTCTGCTTCAAGATTGCACTAAGGGAAGCAAACACGTCCACATCATCAAATTTGCTCAATTTTCCCATGCGTCAGCTCCTTTCCAAGTTCTGTGATTTCTGCCTTGCAGTTTTCTTCTGTGCCTTTTTCTTATCCGCTTTAAGCTGCGCCCGGATAGAGGGCTTTTCTTCTTTACCCTTGCCGTGCGTTTTCTCTGCTTTGATTGCGTCTGCAAGGTCGGTCAAAGAAATCTGTTCCCCGGATTTTGCTTTTTTCTCCAATTCGTCCACGGACGGGGTGTTGTTGATAATCCCGTCAAAATGGTTGTCGTTCTGCTCGATAGTGTCCTCGACGTGCTTTAAGGGATTTTCCTTTTCCGGCGGCTGTAAAAATTCCGGCACTTGCCTGTAACCGCTGCTGTCAACATAGTGTGCCGTGTCCTGTCCATTCTGATGAAGCACCACAACGTCAGAAACGGAAAGGCTGTGTCCCTTAAAATCTTTCGGGTGGTCGATATTGAACCGGGTATAAATATCTTCAAGGGAAGTCCCAGGCGCAAGCTCGGCGGTATAGATAAGGTCATAATTTGTCTGCTCTGCGGTATGTCCAGTTGCCGCCAGACGGTCATACGGTTCAAAACGGAAATCCCGCGTTTCATCACCACGCTTTAACTGGTAAATAGAAAAGGTGTCTTTATCCGGCTCGGCGGCTTCTATGGTTGTTCCTTTCTGTGCCTGTTCCTTGTCCCGTTCCTTTTGAATTTCCTGTAAATGCTCATCAATGCTGTTGATGATTTCCGCTGCGGTACTGCGGATTGTTTCAAGGGAGCTTTTCAGCTCGTCAAGTTCCCGTCCGCTGCTCCACCCGGCGACATACCCAAAGGAATAGTCCGACGTATCAAGCCCGTAATGTTGGCAGACCGCATAGGCGACGCTTTCTGCCTGTACCTCACGGGTACGGCGGTCTGGTCTGCCTGCCTGTTCCTCTTTCGGGGCGTTGGGGTCAATATCATGCAGCTTCGCATGGGCGATTTCATGGATAGCGGTTTTTATGGTCTGAAGCTCGCTCATTCCCTCGTCAAGGGCAATCCGCTTTTCCTCCAAATGGTAATACCCGTGTGAATTGCCCTCGATTTTCTCAAAACCGATAGGGACAGGGGAAGTCTTTTCAAGGGCTGCGAAAACGTCCTTGAAGCATTCCACGTCCCCAGTCAGTATATCCACAGCAATGTCCGGCAGCTCCTTTCCCTCGGTCTGGGAAACATCAAAGACCGATACCACCTTAAAAGCAGGGATAGTGATTTCTTTTTCTTCCTTGACAGGTTTCCCGTCTGCACCGATTACGGGCTTTTGTGTTGCCGGGTCGATTTTCTCCATTTCCTGCTTGATTTTGAACGGGGACGGGGCAAGAATTTTGATACCTTTTTCCCCCTTTACCACATTGCGCTTGAAGTTGTTTTTCCAAGACTGGAAGCCTGCCACAAGGGAAGCGTCCGGCTTTTGCATGGCGATAAGCAGCGTATTGTTGAAGCTGTAATTATGGAATTTTGACATGACGCGCAGATATTCTTTGTAGCGGTCACTGTCGAACAGCTCCATGATACCCTGTTCCAAGCGGTCTGTGATTTCTTTGAGCTTATCTGCGGGTTTCTCGGAAGTCAGCACAATCGGGATAACCGGGCGCGGCTCTTGCGCTGCGTCAGGCGGTACGGATTGCTGCGGTGGTGCGGCAGCGTCCATTTCCACCTTTGCCGGGTCTGGACGTTCCGGCTGCGGGAAGCTCATAACCCTGTATTCTTTCGGTATGTCATTCTCATGCCCGCTGTACCATTCCGAAAAGGTATTCTTGTTGTTGTAGATATAGCCCTGCGCGGTAAAAATACCTCCGTCATTCTTTACTGCGTCCCGCCCGTATTCCTCATACATGAAATAGTTCTTTGCTGCTTCGGGCAGCTCCAATTCGTCCAGTTCGTCGATAAGATAATGTCCGTAGGCTTCTTCGTCCTGTATGGAGGGATAAATCCAGTAGCAGTCAAGGTTCTGTGCAAGGTTGATAAGGTCTTTCACGCTTCCGGCATATTCGCCCAGTGTTACCGCCGCCGCAAATTTTCTCCTGTCCGTGTCACCCTGCATTTCTAAGAGCTTCCCGAAATAGTTCAGCTCGTCAATTCCTGCACTCTGGATAACGGAAAGCGGTACGTCAAAGGGCTGCTGTTCGGTATTTGCAAATCCATTGATGAAAAAATCCTGTGAATTTTCTGCGGTAATGCCGATACGGTTCATCGCTTTGTGAAACTGCTCCATAGTCGTCGGCATAGAAAGCCATACGCCACCCGGCTGCCCGGTTTCAAAACGGCTGCGGCTGTCAATCAAAATCGAAAATTGTTCTGCCAAATGTTCGCTCCTTTCCTGTTCAATCTTTTGGTGCATGAGTTCGTAGTCCTCAATGCTCATATATCCGTCATAAATATACGGGTCGATTTCCTCCCCGTTATAAGGTTTTTCATAAAAGGGAAGCCCTGCGGCATGGGCTAATGCCCGCGCCTTTTCCAAGACTTCCGGGGATAAGGTATCATCATGTGCAGCGATAAAATCCACCACGTCGTTATAGCCGTTTTCATAATGCCGACGCACTCCGGCGGTCAGCTCGTCAACGGTCATATCCCCGGCTAAATAGCCGCAGTAATAGCTGTGCAGAATAACGGCTGCGGGGTCTTTCTGTCGGATTTCTTCAAGGCGGCTTTTCTGTTCGGCGGTAAGGCTGTCGCCTGTGTCCAGATAGAAGTCCTCACCGTTCCATGAACGCCCCTCACGCCAAAAGGCAATCCAAGCGATACCGTCCCGTAATTCCTCTTGATACTGTTTCACAGTGTCCCGTAAACTTGCCATGTGCAGTCCTCCTTTCGCGGCAGTTTCCATAAGGGTTTGGGATTATCCCAACAAGCAAAATTCCCCGCAGTCCTCGGTGAGAGAAAAGGGGGAATTTACGGAAGTGGGTACACACTTCCTATGCTTGCTATTCAAGTCATTTCTTCTTTGGCAGTTCCACACGGTAGTTGACGTATTTCCCGCCTGTATCGGCTAAAACCACGTTTCCGTCATAGGTTTTTCCCGTTTTTGGGGAATAAAGCCCCTTGACACTTGCTTTGCCGGATTTTAAGAGTGCAGCGGCGATTTTCGGGGTAAAGACAGTTTTACGCTCCTCAAAAAAACGGTCATTCTTCCACATGGTAAAGGTGCAGTCCCGGTCAGAGCAATAATAGTTTTTCTTGCTCTCATGGACGGGAGAACCGCAGCGCGGGCATTTTCCAATGACGGGCTTTTCTTCCTTGAAAAGTTTCTTGTCTTTCTCGGAAAGGAATGGATAGGCTTTCACAAGCTCCTGTGCCATTGCTTCAATGCCCTGCATGAAATCCTCCGGGTTGGCGTTTCCCTTTGCAATCAGCGTCAGCGTATTTTCCCATTCCGCAGTCAGCTTTGGGGAAGTCAGACTGTCCGGCAGGACGCAGACAAGGTTGATACCGTTTTTTGTAGGGAAAAGCTGTTTGCCTTTGCGCTCCACAAAGCCGGAGTTCACCAGTTTTTCAATGACAGCGGCGCGGGTGGCAGGCGTGCCTAATCCTTTGCGTTCCGCGTCGGCGTTTGTGTCCTCGCTTCCGGCGTGTTCCATAACAGACAAAAGGCTTGCTTCCGTGTGGGGCTTCGGCGGTTGCGTGTCGTGAACTGTTACCTTTGTGGAGAAGCTGGAAAACGTCTGTCCCTCGGTAAAGTCCGGCACATCAGACACAAAATCGCTGTCCCCGTCGTCCGTGTCCGGCTTTCCTTTCAGTGTCAGACGGTAGCGGCGTTCAAGGTCTTTCCACCCGGCACAGAGTACCGATTTTCCTTTTGCCGTAAAAGAATTATCCGCGCAGGAAAATATCGCCGTGACTGCTTCATAACTGTGCGGCTCGGCGGCAGCAAACAGCAGGCATGCTCCGGCAAGGGTTAAGATATTCCGTTCACTTTCGGGCAATGCTGCAAGGTCGGTTTTCGCAAGCTCCAGAGTAGGAATGATTGCGTGGTGGTCGGACACCTTTTTACTGTCAAGGGTGCGGGACACGTCCGGGGTAAAAGATACGTCCTGCATAAACGGCAGCTTTCCGCAGAGCAGCGCGGCAATATTCGTCGCTGTACCGCCCATGTCGTCGGTCAAAAATGCGCTGTCGGTTCGCGGATAGGTCAGCAGTCGCTTTTCATAAAGGGCTTGCGCCAAATCAAGGGTCTGTTTCGCGGTATAGCCGTAAATACGGTTTGCTTCGCGCTGCAAACTGGTGAGGTCAAAGAGCTTCGGCGGCGATACCGTCTTTTTCTCACGGGTCACAGAAATACACTCTGCCTGTGCGGTTTCACAGGCTGCTTTCAGTTCGTCCGCTGCGGCAGCGTCGGAGAGCTTTTCGCTTACCGCTTCTGTGCCGGATAAGGTAAGCCGCACATGGTAGTATTTTTCTTTCTTGAATGTAGAGATAGCCGCGTCCCGGTCGGCAAGCATTTTCAAGGTTGGGGTCTGGACACGCCCCACGTTCAAGGTGCGGTTATACAGGCAGGAAAACAGGCGTGTTGCATTGATACCGATAATCCAGTCTGCCTTTGCGCGGCAGAGCGCAGACGCAAAGAGCGCGTCATAATCCCGCCCGTCTTTGAGGTTATCAAAACCGCTGCGGATAGCTGCGTCCTCCATTGAGGAAATCCACAGGCGGCGCATGGGCTTTTTGCACCCGGCAACTTCATAGACGAAACGAAAAATCAATTCTCCCTCGCGTCCCGCGTCGCAGGCGTTCACGACTTCCGAAACGTCGGCGCGGTGCATAAGCTCTTTTAGGATTTTGAATTGTTTTCCTTTGTCTGCGGCTACGGTGTACTGCCAGTTTTGGGGCAGAATAGGTAAGCTGTCATAGCTCCATTTTCGGTACTGTTCCCCATAGGCGGCAGCTTCCGCAAGCTGTACCAAATGTCCGACACACCATGAAATGAGGTAGCCGCCGCCCTCGATATATCCGTCTTTTTTCTCTTTTACGCCAAGTGCGGCGGCGATACTCTGTGCCACACTCGGCTTTTCTGCAATGACTAACTGCATATAAAATCTCCTTTCGTAATTGTCTAAGAATTAAATTTGCGATAAAATATGTTTGAACAGGGGGTGAAAATATGGGAATCCGAATAACAGGTATTGATGTTCCATTGGGGGGCATTTCATGGGAATATACTGAAACAGAGAAACAGGCAATTCAAAAGTTATTCTTTTTTCTTGAATCAAAAAGGCTTTTAACAAACCCGATTGAAATGGAAATTAAGCAATGGTGCATTGAATCTGCTCTTGAAATCAAGCGTAGGTTGGTAGACACACTCTCTGAATGTGATTTTTCTAAAGATACAATCGGTTGTATTCGCTCAATGATTGGTGCTTGCAATGACTTTTTAGATAGATTAGACACTGTAAAAGAAACAGGAATAATCTTTAAAAATGAAAAGGGCGACTGGGCGAATAGTGCATTTTCTTCTGCTATGAAGCAATTTAGAAATGTATTCAGAGAAAACATAAACCTTTTGTCGAGTGTTTATGGAATAATTTTTACCAAAACCATTCCCACAGAATATTGAAATGAAATCCGCTATCAAAGCAAAATTGGTAGCGGATTTTTTATTTAGGTGGTGTCATTTCCCGATTGTTCAACTTCCGCAAATTTTTTCTCCCGTAGCTGTTTCAAACAGTAGCCCACACAAGGGGCTTGCCCCCGATAGGGACAGGACGCACAAGCCGGAGAAACAGGAACGGGCGGCGTAGGTTCACGCCGCCCGGTAGGTCTTTGTATCATCATTTTTTCAAAAGGACTGTCAGTAAAAAAGGTCATACTTCCTCGCCCTCCGTTTCCCCGCCGCCTGTGTCGTCGGTTTCTTCCAGCTCGTCCTCGTCGTAATCTTCAAAATCGAACTCGTCAAGGTCTGTGCTGCCTTTCACATTCTGTTTCGGTTTCCAAATCTTAAAGTAGTAGAACGCACCGCCACCGCCAAGAGCTGCCACCACAAGGAAGATAACCAAACCGCCTATATTTTTGTTTTGCTTTTCCTGCGGTTCTTCGGTCTGCTCCGGCTCGGTCTGTTTCTCTACGCCCGTACACGCACTCATTGTTACAGAGCATACAGGGCAAGTGGTATTGATTGCGCCTGCCACGCATTTATCCGTACAGGTGCAGACTGCCGGGACGGTAGTTTCTTCCTCCCCGATAATCGCCATGAGGTCGGCTTCGTCCACTTGATTTAAGAAATGGACAGTATTTTCGCCCTCGGCTGCATGGTCAATGACAATATAGAAATAGTTGCCGCCTTTGCTTTTCACGACAATAAACTGTTTATCCCCGGACGCTTCGCCGGAAATATCATCAACAAGGCTCATATTGCCCTCCGGGGTAAGGGACTGCGGCTCGGTTTCCACGATAACGCCGCTGTCGTCGGTGGGAATATCATTGCCCTGTGCATACGCGGTCACGGAAACGCCGCCCATACAGATAAGGGCAAAAAGTAACGTAAGAAAGCTGCGGAAAAATGGTTTATTCTTCATTGTCGGTGTCCTCCTCTCTGGTGAGTGCTTCGGGTACAGTTTTCATGCCGGGAATACCGCCGCCGGAAAGCAGGTCGGTAAGGGCGGCAGGGGTAAGGCGCATGGAGCGCACAAGCTGTACGATTTGCAGGTTTTCCAGTTCCGTTTTCTGTGCAAGCAGCTCTTTCAAGTGTGCCTGCTGTTCGGAAATTTTCTCGCGGGTCTTTTCGATTTCCGCATTGATACGGTCAATTTTATTTGTTGCCATACGGTCAATACTCCTTTCAAATGTTAGTTCCAGTTCATCAGTCCGTAGCCTTTGATACAGGCATAATCAAGGGGATAGCTCTTTATCTTGCAAGCGTCGCCGGAATTGCCCTCTACGGTGTAGACGCGGTTTCCGTCTGTGCCAATGACAAGCCCTACATGGTCTGCACTTCCGTCTAAGTCCCAGTCAAAAAAGATAGCGTCGCCGGGAGCGATATTTTCATAGCCCCGCGCACCCCATTGTCCGTGAGAGGTAAACCACGGAACGCCCTGCGACTGGCAGGCTGCAAAGCGCGGTTCGGATCCCCCCGCCGGTCCATAGCACCAAGAAACAA
>OGOR01000798.1_pt1 | contig 22157 bp, 20 predicted proteins | sample 1552771 | NCBI WGS metagenome assembly OGOR01 (sample SAMEA2580124, study PRJEB22360) | human gut metagenome | biome: human gut; feature: human-associated habitat; material: faeces | place: Denmark | collected 2008/2010
ATGCCTCCCTGTCACGGAGGAGATCGTGGGTTCGAGTCCCATCTGGACCGCCATTCATGCAGATGTAGTTCAATGGTAGAACACAGCCTTGCCAAGGCTGATACGGGGGTTCAATTCCCCTCATCTGCTCCATTTAAAATTAAATATTGGTCCAGTGGTGTAGTGGTTAACATGCCTCCCTGTCACGGAGGAGATCGTGGGTTCGAGTCCCATCTGGACCGCCATTTAGAAATTTAAGTCATCTTAGGATGACTTTTTTCTTTATATTGACTATTATTTTGTTTCTTAGTTTAATAAAACTATGATTATTAATGCGAGTGGAAGAACAGATATTGTAGCATATTATATGAATTGGTTTGTGAACCGCTGGAATGAAGGATATTTTGATGTAAGAAACCCTTTTAATCCAAAACTTGTCAGTCGTATCTTTGTATCTGATGTAGATATGATTGTATTTTGTACAAAAAATCCATTGCCATTGCTTGATACAATACATTTATTTTCTGTGCCCATTCAGCTACAAGTTACCATCACAGGATACTTTAAAGATATGGAACCTCAAGTACCTGATAAAGGAGAAATCATTGCGTGTGTTCAAAAACTGTCTTCTTATCTAGGAAAAGAAAATGTATGTGTGCGATATGATCCAATCCTTTTGAATTCCAAATATAATGTTGATTATCATATTCGTGCCTTTAATAAATTATGTACAATATTAAAAGGATATGTATCTAAAGTGATTGTCTCTTTTGTGGATGATTATAAAAATGTTCGAAATAATCATTTGGATTATCATGAACCCTCTAATGAGGAATATCTTAAGTTAAAAGAAACTTTTGAAAAGAATGATATGAAGATTGTTAGTTGTATGGAAAATAAATATCAAATTGGTGATGAAAAAGATTGCTGCATCAGCATTAAATATGCCTTTGAAAGAACGGGCAAGCTTTTTAAAGAGTGGAAGGCAAGGGATTGCCATTGCGTGAATATGGTGGATGTTGGTGCTTATAATTCATGTTTACACGGATGCAAATATTGCTACGCCAATTTTGATTCCAAACAAATTGTATCAAACTATAAGATGCATGATGTGAACTCTAGTTTATTGATTGGACATTTGAATTTGGATGATCAAGTCAAAATACGAAGAAAATAAAATGAGTGAAGCTAGTTTATTTTGCTTCACTCATTAATTTTGTGTAGATTTTTGTTAGTTGCTCTTTTTCATCGTTTGTCATTTTTCTTTCGGTCGCATCATGACTTTCTAATGTTCCTTCATGTCCATCAATGACTTTTCCATTCTTTATAACCAACACTAGAGGAACATATAAGGTTAGAACTCCTTCATCGTTATTTGACATATAATCTTGAATATATGGTTCAATAATCGCTTTTTGCTCATCTGTATAAAGACGATTCTTTTCTTCGTCTCTTACTTTTACATATTGGATGTCGATTCCATTATCTTTTGCGACTTTCTTTAAAATGGGTTTAGCTTCTTTGCACCAAGGACAACTTGAAAATCCGAAATATAAAACACCCGATTTTTCTTGAGTGAAGTATTGAATGGCTTCATCAAAGTTAATTTCATTAAAATTTATTGTCTTTTTCGTTGCACTTTTCTTCTTCGCTTGTTACATCACAAGCTTTTTTTGAAGTCGAAGTTGTACTCTTTGTTGGTGCTTGACACGCACATAATGTAAGACTTAAAAGTATGAGTAATAATTTTTTCATGTTCCTAATATACAAATAAATTTAAAAAAAGTAAATAAAAAAGCTTCGATCTCTCGAAGCTTAAAAATCTTAGTGGGGCGGCTGACGCGATTCGAACGCGCGCGTGACGGAGCCACAATCCGCTGTGTTAACCAACTTCACCACAACCGCCATGTTTGCTTAACGCTTAAATAATATACCATGTGATTCTGTACTTTGCAAGCAAAAAAGTAAAATAAATTAAAAAAAAGTGTATTTTTTTCGTATAAGAGTATATGAAGGTAAAAGAGATGGAAGTGGAACAGCGCCCACGAGAAAAAGCGCTACGCTATGGCTTAGAATCTTTGAGCGATTTAGAGTTGGTTGCCTTGATTCTTCAAAGCGGGAATAAAAATCGTTCCGTATTCGAAATTGCATCCGATGTATTGAAAGAAAGTGAAGGTTTATCAAAATTAATGTCAATGCATGCAAATACATTGATGCAGATTCAAGGAATACGAGAAGTTAAAGCTTTACAGCTTTTGGCAAGTGTGGAACTCAGTAAACGTGTCATTAGATCAAAGGTGTATCATGCCTCCATTATGAGACCTGAAGATGTGATTGAATGGTTTGAATTTGAGTATGGCTCTTTGCCACAAGAATGTTTTATTGCTCTGTATTTAGATACAAAAAGTAAACTCATTTCTCATCGTGTTTTGTTTAAGGGAACGTTGAATGAAAGTGTAGTACATCCTAGAGAAGTGTTTAAAGAGGCTTTTCTTCAAAACGCAAACTCCGTTTTGATTGCCCATAATCATCCTTCTGGCGATTGTACACCATCCAAAGCAGATTTTGAGGTAACCTATAAAATGGTTCATGTCGCAATGACAATGGGAGTGAATTTAATTGATCACATTATTGTAGGACAAAATCAATATTATTCGTTTAAAGAGCATAAATATCTCGATTGAAAGAAGGAGGGTTTGTCGCTATAATATAAGTTAGTTTGGGGGATATTATGCGCAAATTTACTCGAATTCAAAAAAGACTACTTACGACAATTGTCGTTTTATGTATACTAGCATGTGCAATGTTTGGCTTAAGACAAAACTCCATCACGAATATTGGATATAGCGTATGGACATACTTAAAATATGGATTAATTCAATATCCGCTGTCTTCAATTGGAAATGCAGTTAATGATTTTGCGAATCTTTGGCATGCTTATGATGATAATGAATATTTGTCAAAACAATTGGCAGAACAAAAGAATTATCAGACGGCATATGAAGATGAAAGAAATAAAAATAAACAACTGGAAGGGTTGCTTGAAATGAAAGGCGGATTTGGGGATGCTAAAACAATTAGTGTATCAGTTTTAGAACGTTCAAGTGATTCGTGGTTGCAGACAGTGACAATTTCAGCTGGCAAAAAACAAGGGGTAGAAAAGAATATGCTTGTGGCAACAAGTGATGGTGCCATTGGCTTGGTTGAAAGTGTTCAAACAATGACGAGCATTGTACAATTGTTGACAAGCCAGCATTTAAGTAATGATATTGCGATAAAGATGTCTTTGGAAGATGGTACAAGTGTAGAAGGTGTTTTACAATCGTATGATACAGAAAAAAAGGCATATCGAGTATCTTTATTTGACAATGATGCGATTGTCACAAAAGGGCAAAAAGTTGCGACAAGTGGTAAGGGTGGAAACTATCCGAGTGGAATTTTGATAGGTGAAGTAAAAGATGTATCTTTAAATGATGACTCTATTATTTCAACTGTCTATGTATCACCTGTATCCAATATGAAAAGTTTTGACTATTGTCTTGTGATTGGAAAAGAGGAGAGTAAATGATAAATAAGGAACGTTATTCATTTATTTTCTTAGCCATTCTAGCTATGTTAGATCAATTGATTGCTTCTTTGTTTGGCGTTGATTTTACATATTCCTCACTATCTTTAGTTAGCCATCTATGTTTTTGCGGATGTCTATTAGTAGTGGTTCATGAAAGAAGTTTAAATCGGTTTCTATATGCTTGTTTATGTGGCCTTTGTGTGGGAATGTTTTTTACTTCAGACTGGCTTGTTAAGATGCTTTTGTTTGGCTTGTTTGGCTGGGCTATTGGCTTTTTTCAAGAAGCGATGGATCAAGATCACTGGGTACAATTTGGTATTGTATTCCTAATGATGTTTGCGAATGATTTAATTTGTTTTTTTGGCGCAAAGATCTTCGGATATCTCACAATGAGCTTTGTGAAATGGTTTATTCACGTTGAAGCTTTGACATTGATTTTTAATGGTGTGGCTATATTCGTGTTGATCTATATTATTACAGTATTCATGCGATATGCGACAATCAAAGATATTCGATTTAAGCGGATGGAGAAGTTGAAAATGCAAAATATTCGAAGGAAATGAGTCAGGGATTCGTTTCCTTCTTTTCATATATGTTAAAATAGAAGAAAAGAGGTACGCGTATGAAAAAACTATTATTATTAGATGGAAACTCCATGCTATTTCGTGCATATTATGCAACGTTATATACACATAGAATGACTACATCCAATGGCATTCCAACCAATGCGGTTTATGGCTTTGTGATGATGTTAAACAAGGCAATTGACATTATTGAACCAGATAAGATTTTAGTGGCTTGGGATGCAGGAAAACCTACGTTTAGACACAAACAATTTGAAGCGTATAAAGGAACGCGGAAACCATTGGATGAAGAATTGATTGTTCAATTTCCAATTGTTAGAGAATACTTGGATGCGGCTGGAATCAAACGTTATGAACAAGAAGGTTATGAAGCTGATGACATTATTGGAAGTATGGCCAAATGCTGCAAAGATGTTCAAACTACAATTCTGACTAGTGATCGTGATTTATTACAGTTGATTGATTCAAGTACACATGTTCTTTTGATGAAAAAGGGCCTAAGTGAAATGGATCTAATGGACGAACAAAATTTAATGGATACGTATGGAATTACTCCAAGTCAAGTTATTGATATGAAAGGATTAATGGGTGATGCAGCCGATAATATTCCAGGCGTAGCCGGTGTTGGTGAAAAGACAGCCTTGCGTTTATTGAATCAATATTCCACTGTAGAAAATGTTTATGCTCATATTGATGAAGTAAAAGGAAAATTAAAAGAAAAGCTAGAAAAAGATAAAGATAATGCCTTCATGTCTTTAGAATTGGCTACTATTTATACAAAGATGGAATTGCCATTTGAATTATGCGATTGTGAGTTTACAGGAATTCAAGATAATGTGAATGCATTCTATGAAAAATATGAAATGCGATCATTGGTAAATCGTACTAAACAGACTAAAGAGGAAAAATGGCCTTTAAAAGAAGTGGACCATTTTGAATTTGAAAATATGGATGACGTTATGGTTATGCCAGTATGTACTCAAGAGCCTTATTTAGATCAAAAATTGTATGGTTTTATGATTCCAAAAGATAATACTGTTTATTATATTTCAGTAGAAAACGCATTAGAGGATACAAACTTTAAAACATTGTTGGAAACAAAAGAAATGAGTACATGGGATACAAAGGAAATGATGCATCTATTAGATCGCTATGGATTTAAATGGAATACTTTTAGTAATGACTTACATATTGCTGGATTCTTATTGAATTCTACCGCAACAGATAGTGATGCAGTCTTAGAAGCACTTCAAATTCATCTTCCAGAATCTTTCCATGATGTATCTAAGAAGACAAAAGAGGGGCCTGCTTATAGTTTGGAAAGAGAAAAGGCGATCTATCATAGTTTGACTCAGCAACTATGTGAAAAAAAGGATAAGCTTCGTGCTTCTTTAAAAGAAGAAAATGTATTGTCTTTGTATGAAGATATTGAAATACCATTAACACATGTCTTGTTTTCGATGGAACAAGAAGGTATTTCGATTCAAGAAAGTTTTTTAGATGAGTATGGAGCTTTATTAAACGAGAAATTGGATGCTCTTGCTCAAAAAATCTACTCACATGCAGGTATGATTTTTAATATCAATTCACCAAAACAATTGGCGAATGTCTTATTTGATGAGTTGAACTTAAGTTCAGGTGGAAAAAAACGTTCAACATCCGCAGATGTATTAGAGAAGCTTCGTGGAAAACATCCAATCATTGATGATATTCTTGAATATCGAAAAATTGCGAAGGTATCCAGTACATATATTGATGGTTTGAAAAAACATATTCGTTCGGATCAAAAGATTCATACTTCTTTTAATCAGACAATGACGCAAACTGGAAGACTTTCAAGCAGTGAACCAAACTTACAAAATATTAGTATTCGGGATGAGTTAGGTAAAGAAATTCGTAAGGCGTTTGTCGCCGAAGATGGCTATTACTTATTGTCTGCTGATTATTCGCAGATTGAATTAAGAATGTTGGCACATATGGCCAATGAGGATCACATGATAAAAGCGTTTAATGAAGGTTTGGATATTCATACAAAAACGGCAACTTTAATTTTTGGGTGTTCACCAGAAGAGGTAGATGAACATAAAAGAAGAATTGCCAAGACAGTTAACTTTGGCATTGTATATGGACAAACTGAATTTGGTTTATCTTCACAATTAAATATCACACGAAAAGAAGCGGGTGAATTTATGAAGATGTACTTTGAAAGTTATCCTCAGATTCACGAATATATGAATCAATTGATTGATTTCTGTAAAGAACATGGATATGTCGAAACATTATTCCACAGAAGAAGAGAGATTCCTGAAATCAACGATAAGAATTTTATGACACGAGAATTTGGTAAGCGAGCTGCCATGAATGCACCAATTCAAGGTAGTGCAGCTGATTTGATCAAGATTGCGATGTTGAAAATGGATCAAGCTTTAAAAGATGCCAATGTAAAATCAAAAATGCTTCTTCAAATCCATGATGAATTGATTTTCTTAGTGCCAGATGAAGAATTGGACTTGATGCAAAAACTTGTCAAAGAAACAATGGAAAGTGCAATGGAATTAAAGGTTCCATTAAAGGCAAGTATTAGTGTTGGAAAGTCATGGTATGAGGCAAAATAATGCCGGAAGCACCAGAAGTACAAACCGTATTAAGTACGTTGGAAACACAAATTAAAAATGTTTCAATTGAAGATGTATTGATATATTATCCTAAGATTATTGATAATGTAGAAGTAGAAACTTTTAAAAATCAATTAATTGGACAAACATTCCATTCATTTAATCGACTTGGGAAATATTTGATTTTTGGTCTGGATGACTATGATCTAGTTGTTCACTTAAGAATGGAAGGTAAATTTTATCTTTATAATATGCTTTGTGAGAATAAACATATTCATATAGTATTTAAATTAAATAGTGGAACCTATATGTCGTATCATGATACAAGAAAATTTGGAAGAATGTATTTGTATCCTAAAAAAGAAGATATTCATGCATATCCGTGTTTTAAAAATGTTGGATATGATTATATGGATGAAAGAGTGAATGGAATGTATTTCTATACCTGTGTTCATTCGTTAAAACGAAATTTGAAATCCTGCCTGTTAGATCAATCGATTATGGCAGGGGGGGGGGAAGATTATTCGGGTGGGTTAGCATTATGGCAGGTGTTGGAAATATTTATGCGGATGAGATATGTTTTGCCTCAGGATTAGATCCTAGAAGCCGTGCCTCAAAGCTTTCAAAGAAAGATTGTGAGAAAATAGTTTTTCAGACAAAGCGAATCTTGCAGGGAGCTACACGTTTTGGTGGAACAACCATCCGTTCTTATACTTCAAGTTTAGGGGTAACGGGACGTTTTCAACTCTATTTGAATGTACATGATCAAACACAATGTAAAGTGTGTCATCATGCTATTAAAAAATTAACTGTATCACAAAGGGGGACTTATCTATGTCCAAATTGTCAAAAAAGAAAGTAATAGGAATCACTGGATCTATGGGTTCAGGAAAGAGTGAGATTTCTCGATATTTAAGAAAAAAATATCCTGTTTTAGATTGTGATCAGGTCAATGCGGATTTATTAAAAAAGGGAAATTTGGGTTATCAGAAATTAAATGATTTACGTATTGTTGAATTGGATTCAAATGGACAGATCATTAAGGAAAGTTTAGCTTCATATATGTTTTCTAAGGCAGAACATAGAAAACAAGTGGAAGCCATCTTGCATCCTTTGATTTTTGAACAGATGCATAAATGGATTTATGAACAAGAGAGTTCGATTGTCTTTGTGGAAATGCCAATTTTATTTGAGATTTCTGCACAAGATCATTTTGACTCAATATGGTGCGTTGTGGCTGATTTAGATGTAGCCTTATCGCGTTTACAAACCTATCGCAATTTTACTAGGGAACAAGCTTTGGCAAGGCTTGTATCACAGATGAATCCGGAAGAGAAGATGGCAAAAAGTGATATTGTACTGCAAAATAATGGTACAGTAGAACAGTTGCATAAACAAATAGAAGAAGCATTAAAAGAGGAGAAGGTACATGGCGATTGAAGTGCGTTGCATAGAACATTTATCTGTTGAACAAAGACAATCTTTGCATTTGTTGTATGGTCCTTTGATGGGTAAAAGTTCAATTTGTCTATATGAATTTTTAGGCTCTATTCAAAATTCTGTTGAATTAGAAGACGTATATTTACTGTTGAATATAAATGCTTCACAATTTGATAAGGCACGAAATTATTTAGAGCAATATCATTTAATTGAAACCTATGTTCATGAAGATGACATGTTGATTTTATTGTATGCTCCATTATTACCAGATAAATTTTTATGTCACGATACCTATTCAAGATTGTATTTGGCAAGTGTAGGATCAAAGTGTTTTGATAAAATAAAGGCAATGCTTCATAAAGATAAGACGATTTCTTCTGTATATACCAAAGTAGAAAGTCCTTTGGATGTTTCAATTTTAGATTCGTGGAACGAATCTAAAGAGATTGCGTACGAAAAGGTGAAACCGACAATCAAACAAAAATATGATTTTGATTTTGCAACACTCTTCAAAGGGATGGATCGTGTTTTTCCGGCACGTTATCGAACTAATGAAAATTTAGATCGTATTGCACAGATGGCACAAATATATGGAATTGATGCCAAAGATATGCGTAGATACGTGCAAAGAAGTATTAATCCTTCAACACATGTATTTGATTTGGACAAATTAAAAGAGATGGTTATGCGTAATCGTAAGGTTATGGAAACAAGTAAAAATCCATATCAGATGCCACCTGTTAAATTTTTGCAGAATAAACAAAATGGAATTCCTGTTGTGAAATCGGATCAGGCATTGATTGAACGTTTATGCACACAATTCCAGCTTTCAGTTGAAGTTGTGAATACTTTGATTGAATATACTTTGCAGCAAACACATCAACAATTTTCTAGAAATTATGTTGAAAAAGTTGCGGCAAGCTGGGTTCGTCTGGGCGTGGATTCTAGGAAGAAAGCATTGGAAATTATCAACCAAGCGCCAACAGAAAATAAAAGAGAGAAAAAAGAAGAAAAGGTTGTACTTGATGAGAAGTTCTATACGCAAAAGGAAGAAAAATCAGATACGCAAATCCAACAGGAGATGTTAGAACTTCAAAAGATGTTGAAAGAAGGTAAGTTGTAGTGAATTTAAATATTAAACTTTCAGAAGAGCAGATGATGGAAAGACAACAGAATATTGCTCGTTTAAAAGAAAATGAATGGATTCAAATATTTCTTGAACAGAATCATTTAGATGCATCTTTTGTAGAAGAAAATAGTGGCGTTTTGTTGCAGTGGATCAAGAGTGTGAGCGCATGTAGAAACTGTAAGGGATTGGATTATTGTGTACAGAAGATTCGTGGGAAGGCTACAAAATTAAAAATTGACGATTCTGGTTTCTTGAATGAATATTACGCTTCTTGTCAGTATGAACAAAAAAGAGATCAGCAATTGGCTCATCAAAGTAAATTTCGCTTTTCTCATATGTCTTTAAATGATTATTTAATCGATCTAAATGATGCTTGCTTTTTAAGTGCTGCCAAAGAAAAAGATTATATGGCAGCTTATACCCAAAGTGTGAGTAGCATACCGCTAAATCAAGGTGTGTATTTATATGGAAATCCAGGGACTGGAAAGTCTTATTTAATGAAGGGAATCTGTAATTACTATGCCAAAAATAATAAGAGTGTTTCTTTTGTACAGGTTCCATTATTGATTCAGGAATTGAAACAGTTTATGACAGATAATGAATATCGTCAAAGAGTGATGAACCATTTACGCTACAGTGATGTTTTGGTTTTAGATGATATTGGAGCTGAAAGTATTACGCAGTGGACGCGAGATGAAATCTTACTTCCTGTTTTAGATGAGCGTATGAATAAAGGAATGAAAACATACTTTACATCAAATTATTCAATGGAAGAATTAGAACAGCAGTATCGTCTTGTGAATAAACCGAATAATACAATTGCGAGTCTAAGAATTCTAGAAAGAATTCGTACTTTGTCCAAACCTGTTGAATTATCCGGAAAATCACGTCGTTAGTTAATAATTTCACTTTTCAAATTGGGCGTTATGGAGTAGAATAGTTATGACAGAAATGTTTAAAGGAGGAATAGAGTAATGTTAGTATCTGCTACTGAAATGATCAACAAAGCTCACGAAGGGCACTATGCGATTGGTGCTTTCAACATCAATAACTTGGAATGGACAAAAGCTATCTTAGCTGCTGCTGAAGAAGCTAAATCACCAGTTATGTTAGGAGTATCTGAAGGTGCTGCTAAATACATGTGTGGTTTCAAAACAGTTGCTGCTATGGTAAAAGAAATCCACGATGCAATGGGAATTACAGTTCCTGTAGCTTTACACTTGGACCACGGTTCATATGAAGGTGCAAAAGCTGCTATCGAAGCAGGATTTACTTCTGTAATGTTCGATGGTTCTCACTATGCATTCGAAGAAAACTTAGAAAAATCAAAAGAAATGATCGCCTTAGCACACTCAAAAGGATTATCAATTGAATGTGAAGTTGGTGGAATCGGTGGAGAAGAAGACGGTGTAGTATCTGCTGGTGAATTAGCTGACCCTGAAGAATGTAAAACTATCGCTGACTTAGGTGTAGACTTCTTAGCAGCTGGTATCGGAAATATCCACGGTAAATATCCTGCAAACTGGGCTGGATTAAACTTTGATCGTTTAGGAGAAATCCAAAACGCAACAAACGGAAAACCATTAGTATTACACGGTGGTTCAGGAATCCCTCGTGAACAAGTTCAAAAAGCTATCACATTAGGTGTTTCTAAAGTTAACGTTAATACTGAATGTCAGTTAGTATTTGCTGAAGCAACTCGTAAATACATCGAAGCTGGAAAAGACCAAGAAGGAAAAGGATACGATCCACGTAAATTATTAAAACCAGGTGCTGATGCAATCACAGCATTATGTAAAGAAATGATGGAAAACTTCTTTGGTTCTGCTGGAAAAGCTGAATAATTAAAGTTTTTAAATAAAGCAGGTTTTAAGCCTGCTTTTTGCATAATTTGGAGGGGAAATATATGAAGTCAGTTGAAATTAATGATTTATTGTCTTATCACTTTTATGGAAATTTAAAAGTGAAAGATGGAGTAAAAGTTTTTGTTGATGGAGTAGCAGCAGAAAAGGAAAATGCTTATGAATATACTTTAAAATGCGTAAAGGACGATAAAGTATATGATTTAACATCTTTTGGAAAAGAAGCAGGGTTTTATATTGAAAATGAAAATTCGATTCTATTCTGTGGAAATCGTAAAAATATTGAAAAATCTACTTCTTTATATCGTTTGGCATTGAATGGTGGAGAAGCCAAAGAAATTGCTCGCTTTGATAAACCAGGAATGAATGTTTTGGGATATTTAAACGAGAATACTTTGGTTTTGATGACGAAAGAAAAACTTGTTGAAGAAGAAAGTGATTATGAAGTGTTTGATGAGATTCCTTTCTATATGAATGGGCAGGGAGTCACCAATAAACATCGTACGCATTTATATACATATAATTTAGACACAAAAGAACTTGTTTGCGTTACAGAAGGTACTTTTGATGTGTCAAACGCAAAGATTCATGATGGTGCTTTGTATTATACAGGACAAAATTGGACAAGAAAACAAGCTTTATATGAAAATCTTTATAAATATGATGGTTCTGTAAGTACAGTTGTAGATGCTAAGGAAAGAAGTGTTCAAAGTTTTGATTTTGTGGATGGTAAATTGGTTCTTATCGCAAGCACACATGAAAAATATGGCTTGAATGAGAATCCAAAATTCTTTGATCAAGACTTTAATTTAATTGCTGATTGGCAAGAATGTGTTGGAAACAGTGTAGGTACAGATTGTGCTTTAGTTGCAGGTAATGCGACTCTAGTAAATAAAGATGCGTTATATTTTGTTTCTACGATCTATGATCACAATAATTTGTATAAATTAGAAAATGGAAATATTGAACTTGTATTTGAATGGCCAGGAACAATTCAATCTTTCGCATTTGAAGATGACACATTATATTTTATTGGAGCTGATGTGGCAAGTCTTCAACAATTGTATAAAGTTGTAGATGGTAAAGCCGTTCAATTATCTGATTTTAATAAAATGGAAGATACATATGTGGCAAATCCTGTAGAAGTTAATTTTGGTGAAAATTTAACAGGATGGGTATTATTGCCTAAAGATTATGATGGAACAAAAAAATATCCGGCTATTTTAGATATTCATGGTGGACCTAAAACAGTGTATGGAAAAGTGTTCTATCATGAAATGCAAGTATGGGCAAGTAAAGGATACTTTGTATTCTTCTGTAATATTCATGGTTCTGATGGACGTGGCAACGAGTTTATGGACATTCGTGGAAAATATGGAACGATTGATTATGATGAATTGATGCAGTTTACAGATAAAGTCTTAGAAACATATCCTCAAATTGATTCAAGCAGAGTTGGTGTAACTGGTGGAAGCTATGGTGGATTTATGACAAACTGGATCATTGGTCATACGGATCGTTTTGCGTGTGCTGCTAGTCAAAGAAGTATTGCCAACTGGATCTCATTCTCTCAGACAAGTGATATTGGGCCATACTTTGCACAAGATCAACAATCTGCTACATATGATGAAAATCCAGAAAAATTGTGGTGGCATTCACCATTGAAATATGCACGTAATGTGAAAACACCAACATTATTTATTCACTCTGATGAGGATTATCGTTGTCCACTTTGTGAAGGCCTACAAATGTTGAATGCTTTATTAGATCAGAATATTGAAGCTCGCATGTGCTTGTTCCATGGTGAAAATCATGATTTATCACGTACGGGACTTCCTCAACATCGTTTGCGTCGTTTAAATGAAATCACAAATTGGATGGAAAAACATTTAAAATAGATGGCTTTTGGAATTTACAATATTTTTCTAGATTATCCGGATTGAATAGGCTATAATAGATAGGCATTACCTTGAAATGGGGGAAAATGAATGGAAAAAGTCATTAAAATTGAAGGTGGACATGATTTAAATGGAACAGTACGTATTAGTGGTTCAAAGAATGCGACTGTGGCTTTAATTCCAGCATGTGTTTTAGGAAATGAGCCGGTTACAATTTATGGTGTACCTAATATTTCAGATGTACAGTCTTTGATCGTTTTATTAAATGAACTTGGTGTTTATGTTGAAAAACGGGATGAAGAAACATTATATATAGATCCTACTCATATGGAAAATATTCCTATGGTATCTAAAGCTGTTTCTAAATTAAGAGCAAGCTACTATTTTATGGGAGCTTTGTTAGGAAAATTTGGTCATGCAGAAATTAAGATGCCTGGTGGATGTTACTTAGGTCCAAGACCTATTGATTTGCACTTAAAAGGGTTTGAGGCTTTGGGTGCAAATATTCAATATGAAAATGGATGTTATATATTGGATGCGAAAGAATTAAAAGGAACAAATATTTTCTTAGATATTTCGAGTGTAGGAGCTACAATCAACATTATGATGGCAGCTGTTTACGCAAAAGGTAGAACGGTTATTGAAAATGCCGCGCGTGAGCCTGAAATTATCGATATCGCAACATTATTAAATAAAATGGGTGCTAGAATTCATGGTATGGGGACAAGTACTCTTGTGATTGATGGTGTTGAATATTTAAAGGGCTGTATTCATGAAATCATTCCAGATCGTATTGAAGCAGCAACTTATGTGATTATGGCAGCCGCTATGGCCAATGATATGCGCATCGAAAATATTATTCCTCAACACTTGGAAGCCATTGTTATGAAACTTCAAGAAGTGGGAATCAATATGGAAGTTGGTTCGGATTTTATTCATGTATTAAAAACAGATAAACCTTTGAAACGTACAGAAATTTTGACAAAACCATATCCAGGCTTTGCCACAGATGTTCAACAACCATTTACTGTATTATTAACACAATGTGAAGGCCAATCTGTAGTAACAGAAACAATTTATACAGAACGTTTCAAACATTGTGCAGAGTTAAATAAGATGGGTGCTGACATTGATGTACACACACCAAGTGCGTTTATCAACGGAAAGACAAAGTTACATGGTTCTAAAGTAACTGCAACAGATCTTCGTTGTGGTGCTGGACTTGTCATCGCAGCTTTAATGGCTGATGGTGTGACAGAAATCCATGATATTTATCACATTGATCGTGGTTATGATAACTTGGACGGAAAGTTAGCTCATTTAGGAGCCAAAATGTGGCGTGAAGAGGTAGAAGATTAAAAGGTGTATGGTGACATACATCTTTTTTCTTTGTATAATCATCATATGAACATGATGGAAATAACGGCGCAGATGCGCGAAAATAAAAAAATAGAATTCAAAGATCAATTAAAAATCGTCGTTTTATTATCTGTACCTGCAATATTAGAACAATTAGTTGGAACGGCCATGAGTTATATTGATACAGCTATGGTTGGGTCACTAGGTTATAAGGCTACGGCAGCCATTGGTGTGGTTGCCAGTACAACATGGCTTTTTGGAGGAATTTGTGCAGCTGCGGTATTAGGCTTTTCAGTGCAGGTAGCTCAATATTTAGGGGCTGGTAAAAATAAATTGGCTAGACAGGTAGTATGTCAGTCGATTCTCTTTAATATTATCTTTGGTTTATGTATGGCATTGGTTGTGGTAACATCCAGTTTTTATTTGCCAAAATTATTGGGGGCAGACCCATCAATTTGTAGAGATGCCACTTTATATTTGGCTATAGTAGGTGCTTTTATTCCATTTAATATGATGGCGATGTTACATTCAGGAATGTTAAGATGTTCAGGGAATGCCGTGCTTCCAAGTCTTATGAATATTTCAATGTGTGTATTTGATGTTATTTTTAACTATTTCTTTATTTATATACTAAATTTAGGCGTTGCCGGAGCTGCACTAGGAACGGGAATGGCGCAGTTGGTTGTAGGCTTTATATTAATGTATATTGCAGTCAAAAAGGAAAAATCATTACGACTTCTAGGTGATGAATCGTGGAAATTTGATAAAGATATCTTGAAGAATGTAGTGAATCTTTCAATTCCTGCAGGTCTTGAAAGAGTGACACTATCTTTAGCTCAAGTTGTGATGACGGGTGTCGTTTCAGGGATGGGTGCAATCAGTGTAGCTATTAATTATGTGGCTGTTTCAGCAGAAGGATTATGTTATTTGCCAGCTTATGGAATTGGTGGTGCTGCAACTACATTGGTTGGACAAAGTATTGGAGCCAATCGAAAGGATATGGCAAAACGATTTGCGTATTTAACAACCTTATTATCTTTTGTTCTAGTGATATTTATGAGTGTTATCATGTTTGTGTTTGCACCATTTTTGGCTTCAACACTAACGAATAGTCAAGAAGTTATTGATGGAGCTAGTGAGTGCTTAAGAATTGTTTCTTTTTCTGAACCATTATTTGCGATTAGTATTGTAGTAATGGGGGCATTACGTGGTGCTGGAGATAGTAAACGTCCTTTTGTCTTAAATGCTTTGAGTATGTGGGGAATGCGTGTTTTACCAATTATTATTTTCACAAAACGATATGGTGTTATTGGTGTATGGGCCACAATGACTTTCGAGCTGGTATTTAGGGGTATTATATTCTTTATTCGTATGGTTCGAGGTAAGTGGTTAGATCAAAATTCAGTTAAATAAAAAAATTGAGTGGAATTTCCACTCATTCTCTTATTCACCAGGATTTGATTTTAATACTTTACCTGTATTAAATAATTCAGCGGCTCTTTTAGCAGCTTCTAAACGATCTTCTTCGTTTTTATAATCAACGTGAACTGTATAGCAGCCACAATCCATGCATTGTGCATAGAATCCGTTTCCTTCTTCTTCTAGAATCGAACCACCTTCACATAGAGGGCATTCGTGTAAATCAACTAATTCATCAATGTTTTGCATAAGAATCCTTCCTTCTTTTATTCTTATCCATTGTACAATCAAATGCTAAGAAAGTTAAGAGAAATTTAAGATTTAATAAAGGAATGAAATGATATAATACATCGGTAACAATAAGGGGATGTTATTATGGATCAAAAGGATCGTGTATTTACACCTGCATTTGTTGCGAATTTATTTTTGATTGCAGGAACTGTTTTCTTGCTTTTAAAGGGGAAAATAAACGCATATGTAGGAGTAGATGGTTTAAAGCATGAAGGGATGGCTTTGGCACTCATTGGATTTAGTTTCATGGTTGTCGGAATGTGCATATGGATTGTAATATGGATTAGTCGCAGGATGAATAAATGAATTCATCCTTTTTCTTGTGATAATTTCATTTTCTTAATACAATAATAGTATGAAGAATAAGAAAAAGAATCATTTCTCAAAAATAATACGTTTTCTAATGACGGCTTTAACCAGTCTTTTGATTGTACTGATTTTAATCATCATTTTGATGGTATCACGCATTCAAGGGACGGCTCGTGTTGTCAATTATGCAGGATTAGTACGTGGAAAAACACAGCAAATTATTAAATTGGAAGATGCAGGAATGCCGCAAGATGAAATGATTGCGGATGTGGAAAGCTATATAAAAGGCCTTCGTTTTGGTAGTGAAGAACTAGATTTAGTATCTTTAGATGATAAGGCTTTTCAGGCAAAGATGGAAGAATTAGATGCGTATTTTGATACTTTAAAACAAGAAATTGATCTTGTTCGACAAGTTGGATATGAGAATACGAATATTATTCAAAAGAGTGAAACTTTCTTTTCTCTATGTGATGTGGCCACAGGGCTTGCAGAAACATATGCACAAAGAATCGCAACACGCTTAGAACAATTTGAAGCGTTGACAATCATTGATATTGTAATTCTCATCTTTATGATTTTATATGAGCTTATCAAGGCTTTGCGTTATGCCAAAGTGAATCGTGAGTTAAAGACCAAAGTTTATTTAGATGAAGCAACGGGATTGCCAAATAAAAATAAGTGCGAAGAGATTTTAACTTTAGAAGCTGAACAAAATATGGCAATCTGTGTTTTTGATTTAAATAATCTTAGAATCATCAACAATCAACAAGGACACGAAAGAGGTGATTTATATATCAACTCGTTTGCGAAAAGTCTTCGTAAAGGTGTGGATGAAAATCAATTTGTAGGTCGCTGTGGCGGTGATGAATTCATTGCCTTCTTTAAAAATGTGACAAAGGAAGATGTAAAAAGAAATTTAGAAAATATCAAAAAAGAATGTGCTAAATGTTCAGAAATTCCATTAAGTTATGCGGCTGGTTTTGCGTATTCAAATGATTTTTCAATATTAACAATGCGTGAATTGTTTTGTCAGGCGGATAAAAATATGTATATTGATAAAAACCAGGCAAAAATCAATGAAGCTACAGAAAAACGTGATTTGATTCTTCGTGTTATACAACAATTAAAAGATAAAGGGTATAATTTTTCGGATTGTATTTATTGTGATGCCAAAATCGATGCATATTTTACTTTACGGGCTAGCTATTCCTTTTTCTTAGCAGAAGATGGCATCTACTCGGGAGCAGTTGAGCAAATTCTAAATGAATTGTTTGAAGAGAATAAGAAGGAAGAGTATCGTCATGTGCTGCAGCTGGACTATTTAAATGAGTGTCTCACAAAGGAAAATCCTGTATTAGAAATTTCATATTGTCATCAAATTAAGCGTACAAAATTAAAAGGGAAAATTATAGCCGTTTATTTAGACAGCGATGAAAAGAATCATCTGCATCATTTTGCGTTAGGTTTTAAAATTTATTATGACACAATTGAAATGGATGAGAAGCAACAATTGATGCGTTATTATGATCAGTTGAAACAATCTATTTTAGAAAACGATCATTATATTGAAGCTTTGATGGCAATGGCACAATCAATTTTCTCGGTGAATTTAACGCAGAATCAAATCGATGGTATTTACGACAATTATATGTGTGCAGATAAAAAACCAAATTTACCATGTGATTATAATGCATATGTTAAACAATTAAAAGCGAATGTGTTAGAGGATTGTTTGGGAAGCTTTAGCGTTGTTGAATCGAGTCAAAGCCTTTTAAATCGATATAGAGCAGGGGATAAACATGTTACGGTTGAATATCAGATTCAAATACCACATCAAGGTGTGATTTGGATTCAAGAAATGATATTGATGAGTGAAGATGTTATTTATGATATAGATATTCAAAAGGAACGTAATATAGTACGTGCTATTATTTTGTTCAGAAATACATCGGCATTTCATGAGAAAGAAGATAGAGAAAAGAAAAAGTTACAATTAGCATATCAAAAAGTAGATTTAGAAAGTAAAGCTAAAACTGATTTTATAAATCGTATGAGCCATGATATTCGTACGCCAATCAATGGTATTTTAGGTATGATGCAGATTATACGTAAAAACTGGGGTGATATGGATAAGTTGGATGATTCTTTAAATAAGATGGAAGTTTTGACAAAACACTTAAATGAATTGGTTGAAGATGTTTTGAATGTGTCTAAATTAGAATCAGATCATATGGAGATTGTGAATGAGCCATTTGATTTAAATTATATGGTTGAAGAATTGAATAGTTTGATTGATGCCCAAGTATCCCTTCAAAATATTACATATCACAAGCATATGGAGAATGTAGTCCATACGCATTTAATTGGAGATGCATTACAACTTAGAAGAATTCTCGAAAACTTATTAACGAATGCCATTAAGTACAATAAGTCAAATGGCACGATTGATACGTATGTCAGAGAAATATCGAGTGACGATTCAAAAGTTACATTTGAATTTGAAATCAAAGATACGGGAATTGGTATGAGTGAAGATTATATTGGAAATCACTTGTTTACGCCATTTTCACAAGCTAAACAAGATGCCAGAACAAGATATGAAGGAACTGGTTTAGGTATGTCGATTGTGAAAGGCTTAGTGGATAAGCTTGGCGGAAGTATTGAAGTCAAAAGTGAAGTGGGTGTAGGTACACAAATTAAGGTCATTCTTTCTTATCAATTGGATACATCCAATACTGCAAAACAAGATACTTCAAAATTGGATTTAAAGGATAAAAGAATTCTTTTAGTAGAAGATAATGAAATCAATATGGAAGTGGCAGAGTTTTATTTAAATGCCGTACATGCCAATGTAGATAAGGCATGGAATGGGTTAGAAGCAGTTGAAAAAGTTAAGGAACAACCAAATAAGTATTCTTTGATTTTGATGGATATTATGATGCCAAAAATGAATGGGGATGAAGCTGCTAAATGCATTCGTAAAATCAATCCATCCATTCCAATTGTCGCCATGAGTGCGCAATCAGAATATAGTATGAATCAAACGATTATGAATGATTCGATCTCAAAACCAATTGATGAACAAAAGCTTAATCATATATTAAGTAAATATGTTGCATAGATAAAGACTTGATTTGAATTCAAGTCTTTTCTAGTATATGCAACTGTAAATTGATAAATTGACAAGCCAGGTTGGTGGAATGTAATCGCAAATTTTAGTAAACTTTGGCTAAGGAGGAAGAACTATGATTCTAGCTAATAAAATAATTGAAGAAAGAAAAAAGAATGGATGGACACAAGAAGATCTTGCACAAAAACTAAGTGTATCCAGACAATCGGTTTCAAAATGGGAAAGTGCAGGAGCTATTCCAGATTTAAAAAAGATTATTCAGTTAGCTGACTTATTTGGAGTGAGCACAGATTACTTGTTAAAAGATGAAGTTGAAAAAGAAAATACAGAGACAATATGCGATACAGATTGTGAATTACATCGTGTGAGTATGGAAGAAGCGAATGCATATATGGATGAAAAGAAAAAAGCAGCACCTATGCTTGCGAATGCGACAACATTATGTATCCTAAGTCCAATTCCTTTATTTCTAGTTTCAACTTTCAATAATGGCTTAGCCATTGGAATTGCATGTGCCATATTATTAGGTATGGTTGCACTTGCAGTATTTATCTTCATTAAAATAGGAATTAAATTGAGTCCTTTACAATATTTAGAACAAGAACCCTTTGAAACAGAATATGGCGTAACAGGACTTGCCAAAGAAAAGAATCAAAGCTATCAAGAACATTACTCCTTTTCGTTAGCTTGTGGTGTTGTTCTATGTATTTTGTCTGTAATTCCGTTGATTATTGCAGGTTGCATGGAAGCATCTGATTATGTGTGTACATTATGTTTAGCTATATTATTAATTTTGGTTTCCGTTGGTGTGAATATTCTAATTCGTGTTTCCACAATAAAAAGTAGCTATGATACATTGCTGCAAGAAGGTGATTATACGAAAAAAGAAAAGCGCGCAAAGAAGAAAACTGAAACATTCACAGGTGCATATTGGTGTCTTGTAACAGCTGTTTATCTTGGTTGGAGCTTATGGACAAAACAATGGGATATCACCTATATGATTTGGCCTGTTGCTGCCGTCTTATATGCAGCCATGCATGGAATTATAAAAACGGTCATGAAATTAGATAAATAAAAAGATTGTACGTTACTTGTACAATCTTTTTCAGTCGTCCATTTTAGATACTTTATTAAAAATTAGGTATCCAATCACAAACATGATGGAGAGAGCGGCAACACCTAAGTTTTGTTTACCCGTAATCTGTGTTACAACACCAATCAACATAGTTCCTAAAAAGCTAGCGCCTTTACCGCAAATATCAAATAGTCCGAAGTATTCACCACTGGCATTTTCTGGAATGATTTTTGCGAAGTATGATCTAGATAAAGCTTGAATACCACCTTGGAAACATCCAACCGCAACCGCTAATATCCAGAATTCCCATTGTTTATCCAATTGTACGGCAAATAAAGCAATTAAGAAGTATGCGATGATCGCAACCTTAATCAATGAAGCCGTATCTTTTGTTTTGGATAATACAGCGAATGTTAAACTTGCAGGGAAGGCAACAATTTGAGTCAATAATAAAGCCAATAGAAGACCAGTTGTATTTAATCCTAAACTTGTTCCGTAGGCGGTAGCCATATCAATAATTGTATAAACACCATCAATGTAGAAGAAGAATGCGAATAAGAATAAGAAGACTTTCTTTTGTTCTTTTGCCTTCATTAAAGTGTCTTTTAAACGAGCAAACGTATCTAATACAGGATGTGCTTCTGGTTCAATATAGAATTTTTGTTTGTAGCTTTTTACTAAAGGAAGTGTAAATGCTATCCACCATACAGCATTTAAGATGAATGCAATCATCATGGCTGTCTTTAATGTCATTCCCATTTTGTCATACATTAATACGAAGACTAAACTAATAATAAATGGAACAACACTAGCGATATAACCCCATGCATATCCTTTTGAACTTACGGCATCCATTCTTTCTTCTGTAGTAATGTCTGTAAGCATTGAATCATATACGATCAAAGATAAAGAATAGGCAACTTTGGCAGCAATAAATAGGACTAGAAATGCAAACCAAGAAGTTGGAATCCAAAAACAAGCTAATGCTAGTGCACCTAGCATTGCACAAGTTAAGAAGATTTTTTTCTTGTGATCTTTATAGTCAGCCAGTGTTCCAAGAATTGGACCAGCAAGTGCAACAATTAATGTTGAAAGACTTGCTGCATAGCTCCAATAACTTAGGTAGTTGTGTTCGGCTACCCCTTGCGAGCTTGAAAGATAATTAAAATAGATAGGAAGAATTGTCGCGACTAATAAAATAAAGGCAGAGTTTCCCATGTCGTAACAAATCCACTTGAATTCAAGTTTTGTTAATTTGTTTTTCATTTGATTTACCAACTTTCCAAAAATAATTATAACAATCCCATGTATTGAACATGTTAACTATTCGTTAATTTAATGATATATGTTTTGTCATGAATAATCTACAACAAAGTGAACATATTTTGTAAGTTGTCGTTATTTTCATTTGAATACATGAAAATAAATGAAAAATGAGTATAATAATACTAATAATAAAAGAAAATGGAGGAGATTATGGGTTATCGTATAGGATTCGA
>OGOR01000799.1_pt1 | contig 22138 bp, 11 predicted proteins | sample 1552771 | NCBI WGS metagenome assembly OGOR01 (sample SAMEA2580124, study PRJEB22360) | human gut metagenome | biome: human gut; feature: human-associated habitat; material: faeces | place: Denmark | collected 2008/2010
CGCGCAGCGGGCGCGTCAGCTCGGTCTCCTCGATACCCCAGTTGTTGACGATGATCAGTACCGTGCTGTTTTCGACAGCCATGCCAATCTCCTTGATTCGGCGGACAACTTCCACGAGCCATTCTCTCACGCCGAGCGGCTGCCATACCGGTGCTCAATATGATGATTCTCATATTCCAGAAACAGGTGCGGCGCATGTAACGGGCGGTAGGTAGTCTGAAGGACTGTAATGCAAAGCCGAACAGGGGAGTGAAGCATGTCGTTGGCGGTACGAGTCATCCCGTGCCTGGACGTTGACGCCGGTCGCGTGGTGAAGGGTGTGCATTTCGAGAACCTCAAGGACGCGGGTGACCCGGTGGAGCTGGCGGCCGAATACTACCGTCAGGGAGCCGACGAGATCACCTTCCTGGATGTGACCGCATCCAGCTCCCACCGCAACACGATGATTGACGTGGTCTCCTGCACCGCCGAACAGGTGTTCATCCCAATGACTGTGGGCGGCGGCGTACGCACGCCCGAGGACGTCGACTCGCTGCTGCGCTGCGGTGCAGACAAGGTCGGTGTCAACACGGCGGCCATCAACGACCCGTCGCTTATCAGCCGTGTGGCCGATCGTTTCGGCAACCAGGTGCTGGTGCTCTCCGTGGATGCCCGCCGCGAAAAGGGTGAGCAGCATACGCAGTCCGGTTTTGAGGTCACCACGATGGGCGGCCGCAAATCCACCGGTATTGATGCCATCTGGTGGGTCAAGCGCGCCGAGCAGCTTGGCGCCGGCGAGATTCTGCTTAACTCGATGGACGCCGACGGCACCAAGGAAGGCTTTGACCTCGAGATGATTCGCGCCGTGCGCAAGGAAGTCAAGATTCCGATCATCGCCTCCGGCGGTGCCGGCAAGGTCGAGGACTTCCCGCCCGCCATCGAAGCAGGTGCCGACGCGGTGCTGGCTGCATCCGTGTTCCATTACGGCATCCTGACTATCGCCGATGTCAAGGCGGAACTCAAGAAGCACGGCTACACCGTTCGCTAAACGAATACACCTTGCTCCCGCTGGGCGAACAATCCAGTGAATTGTTCGTGGCAATGCGCTATGCGCACGTCGCACATAATCCGGGAGCTGTCAGCGAAGCTGACTGAGGGTGGTCCACAAAAAGAAGATAGGTATGACAGACACTACATACGACAATTCCACTGAACTCGATCCCCGTATTGCCGCACGCCTGAAGCGTGACGCCAAGGGGCTGGTCGCCGCCGTCATCCAGCAGTACGACACACGCGAGGTGCTGATGGTCGGCTACATGAACGACGAGGCATTACGCCGCACGCTGACCACCGGCCGCGTGACCTTCTGGTCCCGGTCCCGTCAGGAATACTGGCGCAAGGGTGATACCTCCGGCCATGTGCAATACGTCAAGGGCGTGTCCCTGGATTGCGACGGCGACGCACTGCTCGTCGAAGTCGACCAAGTCGGTGCCGCCTGCCACACCGGCTCCCGACCAATGGCACCTGACAGCAACATACACTCCTTGTGCCCAAAACCGCATCCTGACTATCATACAGATTACACCGGATTCGGAGCAAGCCCCGACAATCGTCCGCACCGGAGACAGTTTCCAATGTGGCGACTGGAACATCCAAGCCGTCCTAAGCCCCACCCAACCGTCAGAACTGATTGTCACCAACCGGACGAATAGCACAGTATTCAGCTATTCGCCAGACAACCCGCTCATCGACGGAAGCGTATATCTGCGGAAATTCCCCCGTTCTTCCCTACTCTACGACGAATCGAACGGCAGATATGGTGTAACGGAACAAACGGACTATACCCCGGCTTCCACACGTGCAATCAACTATTAACATGAAATAATCCCCAAATTGACAATGATGAATATGAAACAGACTACATCTATCTTTTTGATTTTACTATTTGCTTATTGCAGCGCTTACTCTCAAAGCGCCAAAGAAACGGTATCCGCAATGTACACTTTCGACCGGGAAGAGGAAATCTCAGACTGGCTGATAGAAGGAGAAGGCAAAGCATACATCGAGAATGGAAAACTGATTCTGGAACCTCTGTTCTTCCCGCTTATGGAAACATTGATGAAAGCCGGAGCCATCTCCGATGACAACTGCATGAAAGAATACGAACCCTATCTCTACGCAGCCATGAAAGCCAAATACGGGAACGACGTCAGAAACTATTTCCTTGTAGGCAAGGGCGAACCGGTATTCATGGGCGGCCACTTCAATGTATGGAACCGGCGCGTCAGGACATCCGAGAACTTCGCCATAGAATTTGATTTCACTCCGCTTTCGTCCGCGCCCTTACACATGCTGATGTTCTGCGGCTCCGGCCTAGGAGGTGAAAGCGTTTTCGACACTTCCTTGCCCGCACGCTACGGAGTGGAAGACGAAACGATGTACGACATGGCAATGTATCGCGTCTCCTTCTTCCATAAGTCACGTCGGAAAGCGAACCTGCGCCGTGCCCCCGGCAAAATTATGGTTGCGCAGGGAGAAGATGTAGTGGCTTCGAAAGACTGGACACCGACCAGCCGTTGCCGGGTGGAAAGAATCAATGGAATCGTGCGTTTCCTGATAAACGGGAAAGAAAGTTTTTCGTATAAAGATGAGCAGCCGTTGAAAGGCGGCAACTGGGGATTCAGACTCATGGCTTGCGCCAAAGGGGCGTATGACAATATCAAAGTAATAACAATTAAATAAAGTATCCTTATGCATATCAGACAGGTATCGATATGGCTGCTTTCACTGCTCGCTTGTAGCAATGCTTATGCGCAAAATCCGAAAGCAGCCGTAAATCCGAAAGAAACCGTATCTGCGACCTACACGTTCGATACGGAAGAAGAACTTGCCGACTGGCTGGTGGAAGGGGAAGGCAAAGCCTACATCGAAAACGGGAAACTGATTCTGGAGCCTCTGTATTTCCCGCTTATGGACTCTTTGATGAAAGCCAAAGTCATCTCCGAAGATAACATCATGGAAGAATACAACCCTTACCTCTATGCAGCGATGAAAGCCAAATACGGGAAGGATACCGGCAGGTATTTCCTGCAAGGAAAGGAAGATTCGACATTCACAGGAGGGCACTTCAATGTCTGGAACCGGAAAATAAAGACAGCCGGAAACTTCGCTATCGAATTTGACTTTACTCCCCTTTCGCCCGCTCCCTTGCACATGCTTCTGTTCTGTGCTTCCGGCCTGAAAGGAGAAAGTATTTTCGATGCTTCCCTGCCCGCACGCTACGGTTTGGGCGAAGAACTGATGTATGATATGAAAACCTATCGCCTTTCGTTCTTTCACAAGTCACGCCGGAAAGCGAATTTGCGCCGGGCCCCGGGCAAGGTGATGGTTGCCCGCGGAGCAGATGCCGTCACTTCGGAAAATTGGCGGCAGCCCAGTCATTGCCGGGTGGAACGAATCGACGGGACAATACGCTTCCTCATCAACGGGAAAGAAAGTTTTTCGTATAAAGACGAACATCCCTTGGAAGGGAACAACTGGGGATTCAGGCTTATGGCTTGCGCCAAAGGTGCTTATGACAATATACGGATTATTACGATTAAATAAGGCATTTCTTATATAACCCGTTCGCTATCCGGATTCACTCCATTCGCTACTATTACTTCGTTTGACTATAGTCTCCCTTGCGTTCCACTATAGTTATCCGCAAGGGAGACTATAGTTATCCTTGCGGAACACTATAGTGGAACGCAAAAAGAACAGGCAACGAAACGAATAAGATTAGGTAGAAAAAGGAATTAAAGTAGTATCTGACTCATAACCTGTTGGAAAATGAAATTCTTTAAATAGAATCTGAAAGTCATTTACCATCTATCTCCTTACCTTTGCCACCAGTGACAAAGCATATCCGAACTAAAAAAATAAAAAAACACAATACCCCATGAAAAAAGACTTTTTACCTTTACTGATTGTATGTTTCATCTGTTCATGCATCAGTTTTCAGGCATACGCACAAGAAAAAGTATTTGCCGCTTATTTTGATATTCCCACCAACAGTCCCGCCGGAACAGAAGTTACCGGACGTATTCATCTGGAAAGGAACAAAGACGTGTTGACTTCTCCTATCCCCAAAGGATATAAGTTTGAGATAGTCTCCCAGCCTACGGAAGCACTGTTCAAAATAGATACGCGTTATGACCTGTCTCAACGCATTATGGGAGTATTGAGCGTTGACAAGAATAAAAAGACCGGCCCCAAAGCCACTTCCTACTCAATGACAATCGCCCTGAAAGATGGAAACAGGCAAATAGAGAAGTTCGACATTACGGTCAATATCGTCAAAAGCACGTTATGGACGTTATTATACGACCGCTACGTCCCTAACGCAATCGGCAATAGCCGTTTGTATGGACGAACCAAATACTCGGACCAAGAGGTGGCGGAAAAAATAGAGGAACTGGAAAAGAACGACGGACGTTTCGAAGGATTCAGATGTTACACAGCTCATCCACAGGATTATGAGGGCAGACTGGATCCCAAGAACGAACATCTCAAGAAAGGAACGATTGAAATAGACTGGGCAAAAGTAGCCAACCAAATCGGAGGACTCGGATATGCCTATGCCACATCGAAAGTCTACGGCCCGCAGGGAGAGCCTGCCAAGCGGAAAGAACTACGCGAAGCACTGTACAAAGCCATATTGGCTTACACACTATCAGTTCCCGTAGAAGGCAGGGAGGTAGAGATCAACGGCAAACCTATCGGCAACTGCACAGGCGATGGCTTCAGCCTGCTGCAAGCCAATAAAATGGCGGGAACCCCAACATCCACTCACCAGTGGGTGATGACAGACCCGCTGATAGTTCCCGCCCTCTATCTTCTTCCCGACATACTGAAAGGTATACAGGAGAATGATAAGACTTGCCTGAAAGTACATCATGCACTGATACGCTACAACCAGTTATTCATGTCTATCATTAAAAGCCGCAGGGCGATTGATAACCCTAAAGAACGTTGGGGAGAGATACAGGATACGCTCTATTCGTCCGGTGCCTGGGCAGACGCCAACTTGGGACATCGCTCGCGCACCATGCTGGCACTGCCTATCATCTGGGCCGATTACAACCGCCCGCTGACGTATGTACAATATTGGTATAGCGACTTCTATAAGAACAAACCTTTCAAGAATTTCAGCTTCTCTCCCGGCTGGAGCCCACAGGGAGTGATAGCCGACGTCAGCCGATGGATGACGAAATACAATGTGCCTGCACATAAATATATCCAGTCGGGATTCCAACCGGACGGCACCATATCCCACCATGTAGGACAGGCTACTGACGCAGCCATGGTAGCTTACGGATTTGAATGGCTGACAGACTGCAATGTGGGTTACCAATACTTCAAGAACACCCCATTCAAGATAGCCGCTCCATATTATCAATTCCAGTTAGACCATTTATTGAAAGTCTACCCCAAGTTAATCTACAAACAATACATGGACTTCCTCGTCTCCGGCCGTTCTTATCTGGAAGATTTGAAAGGATTTGCCACCAAGCGTTATCCCAGAGCTGCCAATGAAATGCTGAAAGCCCGCAGCAAAGACACCCGGTTGACAGGAGTGGAAGAATTGCAGGCGACAATCAAAAGCATCAAGGCAAATACGCACGAATATTCCGGTACGGACGCTTACTGGGTGAATGAGTACCTCGTACACCGCCGGGGAGAAAACGAGCCGGCATTCTACGCGTCACTGAAGCTGAAATCAGAACGTACGGTAGGTGCCGAAGACTTCGGCAAGGTACGCAAGTCCTGGCATCTGGGATATGGTATCCTGCAACTCAAAGTACGCGGTGATGAATATGCCAGCCGGGTTTTGAAGAATTACGACTGGCACGCCGTGCCGGGACTGACGGAAGAATGGCGTACCGACGCCCTGCCCGCCGAAGGCGGTGCACAAGCTTCATTGCCGGGACTGAACAAGATATCCAGCGTATTGGCCGACGGCAAGACAGGGGTGGGCATTTACCACCACTTGCCGAAAGAGAAGTACAGTTCATCCACCGCTTTCAAAACGTACCACTTCATCGAAGATAAAATCATTGCATTAGGAAGCGGTATCGCCCGCCTTCGTCCGGGGCAGGGAAAGGAAATCAGCACTTTCCTCGACCAGTCCGCTTTCAACCGTGAACTGACCTGGTGCATCGACGGTAAAGAGCAAACAGTGAATCCGGGTGAATCGGTGAATATCACCGAGAATATAGAATCTGTCTGCTGGCTTCACCAAGGAGAGAAAGGATACATCATCCTGCCGAAGAAGAAACTGCAACTGGTGATTAAAACCGGAAAAGAAATCAATATCACCGACCGGGCAATAGCCGACAAACAGCCTAACTTTATTATCGCCCTCAATCACGGAGTCACTCCGGGAAACGGTCAGGATGATAATTATGCCTATTACCTGATACCCAACATCGGCAAAGAGGAGATGAAAGCCCGCGTGGCAACCCTGCAAAAAGAGATTGCGACCGTAGAAAACACGGCTTCCGCCCATGCAGTATATTCCGCTGCCGACAAGACCTGGCAATATGCTTTCTTCAAGCCCGGCACAATCTCTGTAGGAAAGACCGAAGTGACTTCCGACGATGTGGCATTAATCATGCTGCGCGACAATGGCGACAGTTGGACGCTATCCGCTTCCAACCCGATGCCGGACGGCAAAAAACAGAGACTGTCCTTCCGCGTCAGCACTCCTTTGGCGGCAGGTACTTATACTTACCGGACTAAAGGAATGTACCCGCTGGAAGGAGAAACAGTCACTGTCTCCCCGGATAAAGATGGCGCCAAAGTAGTAATTGAACTACCGGACATCAGGGATGAGAAACGCTACAACTATCAGTCCGATTTATATGCGGCAACCCCGATTGTAGTCAATATCCCCAAATAATCAGTTCTCAATAAAACACATCAACATAATTAGTTTAGATATGAAATCACTTCAAAAAAGAAACCTACTTATCACTCTGTTCCTGACCGCCTGTTTCTGCGGAAACTTGCCGGGTTATGCCGCCGAACCGGAAAAGAAGGTTCCGCAATGGTTCCAACACGCTTTCTCCGTGATTGAGAAGCAGGCACAAAAGATGTCCGCCAAAGTAGAAAAGTCGTCTTGCCTTCCCCGTTCTATCCAGCGGGGCATGGTAAGTCCGACAGACTGGACGAGCGGTTTCTTCCCGGGAACGCTATGGTATGTGTACGAATATACCGGCAAGGAAGAATGGAAAGAACGTGCCGAACGGGCTACCGCCTTACTGGAATCGGAACAGTTCAACGCTTTCGACCATGACGTAGGTTTCAAGATGTATTGCAGCTACGGCAACGGCTGGCGTCTGACTAAAAATCCCGCTTACGCCCGAATCATCTGCCGCTCCGCCAAGACGTTAGGGTCACGCTATTCGTATAAGACAGGGCTTATCATGTCCTGGGAAGAGGACGATGCACGCGACTGGCAATTCCCGGTTATCATCGACAACATGATGAATCTGGAACTACTGATGGAAGCTTATAAGCTATCAGGAGACACCACATTGCGCCATATCGCCCTTTCGCACGCCGACAAAACGATGAAATGCCAATACCGCAAAAACTACTCATGCCCCCACGTAGTAGACTATGATGCGGAAACGGGCGAAGTCCGCAAATTCGACTGGAACAACGGCTCCGATGATGTCAGCGTTTCGACCTGGGCACGCGGACAGGCATGGGGGCTGTATGGCTTCACCATGATGTACAGGGAAACGAATGACCCGAAATATCTCCGCCATGCAGAATATATCGCCGATTTCCTTATCCATCACCCGAACCTGCCGGCAGACGGAATCCCTTATTGGGATTATTCCGGCAGCGGGGTTTCAACTCTACGAGACACGTCCGCCGCGTCTATCATGGCATCTGCCTTAATCGAACTTAGCACCTACTCTGCGAACAAGGATTACTTCAAAACCGGAGAGAAGATTCTCAAAAACCTTTCTTCGGACAAGTATCTCGCCAAACCGGGGAAGCATTCTTTCTTTATCCTAAAGCAGGCCATCGGAAACTATCTCCGCAACAGCGAACTGGAAGGCGGATTGTCATACGCTGATTATTACTATGTAGAGGGATTGCTCCGCTACTTTAAACAAACCAACTGATAAGCGGGGATAGTCAGTAAACAGAGACGGAGGAAGCAGGCAGACAAGAGAGACGGGATGAATATTTCAATTGTATATTTTGTGATTGAATGAAAGATAACTATCTTTACCTTATGTTTGTAATATTCACATTTATCATTCAGCACACATGAGAAACCGATATTTGCAAATTGGCTCTATCTTCAGCCTTTTCCTCTGTTTATTATCCATTTCACCTTGCCACGCAACGACCGGCAGTTCGGAGCGCATCCATTTCCGGCGCCTTTCGGTAAATGACGGGATGTCACAAAATACAGTTCTCGCACTGACCCAGGACCACAACGGGAAAATCTGGGTAGGTACGATAGACGGGGTGAACTGGTATGACGGATACCGCTTCGCCACCCTCTACAAAGACTTGAACGACAGCACGAGCTTGTCCAACAATCATGTCTACTCACTCTGCACGGATGAGGAAGGTACAGTGTGGGTAGGTACATTGACCGGATTATCCCGATATAACATTATCGGGAATAATTTCACCAATTACTACCTTCCGGAAAAACAGCCTGTGCAAATATTCAGTATCGGGGATTTGAACGGCAAGAACCAGCTTCTACTGGGAACGAGCAACGGTCTCATTGTCTTCGACAAAAAAACAGGCTATATGAACCGGCATCCTCTCCTGCGGGAAACCAACGTGTATTCCATTTGCAAGATGAATGACGAGGTACTGCTCGGCACTTCGTCAGGAATCTATCATTATCACCCACATGACAATTCTGTTGTCCGGCTACTGCCCAAACTGGAACAAGAGGTCGTTTCATCTATTCTCTACGACCCCAGAAAACGTATCTGCTGGCTGGGGACTCTGACTAGCGGAGTATATTGCACAGATGAAAATTTCCGGATAAAAAAACATTATCATTATAAAAGCCCGCAACAACTGCCCGAAAATGCAGTCCGCACATTGGCACAAGATGATAAGGGCAACATTTGGATAGGTACAATCAATGCGCTGTTCGTACTCGAACCCGAAACGGAAAAAATAGCAAAGTATGCTTTCTCTCACGAGAACGAAAGTTCCTTAGGACACAACTCCGTCCGCTCTATCCTGAAAGATAACCAGGGCGGTATGTGGGTAGGCACTTATTACGGGGGGCTCAATTATTATCACGCCATGGCGCCTGCATTCGAGACTTTAACCTATTCTGCTTATAAAAACTCTATCAGTGACAATACGGTCAGTTGCATTGTAGAAGACCCTTATACCGGCAATCTCTGGATAGGTACGAATGACGGCGGACTGAACGAGTACGACAGGAAAAACAATCATTTCTCCGCCTATCGGGCCAACCGCCACAATGCGCACGCATTGCAGTCGGACAATATCAAATGCGTACTTCCCGATGCGGACGGCGTCTATATAGGAAGCCACGGTGGAGGATTAAGTTATTTATCCAAGCGTACCGGACAAATCAAGAACTACACTTTTCCAAAAGCTGTCTCATTCAGCAACAGTTGTTATTCCCTGCTGGACGGAAAGGACGGAACTCTTTGGGTGGGTTCCATTATCGGGCTATACAGTTTCGACAAAAAGACCGGACAACTGACCATACATCCCTTAATACAGAAATATCCCAGGCTGAGTTCTCTATTAATCAACGTCCTCTACCGCGACTCTAAAGAACGGATATGGATTGGTACGGAAGAGAGTTTGTTTGTATATGATAATGGGAAACTGGAAGAATGGAAAGACCATACCTCTAAAAACAACCCGGCACTGATACAGGCTTTCTGTATACAGGAAGACAGCAATCACCATATTTGGATAGGTTCTTCCGCCGGCCTGTACAAGTCGCCCGACGGAAGTACCAGTCATCAGGTTCGCTATTCTACAAAGAATGGATTACCCAACAACTTCATCTACGGCATACTGGAAGACGGACGCGGACGATTATGGATAACGACCAACCGCGGCTTGTCCTGCTTCGACCCTTCCGAACAGACTTTCCTTAACCATACCGTACGGGACGGATTGAGCCATGAACAGTTTAATATGTACGGAGCGTGCAAGACACAAGACGACATTTTCTTTCTGGGAAGTCTGAAAGGCATCACCTATTTCAACCCATACGAATTTGTTGATAATCCGTTCTCCCCCAATGCCGTTATCACCGGTGCTACCATTCAAAACCAGCCTATTTTAAGAATTAAAGACGGGTCGTCCAAATCTTTCCGGGAAAAAAACGGCAAGCTATTAGGGATGTCCTTTCCTTCCAACCGGAAACTGTTCAGTATCCATTTCTCTGTTATCAACTATCTCTCCGGCAAGCGGAATCTGTTTGCCTACAAACTGGAAGGATTTGACGAGGACTGGGTATATGCAGGCCAAGGCAGCCCACAGAGAAATGTCACCTACTCCAACCTGCCTCCCGGGAAATATACCTTTATGGTGAAGGCATGCAATAATAACGGACGTTGGAGTGTCGCCCCAACCGAATTCTTCGTGCATATCATCCCGATGTGGTATCAGACGTGGTGGGCAAAGATGCTCTATGTCTTATTTACACTGGGCGGACTTGCCTTCATCTTCTATTTCTTTATTGCCCGGGCAAAAATGAAGATGCAGATGCAGATTGAACATATGGAACGCACCAAGATCGAAGAAATCAGTCAGGAGAAGGTACGTTTTTACATCAATATGTCCCACGAGCTACGCACTCCTTTGAGCTTGATACTGGCTCCTCTGGAAGAATTAGTGGAAGAGAAGAAGAAGTTTGATGCCCCCGTCCAACAGAAACTTTCGTATGTATATAGAAACGGGCGTAAACTACTGCACCTTGTCAACCAGTTGCTGGACTTCCGGAAAGCGGAATCCGGCGCATTGCCGATTCATGTTGCCATGAACAACGTGGATGAACTGGGACGGAACATATTTAGCCTGTTCGAAGAGAATGCACAGAAAAGAAATATCACTTACCAATATCAGTCAGAAGTGAACGGCAGTCTGCTCCCTGTAGATAAAACCTACATGGAGATGATAGTGACCAACCTGCTTTCCAACGCTTTCAAGTTCACCCCGGACGGCGGAGCAATAACACTTTCCGTCTGGAAAAAGGAAAATAGTTTCGGATTCACGATAAAAGATACGGGTATCGGAATCCCTGCGGAGAAGCAATCGCGTATCTTCGAACGTTTCTATCAGGCAAACGAAGACCGGAAAGGCAGCGGAATCGGACTTTCTCTGGTCAAATGCCTGGTTGAGAAGCATCACGGAACGATTAGCGTCAGCAGCAAGCCGAATCAGGGCAGTGAGTTCTGCGTCGAACTTCCTTCAGACCTGAAAGTGTTTACTCCCACAGAGTTACTGGCTCAAAGCGAAAAAGACAGTCCCGACTGGCAAACGGCTTCATTAGCCACAGAAACAATCATCGAAAACGGGGAATTTACGGAAACAAGCGTATCTCCCGGACAAGAAGAGACTGAATCACCGGAGGAGACGACAGAAACGATCTTACTGGTGGATGACAATAAAGAAATGGTGGACTATCTGAAGAATCACTTCAAATCGAAGTACGTCACTCTGACTGCCGGAAACGGTGAGGAGGCATTGGCTATTCTCAAAGAACAGAAAGTGGACATCGTACTCTCCGATGTGATGATGCCGGGCATTGACGGTATAAAGTTGTGCGAACTGATAAAGAAGAATATGCAAACCTGCCATATTCCTGTCATTCTGTTGTCCGCCAAAGGAAGCATTGAAGCACAGACTGCCGGTATCCGGATTGGTGCGGACGACTATATTCCCAAACCTTTCTCCATGAACCTACTGAAAGGTAAAATCAGTAATATCCTGAAAGCCAAGCAGCGGTTGAGGTATTATTATTCCAACACGATTGATATTGATACGGCCAAAATAACGTCCAATGCACTGGATGAGGAGTTTATGAGCAAAGCGATACAGATTGTCGAAAATAATATTGATGACGAGGGTTTTACCGCCGATGATTTGGCGGAGAAGCTTAACATGAGCCGCTCTTCACTATATCTCAAGATGAGTTCCATATCGGGAGAACCACCGGCTAACTTTATCCGCCGCATCCGTTTCAACAAAGCCTGCAAACTGTTGCTCGAAGGAAGATATTCGATTTCTGAAGTCAGCAATAAGGTCGGTTTCAGTTCACCTTCCTATTTCTCTACCAGTTTTAAGAAGTATGTGGGTTGTCTGCCTTCCGAGTATGTGAAGAATCAAACAAAAAGAGAGGCTGAATAATCTTCAGCCTTCTCTTCTGTTCCATTTTTAATATCCTTTCTGACAAGGTACCATCAAGGGGTAACGGTCGATAGCTTCCTGACAGCCGGAAGTTTTATTTATCAATAAAGTGCTATGCGAGAATTTACGTTCCTTCGCTTTCACTATTCCGTTGGCAGGGCCATAAAGCAGATATTCTCCCGTCGTCTTATTTTCAATTTCCAAACGGGCTTCCTGTCTTGTGTCCATCTGCGCCTTAATACGATAATTACCGATGGTGAGTGTGTTATCTGCATCCGGCTTCACATCGGCAAAGGACATGGAGTTGGATTCGTCTATCTGGATAACCGCCAGAAATCTCATATCCTTGCATTTACGGACATTCTCGAACTTGCCGTGGTATTGATTTTTTTCAAAAGCGATTGCTTTTCTTCCACGTTGCGGGTTCAGCCAGTCGAAAGGCTTGACGTATGATGTATCAACCAGAGAAGCGGTCAGTTCGGAACTTCCGAAAATACGGGCAAGCGCATCACAATTATCCGTATCGGCTATCAGTGAATTTTCGGCTTCGAGAATCTTCATACCTGCGCGTTCCAGACCATTGAGCTGGAATGTCCAGGTTACTTCTTTTTCTGCTTCCAGTTCATCATATACTACGATGATATTGGGACGCAGCATCACCAGATGACGGCGGAATTTCCGTACTTGCGGATTATCATTATCATCCAGTATAAAACCGTTTTCGGAGGTGTAAGCTTGTGCGTTCTTCAGCACGGTAGTCCAGTTAAGGGCACTTTGGTCGAAAGGTACATATGCGTTTGAAGCATCGCCTAGAGCATAGGTAATATCGTTGCCGTCCAAATAGCGGGCAATCCATCCGTAACCACTGTGTGAATAGGCTTGAGTCTTTCCGTCTACGGTAATGGTATTACGTGCCCGGCTGTGTTTGTGTGCCAGCAAGTAATGTTTATCCGATGTCGTCACCTTATATCCTGTAGGATAAAATATAGGTTTCCCTTTGAAAGATACATTGAAACTGTTTTGCTCTGCCATTCCGTGAGAACCGACTCCGAAAGGCGAACTGCGGAACGAAACAAACAAGTTGTCAGCAGCATTCAACACGTCGGTATTCATGACGACTATTCCTGTTTGAGGGAATACGACAGACTGAGGAATATTCGCTAGGTTCACCGCCCCTACTTCCTGCGGCTGATGGTGTAAACGATATGTGTCGAAGTCTGTTTTCTTAAAAGTAAATGGAGTAGCAGACGATTGACCGGATAACTTATAAGCATAATGGATAGCAAACGGATTATTCAACTCTTGCCCCAGGATGTATGCAAATTCAGCCCTAAGCCGATTGACTTCATACACTTTGTCACTCCCGTCGCCGAAACCATCACCGGCAGAGTGTAAAGGTATCGTATAAGCCAACGCATTGGCACAATTGGCATACCATGGATGCATGAAGATGTTCACGTTGAAAAGATCGCGATACAAGACGAAGTTATTCACCATTGATTCCATATTCACATGGATGTAGCCTATGTTCCCGTTAGGCCATACGCCATCCGACAAAAAACCGCCACCCGGTGAACGTGACAACCAAATGTCATAAAGCATACCGAACCACTTCTCCGCCTGCGCATCATGTCCTTTCATGACAATGGCGGAAGTAAATGCGTTATAAAAAGTATGCTGAAAAAAATGGGCACATAGTATGCCGTCCGCCGAACCGACATTTTCCAGCATGGCGTCATCTATGATAAGGGCAATGACTGTGGTGATGAAGCGCTTATAATTCTTTTTCTGTATTTCGCTCAGATATGCATAAGCTACATCATAAGTCATGCTCAAGGTGGACATAGACTTGGCACCCGTAAAGTCTGCAGCTGCGTACATTTCAGCCGGAGCTTTTGCTGCGATGTAGTCTGCCAGAGCAACAGCCTTATCAAGATATTTCTTGTCGGAGATAAAACGATAGCAATTCAACAAGTGTTCAATATCTCGGTTGATTCCTTCGACTTCGTATCTCAGGCGGAATTTCATAATTTGACTTCGTTCTACTTCAGAAGTTGTTGCAGGTATAGGATCACCTTTCACTTTATAATCCGCCACCGCTTTATCCAAAGCGATATCCGCAGCTCTCCGGTAAGCTGCCCTTAATTTCTTCTGGTCGGTTGTCAGCGGTCTGCCGGTTGTTACCTTTCCGAAAATACGGGGATGCTTCTCCGGTATCATAGCATATGCTTCTTCTGCTTCCGGAGACTGGAATTCGGGGATATTTTCGGGGATATTCACTTCATATACCTTCGACCAGGATTTCCCTGACACACGGTAGCGCCAATACCACGTCCCCGGTTTGAGAGGCTTGTGATTATTATAAAAGGCCAGTTTCAACCCTGTACGGGTAAGTACATCTTTATCCGAAAAGTCTCTTGTACGTCCCAATTGGAAGTCATAATGCAGACAGTCATCCATTTTCCTTTTTGTTTTGTCAACAGGAAAAACTTCGGGATACTTGTAGTCAGCCATCGGCCAAGTGAAAACCGGCGGATTGGTTATAACCTCGTGTCCCTTCACCGGATAAGGAAACTCCCGGTTCCCCTTTTGCCGTATACATCCCATAGTCAATGGGGTAATGCCACTCTTACTGCCATCCGCCCCATCTTTATTTACTTTGAAACCATCAGCAAACTGGTGGAAGCCGCTGAATATCTGCTGAGTCGTCCTATCCGACTGTCCGAATGCCGATTGTACGGAAACGGATACGGATGCCACCGCTATGCAGAGCAATACATTGATTTTATTCTTCATGGTATTAATAATGCCTATCTGTTATAAGATTCTTGTTTCTAATATTTATTTAATGCATGCTGCCATTTCTTTCTGGAAATCTTTCATCATAGCGGCCATTTTCTTTGTGATTTCCGGATATTCGTCTGCCAGGTCTATAGATTCTTGCGGGTCTTTCTCCAGGTCGAACAAGGCAAGACCGGTTTTACCGCCATTGGCTAGTTGCACGCCCGGAAGACCGTCTTTGCCCGGTTTCGTAACGATACGATATTTGTGGGGAGCCACACACTTCCATTTCCCGTCTCTCACGGCTTCTACCTGACCGTCATACAAAAAAAAGAACGGTTGGTGGTTTTGAGGTTGTCCGGAAAGTGTCTTCCATACGTTCTCACCGTCGAACTTATTCATCCGCGGCATTTGTGAACCGGTCAGCTCAACAAGAGTAGGAGTAATGTCCAAGGCTGACAAAAACTGGTCGGAGACTTTGCCTTCCGGAATACGTCCGGGCATACGGGCTATGAAAGGAACACGCTGCCCGCCTTCGAAAGTAGTGCCTTTTCCTTCACGAAGTCCACCCGTAGAGCCGCCGTGATTGCCGTAGCTCAGCCACGGGCCGTTGTCGGATGTAAACAATACCAGGGTATTATCATCCAAACCGTTTTCCTTCAACGTTTTCATTATTTCACCTACCGACCAGTCTATTTCCATTATCACATCTGCATATAGACCTTCACCGGATTTTCCTTTGAACTTATCCGAGACTCCCAGAGGAACATGAGGCTGTGTATAAGGTACATAAAGCAGGAAAGGTTCATCCTTATGCTTGTTGATAAACTCCGTTGCACGTTTCGTGATACGGGTGGTCATTTGATTCACCGTAGGGTTATACTCTACCACACGTTCATTGTCGTAAAGCGGTAATGCCCGGTACGGATGTCCCGGTTGGGGATGGAAAGGCCACATATCATTGGAATAAGGCAAGCCGAAAAACTCATTGAAACCGTGTCTGAGCGGCAGATGTTCGGGAAGGCATCCCAAATGCCATTTGCCGAAAATACCGGTAGCATAGTTATTCTGTTTCAGATAGTCGGCGAGGGTAAATTCATCGCTTTCCAATCCGTTTTCAGACAAGTCGTCTACGACTCCCTGCAAGCCTGCACGCTCGGCATATCGCCCGGTCAACAAGGCTGCTCGTGATGGAGTGGAAGCTGCCGCACCTGCATAAAAGTTAGTGAAACGGACACCTTCCGCCGCCAGTTTGTCCAGATTGGGAGTCTGCAAACGAAGGTTGCCGTAACAGTTCATGTCTCCATACCCCTGGTCGTCAGTCAGCATGATGACGATATTGGGCTTTTCTGCGGCGTTGCTTCTTGAAAAAGCATCCGCTGTTTCAGATGATTTTGAGTTTGAACCGTTGCAGGCGGATAATCCTGCAACAGCCAAACATAAAACTGATAAATTATTCATAAAACCTATTGTAAACTGTCATTTCTTTACTTTGAAGCTAAAGGCCAGCGGCTCGTTTTTCAAACCTTCAGGCAGGGTGACAATCACTTTGCCGCCCTTGCAGGAGTACTTCACGCTCTTGCCGTTTTGTAACAGAGTCATTTTGCCTGTCGGCTCGTTACCTTCCCATTCAATGGTAGCAGGCAGTGTTTCTTTTTCGGGCAGGGCATAGATAGCATATAATGTCTTGCCGTCCTTGTTGGCAGTAAACCAGACTTTACCACAGTTATAGTGCGAGGTAGTGCGGGTGGCGTAGATAGCCGCACCGTTCTGCTTCAGCCAGGCACCTACTTCTTTCAAGCGGTCGATAGCGTCTTGCTCAATTTCGCCTTCCGGAGTGGGGCCGATATTCAGGGCGAGGTTTCCGCCTTTGGCTACAATTTCAGCCAGCATATTGATTACCCATGAACAGGATTTATATTCGGCATCTGGACTCCAACCCCAAGTCTTAGCCAAAGGGATGTTGGTTTCCCACGGGTTGTTTATTTGCTTTTCTGGAACGACACGTTCCGGTGTCTGGTAATTCTCGTTACGTCCCGGTACGGTTCTGTCCGCTACGATTAGTCCTGGTTGTTTAATGCGCGCTTTCTCTACTATTTCATCCATTTTGATGTCTTGTTCGGGCTTGCGTACCCAGCCGCCGTCGAGCCATAAGATATCAACATTTCCGTAATTAGTCATTAGTTCATCAATCTGATTGGCGGTAAACTTCTGGAAGTTCGCCCATTTCTGATGGTATTTCTTTACGTCATAGTTTACATTACGGGTGGGAGTTGACCAGAACGGATCCCAATAATCTGTGTGATGCCAGTCCGGTTTGGAGAAATAAGTACCAATCATGAAGCCTTTCTGACGGAAAGCATCGAACAGGTGCTTGGTGACATCTGCATATTTACCGTTCTTGTATGGCCCTTTTGTGATGCCATAATCCGAATATTTAGAATCGTACATACAGAAGCCGTCATGATGCTTGGTAGTAAAGATGAGGTATTTGCATCCGGCTTCTTTCGCAATATCCGCCCAACGGGAAGGCTCAAACTTGACCGGATTGAATGAATCCGCCAGTCCCCAGTACCATTTCTTAAATTCGTCATAAGGTTTGTCAGGGGCTACTCTCTGTCTGCGCTTGGTAAAGCGGTCTTCTGAGCAAAGTAACCACGATTCCGTAATGCCCGGCACAGAATAGATTCCCCAGTGGTACATAATACCGAATTTCACATCTTGCCATTTATCCAGTTTCTCCAGTACTTTCGCATCGGTAGGCCATTCGTAGCTTTCCGAGCTTTCATGTATCAGTTCGCCGTCTTTCGTTCCGAATACTTTCTTGTTTTGTGCGTTCAGTGCCAGCGACAGGCCGATGCACGCAATGAGTGATAAAACTTTCTTCATAAATAATTCTTGTTATTGCATTAGTAATAGATATTTTATTTCTTTGAACCAGAAGTGCTCTCTACAAAAGCAGGCTCACCCTGCAATTGCCGTACTATATCTTCCGCTTTTTCCACTTCCGTCTTCGTGCCGCAAATCAATAACGACACGCTGCCTTCGGCACCGTCCACACCACCTTTCGCCGTGACATGAACATCCACGTCGGCAAATTCTTTGAGAGCTTCAATCTCTGTGTAAATATTGCCTTGCGTCACGTTGAGGCGTACGGTACCTTTGCCACGCGGTGTATCTCCGTTCGTCAGCTTTTGCATCTCGAACAGGTCTTGTGTCGTTTCCTTTTCCAGTCCCACGGGTACAATCCAGCGTCCTTTGCCCCGGTCGGTATATTTACGTAGTTTGGCCACGGTGCCTCCGTCGGGAGCTCCTACACATACGGCTGCCTGACGTTTGGCGTAGTTCACCATGTTGGCACCCTTAAATACAATGTCTTTCTCATTCATACGACTCAAAGCATCAGCATAGGAAATATCAACTGGTTTTCCTTTCATCAATACTATCTCCGACTGACGTTTCATTCCTTTGGCAAAATCCTCTTTCGAACTTGGGAAGATTCGTCCTGTGACGAAACTCCCCCGGGGAGTTGACAGTCCGGCAAGCTCTTCTGCAAGATAGGTATTGGTTGTTCCCAAAGTAATGATGACAATGCCGTTCTCTAATCTGTCCTTGACATCTTCATTTGCGGAAATTCCCTTGGCTATCAATCGTTTGCTCTCGCTAACCGTCAATCGTGCGGTTGCCATATATTCATACGCTTGCTGCGGAGTAGTTTCCGTTATTTCTTTTTCTTTAGGTTGCTGCATACAACTACTGAATGAAAGTGCTATTACAGTTACCAGGATATAGTCTATTGTTTTCATATTCGATGTCTTTATCTGATTAGATTTCCAGTTCGGGTACTTTATCAACCAGCACTTTTTCATGGCCGTTTTCTTTGATAAGGGTAGTTTCACCTTTATAGTCGATACTTACGTTCTCTCCTTTTTTCGTATTGCGAATGAAGAAAGAGGGAACACCTTTAAAAGATAGATTCACCTTGATGTGCCAGTCGCCTATCTCGATGCAGCCGTCTTTCAGGATTCTTGGTTGCTCAGAGGGTTTCTGTTTGGCGTGAGTATTGATAATTGTAGCAAAACGATATACTTTCTGTTTATCTGAAGTAGCGGTGAAATGCCAATGATTAGGGTATGTTTTAAAGTTACCTTTCTCGTCAGCAATCAGCCAGTTGACGGCAGGGGTAAAGAATTGACTGGTCGTATCGGTTTTCAATACACTGGTGGAGAAAAGGTACGCATCGGAAACACCGTTTTGGTTGGTAGCCTGAACGTGTATCCATCTCGAATTACTTTTATCTACATTCATTGGATTAATAACCGTATGCAGCAAGTAACTCCAAGTGACAGGCTGTTCGGCTTCAAGCTCATCATAGATAAAAGTAAGACCTGTCTTCCCAAGCTCTACAAAATGGCGGCGGAAAGTTTTCAGACCAACCTCGTCCCAGCCATTTTCAGGGGTATATTCCAAACCGGCGGCTTTGCCGCGTTCTATCCAAAGCGGAGAAATTACTTTTCCGTATGCATTGGAGGCATCACCTACCACATAACCGATATTTTCACTTACATAATAACGGGGTATCCAACCATAACCTTCAGTACCGATACGTTGTCCCATACCATTGACCAGAATCGTATTGTGAGCGCGAGATGCACGGTAACAATAAACAGCATGTTTATCGATAAAAGAAGTACAGTGACCTGCACTATAAAAAAGTGACTGTCCACCCCAGAAAGTATTGAAAGCATTCTGATTGGTCAACGCATGGGATGTGCCGCCATACGGGCTGCTACGAAAACTAATCATAGCACTATTTTCTGTCCGGGATAGATTGGTGGAGAATGAAGCCAGGCCGGATTGCGGGAAAACATGTCCCATAGGCAAGTCGGCAAGACCGGGCCCCACAGGTAGTGGCTTGTCACATTGCAAACGGAACCATGCTAATCCTCCTGCTTTAGAGGTTCCACCTTCATTCAGTATATTCGGTTGACGTGTCTGAATAGTACGCACATAATCAGCTGCATACGTATTTCCGCTCATCCGAGCGACAGCGTCCGCATAGCCGACTCTTACTCCTCTCGGTGTTAGCACCTTTTCATGAGAACTTCCATTTCCACCCGATTTGGAGAATGGGGGTTGCTGATAGATAGTGTACAGAGCCGAACCTTGATACCATGGGTCGGAGAAGAAATCAAATCCGGTCAGTCTGCTGTAAAAATAGGGAACTTCAATCAATGTACGCGTGTTTACCGTGAAGTAAGAGTCGCCATTGTGCCAAGCACCGTCTTTGTTCAAGCCAGGGAAGCGGGCAAGCCATACATTATAGCAGTAATCCACCCAAATATCAGCCTCGGGCAACTCGCCATAAACAGTGAAAGCCGCCATGGTAAGAATCCGAAGCGTCATCTGCCAGACATGATTCTCTGCAATGTGGTTTTCCAGATAATTATTGTAATGGTCATACATCTTTGTTCCATATTTCTTGATGCAAGCCAACAAATCTTTTTTGGTTGCCTCATCCAAAAGGTTGTAGAGCGCATCGTAAGCCAATGAACTAAGTGACACAAAAGTTGCGTCATTGAAATCCCCTTTCACATTTCCACTTTCACCCCAAGTGATGACTTCCTTGATACGCTTGATAGCTTCGTCAGCATAGCGGCGTTCTTTAGTCAGCATATAAGCACGTATGATAGCTTCCAAGTTTGACTCTTCCCTATCAACAATACGGCGACTCTCACGAGTAAGCATTGCATTGCGCTCCATTTCGCTAGTCAAATTAGCGGCTAACTTCGTGTTGACGTCATTAATAGACTTCATAGGTGTCTTCATTGCCTTGTCGGCTGCTGAAATATAAATTTTACGTTCGGGCTTGGAAACGCTACTCCGGATAAAGCGATCCCATTCGTTCTTATCAAGCCAGACACGGGGATGTCCGTGAGGAACTTTGGCTAGAACTTCTTTCAAGGAAGGCGGACAGAACTTGTCCGGATTGGCTTCCACCGTGAACTGCTGAACCGTAGCCCATTCTGTTTTGTCGTTCATAACATTACCGTATTGCCAGTACCATACGCCGGGAGTCAAATCTTTCTCCGGATTAAAGAACGGCCAGCGGGTTTCCACCTGCATTACTCCGGTCTTGAAAGTGGGGTCTTGAGAATAGCGCAAGCTATAACGGACTTTACTCTTGTCGATTTTATGCTTAGTATCCAGACCGTCCAACCCGCTTTCTACCACATAAAGCCCTTCCTGCAACGGCCATTGAAAAGAGACGATGCGGTCAGCAACCACTGCTTTGTCGAGCGGTGAGGGAGTAGCACGCATTTCGTGCATCAAAGTGACATCTTTCAGCCGGATATTGGCAGGTGACTGTTGGGCATGAAGTCCGGATGTAAATAAACAAATTGTAAGGATATACAATGTTGGTTTCATGGTGTTTGTTATTAGCTCTGATAGTAAAATGTTTCTTACTCTATACTCAATCCCGTTTAGCTGAACTTCTTCAAATCCTTATACCGCTTCAGTGCCTCCAGATAATAATAATCGGCATAGTTCAGCGGCACATCCACCTCACTGTCATGCGGAAAGCTGCCGACCGAATGCATCAGTATAAATCCGTTGTTTTCCTTTTCTTTCGCCAGATAATCCGGTGAGGAAAGTTGTTTCAGTATATTCTCCGCATACTCTACGTAGCTGTTACTTAACTTTTTATCTTCTGAATATCCACACAATTCGAGCAAAGCGGAAGCTGTGACAGCCGATGCGGATGCATCCCGCGGAGCATTCGGAATCCCCGGTGCGTCATAATCCCAATAAGGGATATAATCATTCTCCGACGGACGGTTCTCCATAATGAAGCGTGCTATCTTATGAGCCGCATCCAGATAAACGGGATTTTTGGTAAATCGGTAGCACATGGTATAGCCATAGACTCCCCACGCCT
>OGOR01000800.1_pt1 | contig 22121 bp, 17 predicted proteins | sample 1552771 | NCBI WGS metagenome assembly OGOR01 (sample SAMEA2580124, study PRJEB22360) | human gut metagenome | biome: human gut; feature: human-associated habitat; material: faeces | place: Denmark | collected 2008/2010
GAATGCCGGTGGAGCAGAAGGTTGTGGCGATGTTCATGGCAATCTGTCCGGCTTTTCCCATGCCGGAAGTTACTAATTTCCCTTTTTTCTGATGTATCTGTTCTACAATCAGTTGTACTGCTTTCTCGTAAGCGTCTGTTACAGGGATATTGAGCACTGCTTGTGCCTCTTGTTGCAAGAGTTGTTTGATGGAGTCTATCATATAATCAGTTTATTTTTTCTTTTAATTCATCCAGATTGTTTGCTGTTTCATAATAGGTAGAGAAAGATTGTCGGGCGAAGCCCTTATCCTCTAACGTCTTAAGTGCAGCCAGAAGTTCATTATAAAAACCGTATTCGTTATAGAAGATCACCTTTTTCTGATGATATCCGATAGAGGCGGCGGCTATGACGTGGAAAATCTCGTCGAGTGTACCTACACCACCGGGCAATGCGACCAATATCTCCGACTTCTCTGTTATCACATCTTTCCGGTCGCTCAGGTTACGGGTATGAATCACCTCGTCCAGTAATGTGCTCACACTACCTTTTTCTTCCAGTTTGGCAGGAACTACTCCGATGACCGTACCGCCATTCTCTTTCACGGCGCGGGCTACGCATTCCATCAGTCCGAGATTGGCTCCTCCATAAATCAACGTTTTGCCTGCTTTTCCCATCCATTCTCCGATTTGACGGGCACTGTCAAAGTACATTTTGTCAATGTTTTCCGAGGCAGAACAGAATATTCCTATCTTTTTCATACACGTTGTTGCTAATATAGTCTACAAATATCTGCAATTTTCTATAAACGACAATAAGTTTTATTGTATTTTTGCGGCATTAATTCAATAAGGAAGTAGAAAACAATGCATTGCAACGAATATACATTGCCAAATGGCTTACGTATTATCCATGAACCGACCCTCTCAAAAGTAGCTTATTGTGGTTTTGCGATCGATGCCGGAACGCGCGATGAGGCAGAGAATGAGCAGGGAATGGCCCATTTTGTAGAACATCTGATTTTTAAGGGAACGGAGAAGCGTAAAGCCTGGCATATCCTCAACCGGATGGAGAATGTGGGGGGCGACCTGAATGCTTACACTAATAAGGAAGAAACGGTGGTCTATGCCGCTTTCCTGAAAGAACATCTGGAACGGGCGCTTGAACTGTTGGGGGATATTGTATTTCATTCAACCTTTCCGCAGCATGAGATAGAAAAAGAAACGGAGGTCATTATTGATGAAATCCAGTCGTATGAGGATACTCCGTCGGAACTGATCTTCGATGATTTTGAAGATATGATCTTCCGCAATCATCCATTGGGAAGAAACATTCTTGGTAAACCGGAACTTCTGCGAAGTTTTCGCACGGAAGATGTTCTATCGTTTACCCGCCGGTTTTACCAACCGGGGAATATGGTGTTTTTTGTTCAGGGACAATATGATTTCAAAAGAATCGTCCGTTTGGTAGAAAAATACCTTTCGGATATTCCTGATGTAAGAGTAGAGAATCGTCGTACACCTCCGCCTCTTTATGTGCCGGAACATTTGACGGTTCCCAGAGACACACACCAGGCACATGTTATGATTGGTAGCCGTGGCTATAATGCGTATGACGACAAACGCACGGCTCTCTATTTATTGAACAATGTCCTCGGAGGTCCCGGAATGAATAGCAAACTCAATGTGGCCCTTCGTGAGCGCAGAGGACTGGTTTATAATGTCGAATCCAATCTGACCTCCTACACGGATACAGGGGCTTTCTGTATTTATTTCGGGACGGATGTAGAAGATATGGATACCTGTTTGAAACTGACCTATAAGGAACTGAAGCGAATGCGTGATGTGAAAATGACTTCCTCCCAATTGGCAGCAGCGAAAAAGCAGTTGATCGGACAAATCGGAGTGGCATCTGATAACTTTGAGAATAATGCACTGGGAATGGCGAAAACATACCTTCATTATCATAAATATGAATCATCCGAGCTTGTTTTTAAGCGTATTGAGGAGTTGACAGCAGAGCAACTACTGGAGGTTGCCAATGAAATGTTTGCGGAAGAGTATTTATCAACGCTGATTTATAAGTAGCTTTTTGATACTGCTACGATATGCTGACAATTAATAAACTGTTAATATTAAACTGACCATGAGAAACTTAACACGAAATTTCTGGATTTGCCTGGGTCTGATAATGTTTCCCCTTACAACATTCGGACAGCAGAAGAACAATTTTACCTATGTACCTGCCCAAGAGCTTTTACTGGTAGGAAAAGCGACCACCGAAGGTGAATATTTCCATCGGGTAGACACAGCAAAGTATTGTACGATGCCTCCTGCGGTAAAGAAACTATTCACTAACTCTGCAGGTTTGGCTATTTCCTTCACAACGAACAGTCCGGTGATAAAAGCTAAATGGACTGTTCCTGACAATTACCAATTGCCAAACTTGACCAGATTAGCCCAGAAAGGCTTGGATTTGTATATCAAACGGGATGGGAAATGGCAATTTGCCGGAGTAGGGATGCCGGGTGGTGTGACTACGGAAAGAGTGATTGTCGATAATATGGGAACCGAAGAGAAAGAATGTTTGTTATATCTGCCTTTATACGATGAGTTGAAGAATCTGGAGATAGGTGTTTCTTCTGATGCTCACATACATAAAGGAGAAAATCCGTTCAAAGATAAAATAGTAGTCTACGGATCCAGTATTTTGCAGGGAGCTTCTGCCAGCCGTCCGGGCATGGCCTATCCGGCCCGCTTATCCCGTAGCAGTGGATATAATTTCATTAATTTGGGATTGAGTGGCAATGGGAAAATGGAGAAAGAAGTTGCCGAGATGTTAGCGGATATTGATGCGGATGCTTTTATCTTGGATTGTATTCCTAATCCTTCTCCAAAAGAGATTACCGAACGGACTGTAGACTTTGTAATGACCTTGCGGGAGAAACATCCGGATACACCTATTATTATCATACAGACATTGATACGCGAAACAGGAAACTTTAATCAGAAAGCCCGTGAAAATGTAAAGCGACAGAATGAGGCTATAACTGAACAGGTAGAAGTGTTGCGTAAAAAAGGCGTAAAGAATCTGTATTTCATTAAAGAAGACCATTTCCTGGGGACAGATCATGAGGGAACCATTGACGGAACTCACCCGAACGATTTGGGATTCGACCGAATGTTGAAGAAGTATAAACCGGCTATTGGTAAGATTCTGAAAATCAAGTTTAGAGATAAATGATGGAAAGAATAAAGAGGCTATCCGAAAAGTCCCTAAAAAGAAAAATCACCCTTTTTAGGTAATGGATAATGTTTTACTCGTACAATTTTTGGGGTGCACTTTATCTGTTTGCAGGGTGACTGTTGTCACGTTACAACTAGCCAACTCAACCAAAGTGAAAGCTTCCCGATTGGTAGCAAATAAGAATGATATTCGTTCTGAATCCGTAGCTTTCAACGGAGTGAATTTCCGCGCCTCCAAGAGTCTGCGTGTAGGTATTCGCGGAGATTTTGGATATGTCTAACTTGCGTTCGTATGTCTAAAACATACTGTTATCGTCCATCATTAAATGATATTATGACTAGAAATTTGTATCTTAGCGCCCATGTTGGGTTGCTAATCCGGTAACCGTGTATGTTTGTTTTTATAATACTTCTAAAATAAAAAACGATGTTTCAGAAACTTGTAGCTATAGAGCCGGTCAGTCTGGTTCCGTCAGCCGAAAAAATGTTGTGGTCATTTGCCGGTCAGGTCGTGATGTATCCTGACATACCCACGAGTGATGATGAAATCATTGCCCGTATCGGAGATGCTGATGCGGTGCTTTTGAGTTATACCTCCCGTATCAACCGATATGTACTTGAATGTTGTCCGAATGTGAAATACATTGGAATGTGTTGCTCACTCTATTCTCCCGAAAGTGCTAATGTCGATATTCGCTATGCCAATGAACGGGGTATCACGGTGACAGGTATTCGGGATTATGGTGACGAGGGAGTAGTGGAATATGTAGTCAGTGAATTGGTGCGCTGTTTGCACGGCTTTGGACAGGAACCGTGGGAGGAGTTACCTCGTGAGATCACCGGATTGAAAGTCGGGATAGTCGGACTGGGTAAGTCTGGTGGCATGATAGCGGACGCTTTGAAGTTCTTTGGTGCTGATATTTCATATTATGCCCGCAGTGAGAAAGAAGCGGCTACTGCCAAAGGATATCGCTTTTTACCATTAAAGGAACTCCTTGCAGAGAGTGAAGTCATTTGTTGTTGCCTTAATAAAAATACGGTTCTGTTGCATGAAGAGGAATTCAGGCAGATGGGTGACCGGAAGATCTTATTCAATACCGGTTTGTCACCAGCATGGGATGAGGCTGCATTTACTGAATGGCTGGAAGGTGATAACCTTTGTTTTTGTGATACGGTAGGCGCATTGGGGAATGAGCAACTGCTCAATCATCCACATGTACGTTGTATGCAGGTGTCTACTGGCCGCACGCGTCAGGCGTTTGACCGCCTGAGCGCAAAAGTGTTGGCCAATCTGTCAGAATACAATGGGTGATGCGATATTAATCAGGGTGCTCACTACTGACCACCCTGCAATATCTGATGTAGCACTATAAATGTCTACTACGGCATGCACCTGGTCATTTTTGATTTCTACCCTTTGCGTATCTCCCACAAATCCGGGGGTAGATTGTATGGATACCTGCATGTTCTCCGGACCGACAGAAGCTCGTGAGGCGGCAACTGTAACATTCACTTTGGTTGGAAAGATGCGAATAGCTTCCGCAGCACTTCCGGAGAAAACAGTACGTTGCTCCGTTTGCAAAGAATCATCATAAACGGGAGTCCCTTTGAGTCCGTTAGGGCCTTTTTCATTGAAGAAGCGGGCTGTTGTATTTCCCATCAGGGAGGCAGTTCTTAAAACATCGAATCCACCGGTAGCTCCGGATGCGATATAGATTCGTGTGCCATTTGCCTTGGCGGTTTCTGCCACTTCCCGATAGAATGTCTCGTCTGCCAAAGCACCGATAGACAAGGTAATGACAGACGTTCCGTTTCTCAATGCCGGCAAGGCCAATTCCCGCATAGCGGCAGGAGAGGCCGACTCCACCAGATAATCTGGTTTTAATGCTAATAACTCTTCCAATGTGGCGCAAGCAATGCAAGGCTTGCCATGTTGCTGCATTTTATTTACGATGTGCGCTGCTTTTGATGCCGTACGCGAATAGACACCTACCAGATTATAATTTGGTAATAAGCCTTTGACAACTGCATCCGCAACGATTTCTGCAAGTCGTCCACATCCAACAATGACTAATTTTTTCATGCAACAAAGATAATACTTTTATTGGTAAGAACTTGGATTGCTAATTATTGTATTCAAATATCAAATAACACACCAACAGGTACAGGATAAGGAACAGCACAGACCCGATTCTCATTTTCAGTTCTTTCCGGGTAGGATGCAACCAATTTATAATCCGTGTGCGCAGAGTTTCGGGTGGACGTCTGAATAATCTTGCAAGCTCCTCAAAAGTCTTGCAGCCGTAGACTGTTTGTCTGAAATCATTCCTGCTGCCCCAACCTTCCTCTTTGAACCACCGGGTTTTAGGGTATCTTTCCGCTATCTGGTCTTGCAGCTGTCGCAAGGAGAAAGATTCGGGATTGTCTTCGTATTCCTGTTCGTAGTATATCATGCCTGTGAATCCATGTATACCTTTCCATTTAGTCATGTAGGAGTACTTGATAATATATTTTGTTCCGGTGGCATCAATAATTATATCACCTTTCCACCCGTTGGCTTCTTTTAGCATATCGAGTTTCGTTGTCTTGCCCTCTTTCCAAAAGACATAGACTCTGTTGTCGTTCGGACTGGACCAAAATATCGGGTATTTTAATTTTACTTTCATCTTTATTCCGGAACATGATGATTCAGGGTATCATGTGCAAGTGCTGCTTTATATCAGGGCTTTTTACATCAGGATTCTTCTATGGGTAATGCCACTTTCAGATTCGGATAGCAGTCGCCTAGGTGTTTTAGAAAATCATTGGCAATGACAATGGCCTGTACCGTTTCTTTCGCATCTACCGGAGTTTCGGGAATATCCGTAAAAATCAGACAGGAATAAAGGATGAGTTCAATTGCTTTTCCGTCTGTCTGCAAAGAGAGTTTATAGGCTTTTACATTTTTGCCGCGAGCTTGGGCTTGTGCTTTTGTCTGTCCCTCCAAAGGATATACGGTGAGTCTGGAGTTTTTGAGTTGCGAAGGTTCGAATATCAGATGCTTGTCTATTTCACCATTGGTATCCGTGTCGAACAGGTGCAGCTTATCACCGCTTAATACCAAATATTTGGGGGTTGCCACGGTGGTGAAACGCACAGTTCCCAAAGTAGCCATTCCTTTCAGTTGGTCTTTCATCCCGTCTTTGAAGGCATCTACCATGTTGTGTTCGGTATTAGCATAGTTGAAAGCATCGATAGGATTTTGCTCCATCGCTTTTTTCAGAAAGGGGAGTTCGGATGTCAGAAATTGGTTCTTGTATTGTGTCGCATTTGCAAATTCTGCTTTGAAATCGGTGTTGTCTACTGCCTGAACCTGCTGGGAGATTTTGCTTTTTGTATAAAACCAATATCCCAAAGACAGGATAATGCAGACAATCGGAATAAGCGAATAGATGTTCATGGGTTTTATTTTTAGGTATCCGTACTATTTTTCTTTTTCCTCGTTGTTATCCTTCACTTTTTTCACCATGCCTAGAAGCCCCAGGATAAAGTCTTTCAGGTAGGATAATATGCCTATGACTATCAATGCTGCAAGACCATAAAAAAGAAGGCTGCCACCCCATTTGTCCCAAAATGTGGGTTCAGGGATGAGGCTGCTAAGTTCTTCTACATTCAGGTCTTGCCGGATTGCTTCGGCATATTCGTCAGAAATGTCGTAATACGTATCGGGTTTCGATTCAGAAAAGAGTACGAGCGTACGTTTGCCGTCTTTCTCAATATACCCTAAATCCAGATGAGTACCTTCGTCCGTTTTATAATAGGAGCTGTCAGGGAGGGTAGCTACTTTCGGAATGTTGTTACTTACAGGAATTCTGATTCTGCGTGCTTCGGCATTACTACTCATTAAAAGACCGGCTATGACGGTCAGAATAAATAAAAACTTTTTCATAATTATTGCAATTTAACGTGTTAATGACTGATAGAGGGACAGTGTTTGACTGTTTTCTTTGTTTGTAATAATTTACTTTATGTGCTCTCCGGCTTAATTGAAAGTTAAATTCCGTACAATGTTATTTTTCCAGATAAAGCTGAACCAGTCATCCATATCCTCTTTGACGAATGTAATTTCCCAGCCGTCATTGCCTTTAGTGGATGGAGCTATTGCTTCTGGATAAAAATGGTCTTGCCAGGAAGCGTATATTTCTTCTTTATGTACCAAGCGGCTTTCATTAGGCACTAGGTTGTCTAATCGGGCAGTTATGGATGTCCAATTTTTCAGTAATGCCCGTAATTCTAACAATTGGTGTGGCGACGGCTCGGAAGCATCGCCTTCTATTGCAATGACTGTTTCCGCAGAATAAAATGGCAGTTGTAGGATGGTAAACCAGTTGTAATGATCATTCTGCCACCAATCACAAACCTTGCTGGAAAAGATGCCTATATCTTCCACTGTGTATTCTTTTCTCGTTCCCAGTAAAATAGTTACCAGTGTTTTGAAAAATCCCTTTCTTTTCCGCTGTTTGTCTACTTCCATACAGTGCTTGTTTTATAACATTTATAACGACCATTTTTTGAATGATAGTGCCAAAGTTATAAAACTATTTCGGAAAAAGTGAACGGTCGTTTCTTTTTTATCTTTTTTTTGCATAGATAATCTTAGGTGGAAGGAATATGGTATGTATTGAATAATACAGTCTAGTTTTTCAATAAGGAGTAAATGGCATGTAAATGTTTGGAGAGTAGCTGGGTATCCAATCCGCCCAGGAATGCCATTTCAAAGGACAGACCCATGTAAACCTGTCGGAACATGACTACCGCTTCCTCAACGTCTACATCCTTTTTTAGTTCTTCTGTTTGTATGGCACGTTGGATGGCGGTACGCCAGTAAGCATAATCGTTGGTTACGAGATTATGGAGCTTTTCTTTGGCGTCAGGATCATACTGGATCACTTGAAACAGAAAATGAAAATATTGGGCGTGGTATGAAAACTTTTCTGGCGCCACCTTATCTGTGCCTATCAGCTTGCCCAGCATATCCATCGTTCGTTGTACTCCTCTCACGTATTCGTCTATAAATTCGGCAAACGTACCGTTTGTTTCAGTGAATTTGTTTCGTGGATTCTGCGTGCTGAACCAAAACCTGTCCACTACAGCAATGAATAACTCCTGTTTGTTCTTGTAGTATTTGAATATGCCGGCTTTCGACATTCCGAGCATCTTGCCAAGTTCCGCAAAACTGGCTTTTTCGTAATTCACGGACATAAACAGTTTGAACGCAGCTATCAATAAATCATCACGGGTAATTTTCATATTACGGTAGTCTTTTATATTTTCTACCCCCGAAAATACTATTTTATCGGATAGCTTGCATAAAAGCGGGCAATAGATTAACAAAAATAAATCAGGAAATGCCGTTAATGAATCAGCGAAAAGTTATTTTTTAGTAAATCACCTTTCATTCCTTTTCCTAATTTATATGCTGTTTTTAGCTAAAATACGAAGATTTTCTCTACATTTGTCTTTATTAGTCTTGTAATCTTCTATTAAAGTTTAATACTCCGATGAAAAAAAGGTATTTGTTGTTTCTTCTACTTCTCTCTTTTCCACTATATACCTGGGCCGATAAGACCCTGGACTCACTATTGAATGTGCTTGATATAACAATTCAGGAACATGAACTTTATGTGGTTCAACGTGAATCACGTATCAGGCATCTCAAAGAACTGATGCAAGGAATAGAAGCTAATTCTGCGGAACGGTACAATCTGAACAGTCAGATATATAAAGAATATAAAGCCTTTATCTGCGATTCTGCCATCCACTATTTGAATGAGAATGTCCGGATTGCGGATTGTTTGCATGACGCAGACCGGAAGATAGAAAGTCAGTTGCAGCTCTCACTATTATTATCTTCAACGGGCATGTACACGGAGTCTATCGATGTTTTAGAATCGGTAGACCGACAGAAAGTCATTCCCCGTTTAATAACCGATTATTATACTTGCTTTGACCATGTGTATGGCGAATTGAGCGTTTATACACAGGATAAAACCCTTTCGGGACGTTACTGGAGTATCTCGCAGGCATATAGAGATTCATTATATGCTATATTGCCTCCGGAATCGGAAGAATACCTGTTGATGCGTGAAGCATCACTTCGCGATCAACGCCAGTATGAGGAAGCCCTGAAAGTGAATGATCTCCGGTTGGCAGAAATAGAAGCGAACACTCCACAGTATGCATTGGTTACTTACCATCGCTCTTTGATTTACAAGTACAGTAATGATAGCTTGGGAGAGAAACGGAATCTTTGTCTTTCTGCTATATCGGATATTCGTTCTGCCATTAAGGACCATGCTTCGTTGTGGATGCTTGCCCAGCTACTTTACGAAGATGGTGATATGGAACGTGCGTACCAATATATGCGTTTTTCCTGGAATGCGACAAAGTTCTACAATGCTCGTCTGCGTAGTTGGCAGAGTGCCGATGTACTTTCGTTGATTGATAAGACCTATCAGGCGATGATTGAAAAGCAGAATGATCGTCTTCAACAGAACCTGCTGCTTATCACTGCACTGTTGGTGTTGTTGATTGTAGCCTTGGGATATATCTACTGTCAGATGAAAAAGCTGGCAGATGCAAGAAATAATCTTCAGGTAGCTAATAAGCAGTTAAACGGATTGAATGAGGAGTTGAGGCAAATGAATAGTTGCCTGTCCTCTACTAATGTCGAACTCTCAGAGTCCAATCAGATTAAGGAGGAATATATTGCCCGTTTCATCAAGTTGTGTTCCACTTATATCAACCGTTTAGACGCTTACCGGCGGATGGTGAATAAGAAAGTGTCCGCCGGACAAATTGCGGAGTTATTAAAGATAACGCGTTCACAGGATGCTCTTGACGAAGAACTGGAAGAATTGTATGCAAACTTTGATACAGCCTTCTTGCATCTCTTCCCTAACTTTGTGGGAAAATTTAATGACTTATTACAGGAAAATGAACAGATTTTGCCGAAGAAAGGCGAGCTATTGAATACTGAACTGCGCATCTTTGCTTTGATACGTCTGGGTATTGAAGATAGTTCACAAATTGCGGAGTTTCTTCGTTATTCGGTGAATACAATTTATAATTATCGGGCGAAAGTAAGGAATAAAGCCCGTGGATCGAGAGAGGATTTTGACGATTTAGTACGAAAAATTCGCTAATACGGACTGTAAATCAACCACTTTTTTAGGTATACGTTATGAATGTAAATAGATGGTAATTAGAGAATTACCGTTTTGCATGATCCACTTATTGCCCCCTCCTTGTTAGCTCACTTTAATTTCTTTATACTTTTGACCTGTGCTTCGAAAGTAATGAGAGTAGTCCATTGCTGACGAGCGTCTTATTATTAACTTTAAAACTTAGTACGCATGAAAAAAAACAGGCGAAAAATCCTTTCGGGGAGTCGCAAGATTTTCTTTGCTATCTTGGCAATGTTTTTATCTTTGAGTGCATCCGCACAGCAAATTACTGCATCCGGTCAGGTCCTGGATGCTCAAAAAGAACCGCTAATCGGTGTTAGTGTACAAGAGAAAGGTACGTCTAACGGAGCAATTACCGATTTAGATGGAAACTTTACATTAAACGTTCAGCAAAACGCCATTTTGATATTCTCTTATGTGGGTTATAAGTCGCAGGAGGTAAAGGCGACCCACCAGATGAAGATCACACTTCAGGAAGATAATGAAGTGCTTGATGAAGTGGTGGTCATCGGTTATGGTTCGGTGAAACGGAAAGATGTGACTACCGCTATCTCTTCCGTATCTACCAAGGATTTGGATATGCGGCCTATTGTTTCGGCAGGACAGGCTATTCAAGGTAAGGCAGCCGGTGTCTCGGTGATTCAGCCTAACGGTACGCCGGGCGGTGAAATGTCTATCCGTGTTCGTGGTACTACTTCAATGAATGGTAGTAATGATCCGTTGTATGTAGTGGACGGAGTGCCTGTAGACAATATCAAGTTCCTTTCTCCGAATGATATTGAGAGTATGCAGATATTGAAAGATGCTTCATCGGCATCTATCTACGGTTCGCGTGCCGCTAACGGGGTCATTCTAATTACTACGAAGGCCGGTGCAGCTGGTAATGCCAAAGTTTCTTTGACAGCCCAGTTCGGTCTGAACAAAGTAGCTGATAAAGTAGAATCCCTGAATGCAGCACAATATAAAGAATTGCAGGATGAAATCGGGCTAGTGTCTTTGCCGGACGGATTATCCGATCGCACTGACTGGTTTGATGAAACGTATACAACCGGAAAGACTCAAAATTATCAGGTAGCTGTATCCAATGGTAATGAGAAGATGAAATATTACCTCTCTGCGGGTTACCTCAAAGAACAGGGAGTGTTGGATATCTCTTATTACAAGCGTTATAATTTCCGGGTAAATCTGGAAAATCAGGTTCGTAAATGGCTGACAGTAAGTGCTAATATCTCTTATTCAGATTATACAAGCAATGGAGGCGGAGCAATGGGAACAGGCTCGAATCGGGGTGGTGTTATTCTGGCTGTTATCAATACACCAACTTATGCGCCGGTGTGGGATGCTTTGAACCCTAATCAGTATTATAATAACTTCTATGGAGTGGGTAATATTACAAATCCATTAGAAAATATGGCCCGTGCGAAGAATAACAAAGACAAAGAAAACCGCTTGTTGGCATCGGGTAATATATTGTTGACTCCATTCCCGGAACTGAAGTTCAAGTCTACTCTTACTCTTGACCGTCGCAACGCCGTTAATACCACTTTTCTTGATCCGATTTCTACTGCTTGGGGCCGCAATCAGTACGGTGAGGCTTCGGACAATCGGAATATGAACACAGTGCTGACATTTGATAATGTATTGACTTATAATAAAAACTTCAAGAAACATGGCTTGGAAGTAATGGCCGGTTCGTCATGGACAGATTCAGACTATTCAAATAGCTGGATCAATGGCTCTCACTATCGTAGCGATCTGATTCAAACATTGAATGCTGCCAATAAAATATCTTGGGATAATACAGGTACGGGTGCGTCCCAATGGGGAATTATGTCATTTTTCGGACGTGTAGCTTATAACTTCGACAGTAAATACCTGATAACAGCTAATCTTCGTGCCGATGGCTCTTCTAAATTACATCCCGATCATCGTTGGGGCGTATTTCCTTCATTCTCTGCAGCTTGGCGTATTTCTTCGGAGAAGTTCATGGAGAACCTGACATGGATTGACGATTTAAAATTGCGCGGTGGCTGGGGACAAACCGGTAACCAGTCGGGGATTGGTGACTATGCATATTTGCAGCGTTACAATATCGGTCGTATCGAATGGTTTAAGAAAGGCGGTGAAGGTGATTCGACTGATTATGCAAATGCTGTTCCTACCATTAGCCAGGCAAACTTGCGTACATCTGATTTAACATGGGAAACCACGACACAGACCAATATAGGCTTGGATCTGACCATATTGAATGGACGGTTGACGTTTAATGCCGACTATTATTATAAGAAGACCAAAAACATGTTGATGAATGTGTCATTACCTGCCGGTGCCGCAGCAGCTACGTCTATTGCCCGTAACGAGGGTGAAATGGTAAATAAGGGTTTTGAGCTTTCTATTAGTTCGAAAAATCTTCGTGGAGGAGCATTTACATGGGATACAGACTTTAATATCTCTTTTAACCGGAATAAATTGACAAAACTGGAATTACAGAAAGTTTATTACGATGCTAAAACTGCGGATGTGGTGAATGACTATGTGGTACGTAATGAGCCGGGACGTGCTTTGGGAGGTTTTTACGGTTATATAAGTGATGGGGTAGATCCTGAAACCGGTGAATTGATGTATCGTGATTTGAACAATGACGGTAAAATATCATCTTCCGACCGTACCTATATCGGTGATCCGAATCCGGATTTCACCTATGGTATGACTAATACCTTCTCTTGGAAAGGATTTAATTTGAGTATCTTTATCCAAGGGTCTTATGGAAACGATATTTATAATGCTTCACGTATTGAAACGGAAGGTATGTATGATGGTAAGAATCAGTCGGCCCGTGTACTGAATCGTTGGAAAATACCCGGACAGATAACAGACGTGCCTAAGGCTAATTTCAAATTACTCAATTCTACCTATTTTGTAGAAGATGGCAGTTATCTAAGATTGAAGGATGTTTCCTTGTCATACAACGTTAAAGGTAAACTGTTGAAGAAATGGGGAATTACCCGTTTACAACCTTACTTCACGGCTACTAACCTGCTGACATGGACTAGCTATTCGGGAATGGACCCGGAAGTAAACCAATGGGGTAACAGCGGTACGGTACAAGGTATCGATTGGGGTACTTACCCGCATTGTAGATCATACGTGTTTGGTATTAATGTTGAATTCTAATGAAAGGAAAGATTATGAAACTAAGAACTATATTTTACGGATTAACCTCCGGTTTGCTATTGGGACTTTCTTCCTGCTCGCTGAATTATGAGCCATTAGACACCTATTCGGATGTGACGGAAGGAGTGACAAGTGATGGTACAAAAATTGTATTCAAAGATAAAGCTGCAGTTGAAAGTCATCTGACAACGCTTTATAATCAAATGCGTGACCGTCAGGAACATTGGTATGTGGATTTACTTTTGATTTCAGACTCCCATTCGGATAATGCTTATGCCGGTACTACCGGAGCGGAAGTTGTCCCGTTTGAGAATAACTCTATTGAAGGTTCCAATTCTGTGTTGGAACGTGACTGGAACCGTTATCTGGAGGATGTGGCCCGTGCCAATAAACTCATTTGTAACATTGACCTGGTGACAGATAATTCGTTGACTGCTGCCGAACGGGCGCAATACAAAGCAGAAGCGAAGATATTCCGTGCCATGGTAATGTTCGACATGGTACGTCTGTGGGGCGATTTTCCGGTGATTACAACGGTGGCTGATGATATAACTTCTGAAAACATTGATGAGGTATATCCGCAATATTTCCCCAAACAAAATACGGAACTTGAAGCTTATCAGCAAATTGAAAGGGATTTGTTGGATGCTGTGTTGTATGCTCCGGATAATACACCGGGGAATAAGACGTTGTTTTCCAAGTCCGTAGCTCGTACCTTACTGGCTAAAATTTATGCCGAGAAACCTTTGCGTGATTATACGAAAGTTATCCAATATTGTGATGAGGTGAAAGCTGACGGTTTTGATTTGGTGGATGATTTCAGTGATTTGTTTGGAATGAATGCCGCAGGAACAGATGCAAAGATGCGCAATACAAAAGAATCGATTCTTGAAGCACAATTTACTTCCGGAGCAGGTAACTGGTGTACATGGATGTTCGGGCGTGATCTGGTGAACTGGAATAACAATTTCACGTGGGCGAAATGGGTGACTCCGTCACGTGACCTGATTAGTGCTTTCAAACAGGAAGGGGATGAGGTTCGTTTCAAGGAATCAGTAGTGTACTATGATTGTAATTGGAGTAACTATTATCCGTCTGATAATTATCCGTTCATGTATAAATGCCGCTCTGCCAACAGCAGTATTATCAAGTACCGTTATGCTGATGTCCTGTTGCTGAAAGCCGAAGCGCTGATTATGCAGGATACTCCGGATTTGGAAGGAGCAGCCGATATAATAGATGAAGTTCGCGAACGTGCCAAATTGGGAGCGCTTCCCACCTCTGTCCGTTCAAATAAGAATGCCATGCTGAATGCCTTGCTTAAGGAACGTCGGTTAGAACTGGCTTTTGAAGGGCAACGATGGTTCGATCTGGTTCGTCTGGACAAGGTAGAAGAGGTGATGAATGCAGTATATTCTAAGGATTCAGGTCGCAAGGCGCAGATTTATGCTTTTGATAAGAACTCCTATCGTTTGCCAATTCCGCAGTCGGTAATCGACGCGAATGATAAGATTCACCAGAATCCGGGTTATTAATTCAACTAAAAACATAGAAAAACTTAAGATTATGATTGACATGAGAAATATAGCATTGACCTTTTTAGGATGCTTCACCATATTAGCTGCATGCAGCAACAGTGACGACGCGGAGAAACCGGTTACACCTGTTCCGACCGGAGATGTGACCATTTATGCGACCACTAGCAGCCTGACTCGCGACTTGACCCGTGATGCCGTTAATTTCAGTTCGAAAGATAATTTGGCACCTACCTCAATCACGTTGAACCCGACTGAACACTATCAGACGATGGATGGCTTCGGAGCTGCTATCACAGGCGCCACTTGTTTTAATCTTCTGCAAATGAAACCGGAAGATCGTCACGCCTTCCTTACGGAAACATTCTCTGACGACAAAGGCTTCGGATTTAGCTATATCCGTATCTCCATCGGCTGCTCGGACTTTTCATTGAGCGAATATACCTGCTGCGATACGAAAGGTATTGAACATTTTGCTTTGCAAAGTGAAGAGAAAGACTATATCCTTCCGATTCTGAAAGAGATTCTGAGCATCAATCCTTCTATTAAAGTCATTGCCGCTCCCTGGACTTGTCCAAAATGGATGAAAGTAAAGAGTCTCACAGACCTTACTCCGCTGGATTCATGGACAAACGGTCAACTGAATCCAGCCTATTATCAGGACTATGCCACTTATTTTGTGAAATGGGTACAAGCCTTCAACGCCGAAGGCATTGATATTTATGCTGTAACTCCCCAGAACGAACCGTTGAACCGTGGTAATTCCGCTTCGCTTTATATGAGTTGGGAAGAACAGAGGGACTTTGTGAAAACAGCACTCGGACCTAAATTCAAAACAGCCGGACTGGCTACGAAAATTTATGCATACGATCATAACTATGATTATAGTGATATTGCAACGGAAAAGAACTACCCCGGTAAGATGTATGAGGACGCAGCTGCTTCCCAATACCTGGCCGGAGCTGCTTATCACAACTATGGCGGGAATCGCGAAGAGCTTTTAAATATACATAAAGCCTATCCTGAAAAGGAACTTCTTTTCACGGAGACTTCTATCGGAACATGGAATAGCGGACGTGATTTGTCGAAACGATTGCTGGAAGATATGAAAGAAGTAGCATTGGGTACGATCAACAACTGGTGTAGGGGAGTTATAGTGTGGAACCTGATGCTTGATAATGACCGTGCTCCTAACCGTGAAGGCGGTTGCCAGACTTGCTACGGAGCGGTGGATATCAGTAATAGCGACTATAAGACAATTATCCGCAACTCGCATTATTATATCATCGCCCATCTTTCAAGTGTGGTGAAACCGGGAGCGGTACGTATCGGTGCATCCGGCTATGCTGATAGCAATATCATGTATTCTGCTTTCGAGAATCCGGATGGAACATACGCTTTTGTACTGATGAATAATAATGAAAAGACTAAAAAGATAACCTTAAGTGATGGTAAGCGTCATTTTGCTTATGATGTCCCGGGCAAATCTGTGACTTCCTATCGTTGGGCAAAGTCGGAATAAGAACCTTAAAACGATCAAGACAATGAAAAAAAACAGTTATATTATATTAGTTTTGGCAGGAATGTTATCCATGAATTCCTGTAATGATGACGAATTCTTGCCCGGTAATCCGAGTATGGAAATCAAAGCAGAGAATGCAGATGCTCTTTTTGGTGACAGTCTTCCGTTTACGATTAAAGCCTCGGATGTGGATGTGCCTCTTTCTACGTTGAAAGCACAGCTTTTTTATGGAGAAGAACAAGTGTCTGAAACGGTCATCCGTACAAAGACAAGCGGAAATGACTATACTGGTAAAATTTTTGTTCCTTATTATGCTAATATTCCTAATGGAAAGGCAACTTTGAAATATATTCTTCAGAACATTCATTTTACTACCACAGAAATGACGAAAGAACTCGCTCTGGCACGACCGGACTTCCCCTACCTGACATTAGTGGATGAGGAAGGAAAAGAGTACCGGATGGAACGTCAATCCATGTACAAGTATAGTGTGACAGGAGACTTCTCGCAAAAGATGAAAGCGTATATCAAGACTCCGAAAGTGGGAGAGAATGGGAATGAATTGACTTTCGGATGGGAGAATGGAACGATTGAATCCGGTTCTACTAATGCTATCTCATTTTCTAATACGGAACCGGGAAATTATGCTATCAAGTTTAATACGTTGACTTACGAGGCAGAACCATTTGCCAAGTTAAAGGTGAACGGTGAAGACATGGAGTTGGTAGAGAATGATATCTATGCAATCAAGTTGACTTTGAAGAAGAATGACATTCTAGCGTTTGAAGGGGTGCCTGATTATGATAATTGGTGGATAGACCAGGATTATTTTGAAAAGCAGGAAGATGGAACATTGAAATTCCTGCCGATTGACGGAAGTTACCAAATAACAGCCAATGGTAAAATGAAGTATTTCTCTGTCATTGCTTTGAAGAATGGTGAGGCTGCCAAGTTGCAGGATGATGGAACAGGTGCTATCTGGGCTATTGGAACAGGAATCGGTAAACCGTCGGTGGCACTTTCTGAAGTAGGGTGGACTCCGGAAAACGGTCTGTGTATGCCACAGCTTACTGCGAAGAAGTATCAACTGACATTTATAGCTGGCGTTACCATGAAAGTGGATGATATTAACTTTAAGTTCTTCCATATCAATAAATGGGACAACGGCGAGTTTAAGGGTGATGCTATTTCTACAACGAGTGAATTGGTTAAAATCTCATCGGACGGAAACTTGGGACTGGAAGAAGGTCAGAAGTTCGAAAGAGGAGGTATTTACAGGTTTACAGTTGATGTGACGAAAGGTAATACCAAGGCTGTGTTGACAGTGGAGAAAGTAGGGAAGGTAGATTTACCTGCACCGGATATATTCTTTGGTAATGATAAGATGGAGGTGACAGATACTGATATATATAAGTCAGATCAGGCATTTACACAAGGACAAATGATAACAGTCACAGGCATTGATAATTTGAATGAATGGTGGATCGACCCTGACTTCTTTGAGAAACAAAGTGATGGTGCATTGAAGTTCCTGCCGATTAACGGAGATTATCGGGTGACAGCTAATGCTGTTTTGAAGTATTTTTCTGTAATGGCTTTGAAAGATGGTAAACCGGCTAAATTGCAAGATGACGGAACGGGTGCAATCTGGGCTATCGGGAAAGGAATCGGTAAGCCTTCTGTTGCGTCTTCCGAAGTAGGTTGGGAGCCAGGTAAAGCGCTCTGTCTGGCGCAAGTTGCTCCTAAAAAGTATCAGCTAACCTTGAAAGCTGGGGAAACACTGAAGACTAGCGGTGACTGGGAGGCGATTAGTTTTAAGTTCTTCTATCAGAATGATTGGGGAGATGAATTCAAAAATTATGCAAGCAATACTTTAGTGGAACAGCTTAAACTTACAGATTCCGGAAACTTGGAAATGCAGGGTAATAAAGCATTTGAAGAAGGAGCTGTCTATCGATTTACCATTGATGTAACGAATGGTAATACAAATGCTGATCTGAAGGTTGAGAAAATAAATTGATCTGAAGACTGATGCCGGATTTTTATTGAACCTATCCTGAAAGGGTATGATGAATTGTACCCTTTCAGGATTCATCTTTGGGCGGAATAATGTAAAAAACATTAATAAACCCGTCCGCAACTAGGAAATATCCCCTGTTTGGGAGTCTATATAAATAAAGTATTAACTCATTTCTTATATCATCAATAAACATGAAACTCAAAGCAATGTTACTTGGCTTGTCTGTGATAACTGCGTTGCCTGCCTTTGCGCAGAAGCCCGTGTATCTGGATACTGGTAAGCCTATCGAAGAGCGAGTGAAAGATGCATTGAACCGGATGACCCTTGAAGAAAAGGTGAAGATGATTCATGCACAGTCTAAATTTAGTTCGGCAGGCGTTCCCCGCCTCGGAATCCCCGAAGTATGGGCTACCGACGGTCCTCACGGTATCCGTCCGGAAGTGTTGTGGGATGAATGGGATCAGGCTGGATGGACAAACGATTCCTGTATTGCCTATCCGGCACTGACGTGCCTTGCTGCTACATGGAATCCCGAAATGTCTTATCTTTACGGGAAAAGTATCGGTGAAGAGGCGCGTTATCGCAAAAAAGACATTCTGTTGGGCCCCGGTGTGAATATCTACCGTACTCCCTTGAACGGACGTAACTTCGAGTATATGGGAGAAGACCCGTATCTGTCCGCCACTATGGTGGTTCCTTACATCAAAGGTGTACAAGAGAACGGGGTAGCTGCCTGTGTGAAGCATTATGCATTGAACAATCAGGAGTTCAACCGTCATACCACCAATGTGCAATTGAGTGATCGTGCTCTTTATGAAATATACCTGCCTGCTTTTAAAGCGGCTGTCCAGGAAGGTGGAACATGGTCGATTATGGGCGCTTATAATCTTTATCAGGGACAGCACGCTTGTCACAACAAACGTCTGCTTAAAGATATTCTTCGTGATGAATGGGGTTTTGATGGCGTTGTAGTGTCCGACTGGGGAGGTGTGCACAACACCGAACAGGCTATTCACAATGGCATGGACTTGGAGTTTGGTTCATGGACGAACGGACTGTCTGCCGGAACGAGAAATGCCTATGATAATTATTTCCTTGCTTTCCCTTACCTGAAATTAATCAAGGAAGGTAAAGTAGGAACAAAAGAACTGGATGAAAAGGTTAGTAATGTTCTTCGTCTGATTTTCCGTACTTCAATGGACCCGCACAAACCGTTTGGCTCTTTAGGGTCTCCCGAGCACGGGCAAGCCGGACGTAAGATTGGTGAAGAAGGTATTGTATTGTTGCAAAACAAGGATAACATACTGCCTATCGATTTGAATAAAGCTAAGAAAATAGCCGTTATCGGTGAAAATGCCATTAAGATGATGACTGTGGGCGGTGGTAGTTCATCTTTGAAAGTGAAGTATGAGATTTCTCCGTTGGATGGACTGAAAAGTCGTGTGGACTCAAAAGCGGAAGTGGTATATGCCCGTGGATATGTAGGCGATCCGACAGGAGAGTATAACGGTGTGAAAACCGGTCAGGACTTGAAAGACAACCGTTCGGAAGATGAGCTGCTTGCAGAGGCTTTGCAAGTGGCTAAAGATGCTGACTATGTTATCTTCTTCGGTGGCTTGAACAAGAGCAATCATCAGGATTGTGAAGATTCGGACCGTGCTTCTTTAGGTTTGCCATACGCACAGGATAGAGTGATAAGCGAACTGGCAAAGGTGAATAAAAACCTGATTGTGGTCAATATCTCCGGCAATGCTGTGGCCATGCCTTGGGTGAATGAAGTGCCTGCTATTGTTCAGGGTTGGTTCTTAGGTTCGGAAGCCGGAACAGCTCTTGCTTCGGTACTGTTAGGAGATGCTAATCCGTCGGGGAAACTTCCTTTTACTTTTCCTGCAAGACTGGAAGACGTAGGCGCACATACACTGGGTGAATATCCGGGGAATAAAGAAGAGCTGGCACACTCCAAGAACAATGGTGATACCATAAACGAAATCTATCGTGAAGATATTTTTGTTGGCTATCGCTGGGCAGACAAAGAAAAGATCAAACCGCTTTTCCCGTTTGGACACGGATTGAGCTATACTACTTTCGCTTACGGGAAACCTTCGGCTGACAAAAAGGTGATGACTGCCGATGATACCATCTCTTTCACGATCAACGTAAAGAATACAGGTACTCGTGAAGGTCAGGAAGTTATCCAGCTTTATGTCAGCGATAAGAAATCCTCTCTGCCTCGTCCGGTCAAGGAACTGAAAGGCTTCAAGAAAGTAAAACTAGCTCCGGGTGAGGAGAAGGCTGTAACGCTGACGATTGATAAAAAAGCCCTGAGCTTCTTCGATGATGTCAAACACGAGTGGATGGCAGAACCGGGTAAGTTTGAAGCAGTCATCGGAACATCATCCAGAGACATTAAAGGAATTGTACCATTTGAGTTGAGATAGGTATCCGTTTGGTAAAACTGGGGTCCTTCCCCGGTAAAACAGATTGCTGGGAGAATGTTGTTATCTTATAAAAGAGAGAGTCACAACATTCTCCTTTTTCTTTGAAACGAGTCTTGTTTGTGGTTAGAAATAAGGCTTCTTAGCTTGATTTTACTGTGATAAACTTCAATCAATGATGAATTGTAGTGATATAGAATGTGCCTCTTTCAACTAGAGTTAAAACGTTATTCTTATTGTCACTTGTCACTTTCCAGGCTTAATGTGCTGGAATTTAGCGTGATAAGGGTGACAATAGGTGGTGACAATAGGGTGATAATAGAGAAAAACAACTTTTCTATTGTCACCTTACATAAGAGATTCTGCCTTCCTGATTCAGGTAAGACGGTTCATTTAATGGTCTGTGCTACGTTTATTAAGCTGTTTTCAACGTTAGATTAATGTATTACGGTCGTTACATTTCTTCGTTTCACGTCTGTAATCCCATGAGTTCATGTACGTGAACCGATGGGATCACGTACGCAGTCCCAACGGTTTACGTACGTGGAACGAAAACAGGAAGCGGACAAAAGATATTAATCAAGGCTTGTCCGCCTGTTAACCTTACCGGGATATATGATAAGATACGTAGTGTCAGGACGTTTGATGTCTTTGTCTGGCTATTATAATGTTATTTACTTGTTAATACCAACAAACTCTCCGGTCCCATATTGAAAAGCAGGTCAATAATACTCAGATTAGGGAGAAAACCGAGTTTGGAATCAAAGACTTGGTAATAGGGATGCGGAATAAATTCTGGATCAGCTATCTGGAAATCTTTCTTAGGATGAATAATCTCGCGGAAATCTGTTTCTTCTGCTGCGAATTCCGTTTTATATTCTGAAGTTCGTTCAATGCAGGGTTGAATGTCTATCAACTTACAGACCAGCTGGCAAAGTTCCTCGTTGAAATCGGCTAAAAACTCGTATTTCTTTTCGTAGAAAGG
>OGOR01000809.1_pt1 | contig 21727 bp, 17 predicted proteins | sample 1552771 | NCBI WGS metagenome assembly OGOR01 (sample SAMEA2580124, study PRJEB22360) | human gut metagenome | biome: human gut; feature: human-associated habitat; material: faeces | place: Denmark | collected 2008/2010
TTGGAGACAAAGATAACAATTTATAAATTTACCCCTCAGGTTTTTACATTGACCCTTGAAGATCAGATAGTTCAGTAAAAAACGGATTGGTTGCAGTGGGGGAAAAGTCCAGGCTTTTGCTCGTTTAACTCCAGGTGTTTACTCCCGAAATGCCTGAAGTTTTAGGTTGGAATGCCCGGTGTTTGGGAAGTAAATTCCGGGAGTTTCGGGAGTATAATGCAGGGATATTTACCGGTATGGCACGGCTTCATTAACGGTTGGAACTGGACATACCGGTAGAATATTATTTGTTATCCCGCAAGTCTTTTACTCTGACGGCTTTGCCTTCGCTTTGAGGCAGGGAGCCTTTCTTGACCAGCTTCACTTTAGGAGTGACAAGGATTTCATCTTTCAGTCGGCGGGAAATAGCTTTGCGTACTTTCTCCAGTTCTATATAGTTGTCAGTGGATAAGTCGCTGAGCTCTACTTCCACAATCATTTCATCTTGATTGCTGATGGCTTCCAAAGTAATGAGGTAGTTGCTGCCCAATTCGGGGAATTGCACCAATACCTTTTCCACCTGCATGGGGAAGATGTTGACACCCTTGATGATAAACATATCGTCGCTGCGGCCCTTGATGCGGTCGATGCGCAGATGCGTACGTCCGCAGGGGCATGTACCCGGAAGTATGCGGGTAAGGTCGCGTGTGCGGTAGCGTATCAACGGCATCATTTCACGGTCGAGGGTAGTCAGGACCAGCTCTCCAATCTCACCGTCGGGAACCGGTTCGCCGGTTTCCGGATTGATGATTTCAACCAGATAGCAATCTTCCCAAAGGTGCATGCCGTTTTGCTCGGTACACTCAAAGGCAACGCCGGGACCGTTCATTTCGGTCATGCCGAAACTGTTGTAGGCTTTGACACCCAGTATCCGCTCAATCTTCCTGCGCTGTTCGTCAGTATGAGGTTCGGCTCCGATGACGAGGGTTTTCAGAGTAGTCGATGCCGGGTCGATACCTTCTTCCTGAAATACTTCCGCCAGGCGTATGGCATAACTGGGAATGGCATGTAAGGCGGTGGTTTTGAAGTCCGTGATGAACTTGATTTGCCGCTTGCTGTTACCGGCAGCGGCGGGTACGGTCAGTGCTCCCAGGCGCTCGGCTCCGTATTGGAAACCTAATCCTCCGGTGAACATGCCATAGCCGGAACTGTTTTGAAAAACATCGGTCTTTCGTATGCCTACTGCGTATAGGCAACGTGCTACAAGGTTGGCCCAGGACTCCAGATCGTGCCGGGAGTGGACGATGACGGTGGGCGTTCCCGTGGTTCCGCTGGAAGAGTGGATGCGTACACCGTCCTCGCGCATATTGCCGGCCACAAGTCCGAAGGGGTAGTTGGCGCGCATGTCCGCTTTGGTGGTAAACGGGATTTTCCGGATGTCTTCTATCGACCGGATGCTGTCTGCCGTAATGCCGTGCTTTTGAAAAACTTGTTTGTAATAAGGGGAATTTGCTGCAATGCCGATTGTCTTCCTAAGCCGCCGGAGTTGCAGTTCGTGCAACTCCTCACGCGGCATGGTTTCTATCTCTTCTTCCCAGTATTTGTCATTCATGGTTGTTGGTATTTTGATTTACATCAGGTTTTCTGCAATTTCCTTACCGGCAACCAAGGCCTTGAGGTTCAGCTCTACGATGGCTTCGCCTTTACGTTGGAAGATGTCGCGGATGCTGTCCTGTACCTTCTGGTAATCAATGCCGAGGAACGGAATGGTAGCTCCCAGCAACACGATGTTGGCAACGCGGGGAGAGCCCACTTCTTTGGCTACTTCGTTCACGTTCAGTACAATCTTGTGAGGAAGCTTGTCAAGTTCGGCTTTGAGAGCTTCTTCGGCAGGATAGTGGGGGATATTGATGAAAGGGGCTTCGTTCGTTACCAGCCAGCCTTCGGGACTGAGGTAGGGAAGATAGCGCAGCGCTTCCATGGGCTCCAGCGATATGATGAGGTCGCATTTGCCTGTAGGGATGAGGTCGGAAGCGATAGGCCGGTCGCTGATGCGAAGGTTGGACTGTACGTCTCCGCCTCGCTGGCTCATACCGTGTACTTCGGCCTGTTTCATGTATAATCCGTCTTTAAGGGCTGCCTGCCCGATTACGGTAGCGATAGAGAGGATGCCTTGTCCGCCTACGCCGGAAAGTATAATGTCTTTTTTCATGGCTTTACTTGTTTCGTTTCTTACGTGCTAAAGTTTGAATGCATTCTCTGCGGGGAATAATGACGGATACTCCGCGGTATTCGATTTCTTCGCGGATTATCTGCCTCATTTCCTCGTAGTTCTTCTTCAATGGAACTACTACGCGGATATGTTCGGGCGCTACGCCGATACCTGCACAGATAGCTTCGAGACGGCCGGTTCCGGCTGAATCCTGTCCGCCGGTCATGGCTGTGGTTTCGTTGTCGGAGATGACGATGGTGACGTTGGCGTTTTCGTTTACGCAGTCCAGCAGGCCTGTCATGCCGGAGTGGGTAAATGTAGAGTCGCCGATAACGGCAACCGCAGGATGGACTCCGGCATCTGAGGCGCCTTTTGCCATTGTAATGGAGGCTCCCATGTCTACGCAGGAGTCAATTGCGTTGAAAGGAGCGTTAGCTCCTAAGGTGTAGCAGCCGATGTCGCTGAATACCTTGTGGCTGGGGTATTCTGCCCGGAGCACTTCGGTCAGCACGGTGTACATATCGCGGTGTCCGCAACCTTCGCACAAGGCTGGCGGGCGCATTTCGACGAGTGAGGGAACAGCGAATTCCGCTTTGTTCTCTTTGCCTACGGCGCGTGCTACGCTGTCCGGATTCAATTCTCCGTCCTGCGACAGTGTGCCGTCCAGGCGTCCTTTGACTTTTACGCCGATGCCGAGGCAACCTTTCAGTTGTTTTTCTACAAACGGTTGTCCGTCTTCCAGTACGAGTATTTCGTCGCAGGCTTCTACAAGCTGCATCAGTTGTTTCTTGGGAAGCGGGTACTGGCCGATTTTCAATACCGGAAATTCGCAGCCTTCGGGATAGTTCTCCATAAGGTAGTTATAACCGATGCCGCAGGCTATGATGCCCAGTTTTTTGTTGGGACCGTCTATGTACTTGTTATAAGGTGAGTTTTCCGAGGCTTTGACAAAATCGTCCTGATGCTGCAACAGAAGTTTGTAGCGTTTGCGGGCGTTGCCGGGGAGCAGGATGAACTGGCGCGGGTCGTCACTGAAAGAAACCTCGTTCTGAGGCTGTTGCGCCTTGCGTTCTACGCCGGAACGGGAATGCGCCAGCCGGGTGACCATACGCATCAGCAGCGGTTCGCCGGTTTGTTCGGAAAAGGCAAATCCGTTGTAAACCATGTCGTAGGCTTCTTGCTGGTTGCTCGGTTCGTACATCGGAATCAATGCAAAGTCACCGTAGAAGCGGCTGTCTTGTTCGTTTTGTGACGAATGCATGCTGGGGTCGTCGGCTGCAACGACAATGATGCCGCCTTTAACGCCGGTCACGGCGGAGTTGATAAAACAGTCGGCAGCCACATTCATGCCTACATGTTTCATGCAGACCAGTGAACGTTTTCCTGCGAACGACATTCCCAAAGCTGCTTCCATGGCAGTTTTCTCGTTGGAACACCAGCGGTTGTGGATACCTTTTTCGGCAGTAATCGCTGCTGTCTGGATATATTCGGTAATCTCCGTCGAAGGAGTACCCGGGTAGGCGTACACACCGGATAGGCCGGCGTCTAATGCAGCCTGTGCAATGGCTTCATCGCCAAGTAAGAGTTGTTTGCTCATTTTTTAGTGTTTAAGTGTTAATCATGGTTTTAGTAACAATCGCAAATATAGCTTTTTGCTTTTGTTTTATTATGATATTAGTTGAAAATCTTTTTTTCGTTTAACGCCTTCCAATATTTCCTGGCATTTTTCATGTGTTCGGCGTAGTTGGCTGCAAAATTATGGGTTCCTGAAAAATCTTCTTTGGCACACATATAAATGTAATTGTGTCTGGTGTAATTCAGGACTGCGTCTATACCTATAGGGGTGGGAATGCGGATAGGACCGGGGGGCAGGCCGAGGTTGCGGTAGGTGTTGTAGGGCGAATCGATGGTGAGGTGTGCATTGGCAATACGGCGCAGGCTGAAGTCTTGCAGGGCAAACTTGATGGTAGGGTCGGCTTGCAGCGGCATGCCGGCGTGGATACGGTTGATGTACAGGCCGGCAATCATGGGCTTTTCCTGGTTATTGTTTGTTTCCTCTTCAACGATGGAAGCGAGGGTGCATACCTCCTCCTGTGTCATGCCGATGGCTTTCGCTTTATTGAGCCGTTCCCGATTCCAGAACTTCTGATGTTCTTTCTGCATCCGTTCGAGGAAATCCTCTACGCTCATGTTCCAATATACCTGGTAGGTTTCGGGTATGAAAAGGCAGGCTATTGTCGCTTTGCTGTATCCCAGCCGTTGCTGGAGCAGAGAGTCATTTATCACTCCGGCTATTTCGGCGGAATCAATCATCAGTTGTTTCCCTACGTTACGCGCCAGCCTGTCCAAAGTGCGTACGCTTCCGATGGTCAGGTTCATGGGGGCTTGGTATCCTCTGTAGAAACGGTTGAATACATGGTAAACGTTCTCGCCGGGACGTATCGCATATCGCCCGGTGTGGATGTTGTCGGGGTAATCGCGCCATTGGGACATCCATTTGAAACCGTTGAAACTATTGGGCTTTCCTTGTGCTTTTATCTTATTGTATATGGAGTCTGTCGTATCGTCACGGTCGATGTAGATATAAACTGTCTTTTGCGGATGAAATTGCGGAGTGAACAGGTAGTAATACATTGTACCCGCACTTGCAATGCCCATGAAAAGAATAACCGCCAGTGCTCCGAAAAGGATTCTTTTTTTCTTTTTTTCCATCATAATCTTGATTGTTTTTGAGTCGGGCAAAGTTAGCAAGATTTGGGAATAAAGAGAATGCTTCCCTTGTTTTATTCATGACAGGAAGAGGGGGGGGGATGTGTCAATATGTACTTGACGATTTCTTTTAGATACGGAAAACACGGATTTCACAGATTTTCTTTATTCTTTTTCTGTGAAATCCGTGTTTTCCGCGTAATCCGTGCCTAAAAAAACAAATAGTAAGCGGATTTTAGTTTTGACACACACACATTCTCTTCGGATGTTTCAGCACTAGGATTTCAAATCCCGATTAATCGTCGTCATCATCATCGTCGTCATCGTAGTGTCGGCAATGTCTCTTGTGGTGTTTTTTCGGCTTTTTGTATTTGTGTTTCTTATGGTGGAATTTGTCATGGCGTTCACAGTATGAATTATAGTATTCATGCCAGCAGTCACTGTGGTGATGGACTCTGTTATAGAAAGGGTTATAATATATACTTCCCGGCTTTATGCCAATCTCCACAAGGATACGGTTCCATCCGTAACGATGATACCGCTTGTAATAGTCGCATACATCACGCATATTTTTTCCTGAAGTCTTGGCTATCTCAAGTGCAATTCCCACATTTCCCCAGTCATTGCCACAGTGTCTGTAGTAATCGTCTAAGGAATGGTTTGAAATATTATATTCCAGACATAGGCGCTTTCTGTAATCAGAGAGTTCCACAGATGCGTAGCGGTTAGCTCTGCCGATAAAGACGGAAATGCCATCCTGGGCAGGCAAAGCGCATGCAAGCAGGAGAAAAAACAGTAGCAAATTAATCTTTTTCATAATGTTTCTAAGTTAAATGGAGTTCTGTTCCTTACTGTGCGAATATTTGGACAGTTTCCCGGCAACTTCTATTCCAGTTTTTCTTTGGCTTTTTCAATTTCATCGCCGGCTTCATCCAAAGCCTTCTTTACCTCATCCGCTCCCTCTTCAATTTGGTCCTGCGCCTCTTCGAGGGCTTCCTCAACAGATTCCTTTACATTTTCTACACGGTCTTTAACCTTGTCTTTAGCCTTTTTTTCTCTGCACGATGTAAAGGCAAGTGTAATTGTACATGCCAACATGGCGAATAATAATTTTCTCATATACTTACATTTTGGTGATATTGTGTAATTAGTTAAAATTCAAATGTAGAAATAAATATTGTGTTTGGCAAATTACGAAAATGTTTTTGAGTATCATACATGAGTAAAATGCCCTGCTTATTGATACGTTTTACACAGTGGAGTTCTTTTTGAACTGTCGGATAATTAAGGAGATAAGTCTGCTTTGAAATATGTTTGTGAGCATATAAAAGCTATCTGCTTCAGTTAGCTGCTCCTTTTGCAGGTAAATGCCATCTGTTCTATTATGATATGTGGGGAATAGAGGGAATGAGAAAAATAATTTTTTTATTCGCACGACCGGCTTTAAAAAGGAAAAACGCTGATTATTTATTTGACAATCAGCGTTTTTGTGGAGAGCCGCTAGCCAGACTTGAACTGGCGACCTACGCGTTACGAATGCGTTGCTCTACCAACTGAGCTATAGCGGCAATGGGTTTTCGATTACGAGGTGCAAAGGTACATCTTTATTTGAATTTGCAAAAAGAATTGCCTGATTTTTTAGAAATATTTCTGTCTGGCATTTTTTCTATATTTGTGTATTTATCGGAAATATTATGGATAAAACCGTATGGTAAAGACGTTTAACTCTATTGGATGATTGGAAAAGTACCGTTTGGTATAAGTGGTGTTTGTGGCAAAATATCGGTTGTATTGAAGTCCGGAATTAATTCTTTTTCCAAAACTTCAAAAGGAAATAAATGTATATTATGAAAATAATGTATTACCTTTGTCCCCAATTAAAAACATTACTAGATAACTAAAAGATTAATCAAAGATCTTACTTATGCGTAAATTTATACTATTGTGTTTGTTGGTATTTACGGTATCAAGTGTGGTATTTGCCCAACAAATGACGGATGAACAAGTCATTCTGTACGTGCAAGAGGCTCAGAGTCAGGGGAAGACACAACAGGAGATGTTGGTTGAATTGATGAAGAAAGGAGTCACAAAAGAACAAATCCAGAGAATACAGTCTAAATATTCAGGCAAATCGGACGGAAGCTCTGAGGAAAATGCCAATTTCATGGGAGAAGCGAACTCCCGTTTACGTACGCAGAAAACTTACGAGAACAAAAACAAGAATATCTCTCAGAATGAATCAGGCTTGGATAATCTCGGATCCCAAAAGCAAAGTATTAAAGGGTTGCGGGCGAAATCGGCCCAGCAACGCAACGGATATGGAACGGGGTTGAATAACAGTGGACAGCCGGGTTATGGTTATAATGGTCCTAAAAGCGCGGAAGACGCTTTTACACAACAGATTTTCGGACATAATATTTTCGATAACGAATATCTGACTTTTGAACCCAATATAAATGTGGCAACGCCCGACAATTATCGTTTGGGGGCGGGCGATGAAGTTATTATTGATGTTTGGGGAGCTTCCCAGACTACGATTCGCGAAAAAATCTCGCCTGAGGGTACTGTGCAAATCGCAAAGTTAGGACCGGTTTATCTGAGTGGAAAGACCGTAGAGGAAGCCAATGATTATTTGAAACGCGAATTTGCCAAGATATATGCCGGTGTTACGGGAGAAACTCCCAATACGCAAATAAATTTGACGTTAGGCGAAATCCGTTCCATTCAGGTGAATGTTATGGGTGAAGTTGTCGTACCGGGTACTTACACCCTTTCTTCATTCGCATCAGTTTTCCATGCCTTGTATTGGGCCGGCGGAGTAAATAAAATCGGTAGTCTTCGAAGCATAAAAGTTATACGCGACGGAAAGACGGTTGCAGATTTGGACATCTACGATTTTATTATGGAAGGTAGGCTGAAGGATGATATCCGTCTTCAGGACGGTGATGTGATTCTTGTCAATCCTTATCAGACCCTGGTGCAGATATTGGGTAAGGTAAAGCGTCCTATGTATTATGAAATGAAGCCTACGGAAACAATCGGTACGTTGCTGAGATATGCCGGCGGCTTTACGGGCGATGCGTATAAAAAAGCCATCCGTCTTGTACGCAAGAGCGGACGCGAGCATCAGATTTTCAATGTGGACGAAATGGATTATTCGGTATTCCGCCTGGAAGACGGTGATATGCTTACGGTGGATTCCGTTCTCAACCGTTTCGAGAATCGTGTAGAGATTCGCGGTGCTGTTTACCGTGAGGGCTTGTATCAGCTGAGCGGAGAGGTGAATACCGTGAAACAGTTGATAAAGAAAGCGGAAGGTGTACGTGGAGATGCTTTCCTAAATCGTGCCGTAATCAATCGTGAACATGAGGATTTGACGCGCGAGGTTATTTCCATAGATTTGAAAGGCTTGTTGAAAGGTGTGGTTGCGGACATTCCTTTGCAAAAGAATGATATACTTTATATTCCCAGCATTCAGGATCTGAAAGAAGAGCCTACGGTGACTATCCATGGTGAGGTTGCTGATCCGGGTACTTATCTTTATGCCGACAAGATGACCATCGAGGATTTGGTCTTGGAATCGGGTGGCTTGCTTGAAGCGGCTTCTACAACGAAAATAGATGTATCGCGCCGTATTAAATCTCCCAAAAGCACGGACGACAGTAATATTGTAGGCCAGACATTTACCTTTGACCTGAAAGACGGCTTGCTGATAGGAGCGGGGAGCGAGAATTTCTATTTGGAGCCTTTTGATGAAGTGTATGTCCGTAAAAGCCCTGCTTATCGCAAGCAGAAAAATGTGGGGATAATAGGAGAGGCATTGTTTACCGGCACTTACGCGTTGTCCAAGAAGAATGAACGTTTGAGCGACCTGGTCGCTAAAGCCGGTGGTGTTACATCCGATGCTTATGTAAGAGGAGCCCGTCTTATCCGTAAAATGTCGGAGGAAGAGCTTCGCAGAAAGGAAGATGCCACCCGCATGGCTATAAAGGTCGGTGCAGATTCAACTACTTTATATGTATATACGGTAGGTATTCATCTGGATGAGGCTTTGAAAAATCCGGGTTCTGATTATGATATGGTCTTGCGCGAGGGGGATGTATTGTTTATTCCTGAATATGTAAGCACAGTGAAAATCAACGGTGCCGTGATGTATCCTAATACCGTACTGTACAAAGAGGGAGAGAACAGCCGTTACTACATCAATCAGGCGGGCGGATATGCTTCGAATGCCAAGAAGCGCAGTGCTTTTGTAGTTTATATGAATGGTACCGTATCCCGCATACGCTCCGGTAGTAAGACGGCAATCGAGCCTGGGTGTGAGATTATCATCCCGACTAAGGATCCGAGTAAGCGTATGAGCGTGGCCGAAATGGTAGGTATGGGTACTTCTATTGCCACTTTGGGCACAATGATTGCTACTTTGGTTAATCTCTTTAAGTGATAAGGACAATGGACGAAGGTAAAATACAAAAGTCTCCGCAAAAACCGGAGGAACAGGAAATTGATTTGATTGAGTTGGCTCAGAAAGTGTGGGCCGAGCGTAAAAAGCTTTATAAGGTATGCGGTATTGCGGCAGTGATTGGCTTGATTGTAGGATTCAGCATTCCTAAAGAGTATTCTACGGAAGTGACATTGGCTCCCGAGAGTGCAAGTAAAATGAATGCCGGAAGTATGGGGGCATTGGCTGCTATGGCTGGCATCAACTTAGGCGGTTCTGTCGGAGAAGATGCCCTGTCGCCCGAACTGTATCCCGATATCGTTAAGTCAACTCCTTTTCTGCTGGAATTGTTCGATGTAAGGGTCAAAGACCAGAAAGGCAAAATAGATACGACCTTATATGCTTATCTGGATAAATACCAGCGTTCGTCATGGATGGGTGCTGTAATATCTGCGCCATTCAAGGCTTTGGGTTGGACCTTGTCTTTATTCAAGGATAAACCGGAGAAGAAGGAAGGAAAAATCGATCCGTTCCACCTGACATTGGATGAGGCGAAAGTAGCGGATGCTTTGAGTAAGCGTATCTTGGTTACGATTGATAAAAAAACAGGGGTTACAACTTTGGAGGTTACTATGCAGGACCCTTTGATTTCGGCTTCGTTAACTGATACCGTGATGCATTGTTTGCAGAATTATATCACAAATTACCGTACCAATAAAGCCCGTCATGATTTAGCTTTTACAGAAAAATTATATAAAGAAGCAAAGGCGGATTATGAGAAAGCTCAGAAAAAATATGCTGCTTTTGCAGATGCCAACCAGAATGTGGTTCTGTTAAGCTATCGTGCCGAACAGGAACGTTTAAAAAACGAAGTTGAGTTGGCTTATACTGTTTATACCCAGGTTTCCGGACAATTGCAGATGGCAAGAGCCAAAGTGCAGGAGATTACTCCGGTATATACGGTTGTGCAACCGGCTACGGTTCCTTTGCGTGCCGCCAAGCCTAATAAGATTATGATTCTTATAGGTTTTGTATTCTTGGCAGGAGTGGGATGTGTTGGCTGGATATTATTTGTGAAGGATTTATTTAAAGATTGGAGAAAAGCAAACAAAGCAATATGATGGCTAATAATGATATGAGTCGTTGGTGTGTTCTGTATACGGCACCAAAGTCGGAGCGTAAATTAGTGCAGCGCCTGCATGCAGCAGGATATATGGCATTTTGTCCTATGCAAATCGTATTCAAGAAGTGGAAAGGACAGACCAAAGAAGTGTTTGCACCTCTGTTCCCCGGCTGTGTTTTTGTAGAAGAAGCGGCGGGTGTGGAGTCGTTTGTTGCTTCGCAGGGTGGTGTATCTTTCTTACTGGACGCTGAAGGTCAGAAGCTGTTTGTTTGCGCCGATAAAGCAGAGTTACCGACAAAGTTTGTGCTTTTGTTGAAATAGAGGATACCTTCTTCCCGGCATAAAAAAAGCTACATTCCAAATGTAGCTTTTTTTATGCCGGGAAGCATTGTTTTTTAATCAAACAAACTCTTGAACTTCTTGAAAATCTTCTCCTTGATAGAAGTATTCGGCTTGAAGTTATCCGACCTTTCCATTTCTTCCAGCGCTTTCTTCTCTTCCTTGTTCAGTGTTTCGGGCACATATACGCTGACATTCACCAGCAGGTCTCCGGTTCCGTATCCGTTTACGTTAGGCAGTCCTTTGCCGCGCAGGCGGAGAACCTTACCCGGCTGTGTACCCGATTCGATTTTTACCTTAACCTTGCCGTCAATGGTGGGTATTTCTACCGCACCGCCCAATGCGGCTGTCGGGAAACTGAGCAACAGGTTGTAAATCAAATCATTCTCATCGCGAATCAGTTCCTTGTCCTGCTCTTCCTCTATGAGAATCAGCAGGTCGCCCGGTACGCCGTTGTGTTTGCCCGCATTGCCTTTACCGCCCATGGAGAGCTGCATGCCTTCGGCTACACCGGCAGGAATTTTCACGGTAACGACTTCTTCGCCGTAAACGATACCTTCGCCTGCACATTCCTTACATTTATTCTTGATGACCTTGCCTTCGCCACCACAGGTAGGACAAGTGGTACGCGTCTGCATTGTGCCGAGGATGGTCTGCTGGTTGCGGATTACCGTACCGCTGCCCTTACAGGTAGGGCAGGTTTCCGCACCGCCGTTTCCTTCTGCACCGGTTCCATGGCAATGGCTGCACGGTACATATTTTTTTAGTTTGAACTTCTTCTCGACTCCGGTAGAAATTTCCTTGAGGTTCAGCTTTACCTTTACGCGCAAGTCCGAACCGCGATAACGGCGTTGCTGTGCACCACCGCCGCCAAATCCGCCGAACCCGCTGAAACCGCCGCCGAACCCACCGCTGTGTCCGCCGAATATATCACCAAACATGGAGAAGATGTCATCCATGGACATGCCGCCGCTGAAACCGCCAAACGGTCCGCCGTTGCCGGCAGCGCCACTCATTCCGGCATGGCCGAATTGGTCGTAACGGGCACGCTTGTCCGGATTGCTTAATACATCGTATGCTTCTGCCGCTTCTTTAAACTTCTCCTCGGCTACCTTGTCACCGGGGTTTTTGTCGGGGTGATACTGGATAGCTTTCTTACGATAGGCTTTCTTTATCTCCTCAGCCGATGCTGTCTTTTCGACTTCCAGAACTTCGTAATAATCTCTTTTTTCCATATAACTGTGTATGTTATTCTCCAACCACTACCTTGGCATGGCGGATTACTTTGTCGTTTAGTGTGTAACCGGTTTGTACGCAGTCCAGAATCTTACCTTTCAAAGCTTCATCGGGAGCCGGAATTACGGCAATGGCTTCGTGATAGTCTGTGTCAAGCGGTTGTTCTTTGGTTTCGATTACTTTGACGCCGTTCTGGCCTAAAACTGTCATGAACTTGTTGTAGATGAGTTCCACGCCTTCTTTTACGGCAGCTACATCAGTGGCAGTTTCCATGTTTTTCAGGGCGCGTTCAAAGTCGTCTACGATAGGAAGGATGCTGCTGATGCTCTTTTCTCCGCCGTTCAGGATGAGTTCGGCCTTTTCTTTCATCGTACGTTTACGGTAGTTGTCGAACTCGGCAGAGAGACGCAGGTATTTGTCTTTCTGGTCTTCAATCTCAGCGTTGGCCTTTTCCAGTTCCTGAGCGAGTTTTTCTTCCTCTGTCAGGACAACTTCTTCTTCTTTCTCTGTTGTTTCTTCACAAGTTTCGTCTTGAGCGTCTTGTGCTTTTAACTCTTCTTCGTTGATGTTTTCTTTTTCTTTAGAGTCCATATTGTTATGCTTGTTATTCTTGTAAAATGATTTTGCTTTCATTGTTGTTAAGGGTTTAAGTTAATATGATACGGTTTTAATAGCAAAAACTTTGCCAAATTGACGGCTTTTGCCAAAAACGCTGCAAAGGTAATATTTTTATGTCAGATTGACAGCGTAATGTGCTATAAATAGAGCGCTAACCTTGTGCGGACAGTAAGTTAACTCGATAGGTTGCAGTCAGTTACCTTTGTTGTATGTATCGGGTTAACTTCATATCATGCAATAAGTTAACTTGTTGTAAGCTGTTTTACCGTATTATTTCGTATCTTTGTACCCGCAATTTGCAGAGTTATAGGTATTAAATTGTAAGTAGTACATAATAAAACAGTAAATATAAAGATGATTACAGTCTCGAACGTATCGGTTCAATTTGGTAAAAGAGTGTTGTTTAATGATGTAAACCTGAAGTTTACAAGTGGTAATTGTTATGGTATAATCGGTGCCAACGGTGCCGGAAAGTCTACTTTCCTGCGTACTATTTCGGGCGATTTGGACCCGACAACGGGGTCTATCATGCTGGGACCGGGCGAGCGTCTGTCTGTATTGAGCCAGGACCACTTCAAGTGGGATGCTTATACGGTGATGGATACCGTGATGATGGGGCACACCGTGCTGTGGGGCATTATGAAACAGCGCGAAGAACTCTATGCCAAAGAGGACTTCACGGACGAAGACGGTCTGAAGGTATCCGAACTGGAAGAGAAATTCGCCGAACTCGACGGTTGGAATGCAGAAAGCGATGCTGCCGCCTTATTGAGCGGACTGGGCATCAAGGAAGACAAGCATTATGTGTTGATGGGCGAGCTGAACAACAAGGAAAAAGTACGTGTCATGCTGGCGCAGGCTTTGTATGGCAATCCGGATAACCTGCTGCTGGACGAGCCTACCAATGACTTGGACATGGAAACCGTAACCTGGCTGGAGGACTATCTTGCCAATTTTGAACATACCGTTCTGGTAGTGAGCCACGACCGTCACTTCCTCGACTCCGTTTGTACGCATACCGTGGACATCGACTACGGAAAGATTAACCTCTTTGCCGGAAACTACAGCTTCTGGTACGAGTCCAGCCAGCTTGCTCTCCGTCAGCAGCAGAACCAGAAGGCTAAAGCCGAGGAGAAGAAGAAAGAACTGGAAGAGTTTATCCGCCGTTTCAGTGCCAATGTGGCGAAGAGCAAGCAGACTACCAGTCGTAAGAAGATGCTGGAGAAGCTGAATGTGGAAGAAATCAAACCGTCGTCACGTAAGTACCCGGGCATCATCTTCACTCCCGAACGCGAACCGGGCAATCAGATTCTTGAAGTAGCCGGACTGACGAAAACGTTGGAAGACGGCACGGTACTGTTCCGTGATGTGAACTTCAATGTGGAGAAAGGGGATAAAATCGTGTTCCTTTCACACGATCCGCGTGCCATGACCGCTTTGTTCGAGATTATCAACGGAAATATGAAGCCGGATGCGGGAACTTTCAACTGGGGTGTTACGATTACCACCGCTTATCTGCCGTTGGACAACACTGCTTTCTTTAATACGGATTTGAATCTGGTAGACTGGTTGAGCCAGTTTGGCGAGGGCAATGAGGTATATATGAAGAGTTTCCTCGGCCGTATGCTTTTCTCCGGCGAAGAGGTGCTGAAGAAAGCAAGCGTACTGTCGGGTGGCGAGAAGATGCGTTGCATGATTGCGCGTATGCAGTTGCGTAATGCCAACTGTCTCATTCTGGATACGCCGACCAACCACCTTGACTTGGAATCCATTCAGGCATTCAACAATAACCTGAAGACCTATAAGGGAAACATCCTGTTCTCGTCTCACGACCACGAGTTCATCCAGACAGTGGCAAACCGTATCATCGAACTGACCCCGAACGGTATCATCGACAAGATGATGGAGTATGATGAATACATCACTTCCGACCACATCAAGGAGCTGAGAACAAAAATGTACAATAAATAGGAATTAGTGATTAATAGCGTGTCAAAACAAAAAAGCGTTTGTTATTTTCAGTAGCATTCCCTTATTTGTTGTTTTATTAGGCGCATATTACACGGATTTATTTTATTAGGGGTAATATTACCAATTGCTTTTGGTAACATTACCCCTTATTCTTTTTCCCGTGAAATCCGTGTAATTCCGTTCCTAAAAGAAATCCTCAAATTACACCCACTCCCGTCCCTAAACACTAACCGCTAATCACTAACCCCTATTTTCCGTGTATTTTTAAAATCAATCCTGTTCCCACTATCATCAGTACCGTACAGAGTATGGAGCCTTCAAAGCCGAAAGCGCCGCCGTTTATCAGATTGGCTTCGGGCAGCCGAAGGGCCAGCAAGCCGTTACAGAATTTATTTCCACTGACCTCATAGCCTAATACCGGGCCTTGTATCCAGTTCCAGAACCAGTGTAGAGCTATTGGGAAGCAGAGGTTGCGTGTGTATATATAGGATGAACCTAAAAGGATGCCTGCCAGAAGTATGTTGATAAAAGACAGAAAGTCGAAGTTCGGATTGCCTATATGAATCAAGGAGAACAGGGCGGCGGAGAGGAACAAGGCACAAAACTTATTCACCCCGCTTTGCAGCAGGCGTTCCAATACAAATCCACGCAATGCCAGTTCCTCTGTAACGGCTACCAGCAGGAAGAATACAAGGCTGATCAGTAAGGAAGAGGGATTGAATGCCACTCCTGCAATCTCTACCGCACCTGTCCATAAGGATATGCCGAACCCTACCGCATAAAGAACGGTTGCCAGCAGTATTCCCGACAGCCAGTCCTTCCAACGCATCGTTAAAGAGCGTCCGAGCCCTTCCAGTGAAAAGCCGCGTAAATGCCATACTATCCATGCGGAAAGGAATACGCCTGCCAGCATCAGCGTCTCGCTCAATATGAAATAGGACATCGTATCGGCTTCTTCCTTTCCTAACTTCAGCAATACGGCTGCGAAAGGGACGCTTATTATTGTAATGATGATGACGGCAAGCGCGGCGAATGAAACAATGTCGATTGTCGCTTTTCCAAAACGTTTGGCTTTGGATTCATTTCCGATGGTTTCCATGAGAAAAATAAGTTCGGTTAATTAATATCCGACAAAAATAGCAATAAAAAGAGAAATCATTATTCACGGTTGGCGCTTTCTTCTTATATTTGAAAATTAAATCAATCTGACACTTAAAACATGAACCTGAAAAAGATACTTTTAGCAGCCGGACTGGGCATTATGATATCGAACGTCTCCGCCCAGACTTCCAGGAGATATACCGTTGCCAAGCCCGGTACTTTGGTGGAAATGCTCACCGAAGAAGAAGCGAATGAGATTACCCACCTTGTCCTGCAAGGCAAGCTGAATGCAGTGGATTTCCGCCACTTGCGCGATGAATTCAAGAAACTGCAAATACTGGACATCTCCAATGCATCCATCAGCATGTATGCCGGAAAGAACGGTACGCATCCCGACCGCTTTTACATCTATCCCGCCAATTGCATCCCGTCCTATGCTTTCTGCAAGCAGCTTGGCGACAGCACTTTTGCCGGAAAAACATCCTTGACGGAGGTAATCCTTTCCGACAAGACCAAGAACATCGAAGACGGCGCATTCAAGGGATGTACCAACCTGAAGATTTGCCGCATACGCAAGAAAACTCCCCCCAACCTGTTGCCCGAAGCTCTGGCGGACAGTGTAACGGCGATATTCGTCCCTCTGGGCAGCAGCGATTCCTATCGTCGCGGCAAGCGGTGGGAGACATTCGCTTTCATAGAGGGCGAACCGGTAGGAGCTTTGGTGCAGATAGCCACCATGGGTAGCCTTGCCAGCGAACTGCTTCGTGCGGGTATACAGCCCAAAGATGTGAATTTCCTTACAGTAGAGGGCAAGATGGACGAGGCGGACTTTACGTTGATACGCAACTACATGCCCAATCTGGTGAGCGTGGATTTGTCCAAGTGCAATGCCACAACTATCCCCGAATACACGTTTACCCAAAAGAAATACCTGCTCAATATCAAACTGCCCCATGGCTTGAAGAGCATCGGCCAGCGTGCGTTCAGCGGATGCGGACGGTTGTGCGGCACCTTGGAACTTCCTTCCGGCGTAACTGCCATAGAGTACGGTGCATTCATGGGATGCGACAATCTTCGTCATGTCCTCGCCACCGGCGATAAGATTACAACTTTGGGCGATAACCTTTTCGGCAATGGCAAGGACAAGCTGATATATAGGGATTAGGGGTTAGTGATTAGTGATTAGCGATTAGTGATTAGCAGGCTGCGCACTCACACCGCAAGGCACTAATCCCTAATCACTAACCCCTAATCGCTAACCGCTAACTCCAATCATCGTCAGTTGTATACGTTTCCGTTCAGTATCTACACTGAGCACCTTTACGCGTACCTGCTGATGGATGGATACAATCTCATTAGGGTTTGATACATACTTCTGCGCAAGCTGGGAGAGGTGTATCAAGCCGTTTTCCTTGATACCTATATCGACGAAAGCGCCGAAGTTGGTGATATTCCCCACGATGCCAGGCAGCTCCATGCCTATGCGCAAATCATCGATTGTGCGCACGTTCTTATCGAACTCGAACACCTTGATAGGCCCGCGCGGGTCACGCCCCGGCTTCTCCAGCTCTTGCAGGATATCCTTCAAGGTCGGCATTCCGACGGTGGGAGAGAGGTAGCGTTCCGGCTGTATCTTCCGGCGCAGTTCCTTGTCGGCAATCAGTTCGGCCACGCTGCATCCCAGATCCTTTGCCATCTGCTCCACGATGTGGTAACTTTCGGGATGTACCGCCGTGTTGTCCAACGGATTCCCGGCATCCGGTATGCGCAGGAAGCCGGCACATTGCTCAAAAGCTTTTGAGCCCATGCGCGGAACTTTCATCAGCTCCTTGCGCGATGCGAATGCTCCGTTCTCGGCGCGGTAGTTCACGATGTTCTGCGCCAGTTGAGGGCCAAGTCCCGATATATACGTCAGCAGATGGCTGCTTGCCGTATTCAGGTTTACGCCGACCAGGTTTACGCAGTTCTCCACAGTCTGGTCGAGGGATTTCTTCAGCTTGCTTTGGTCTACGTCGTGCTGGTATTGCCCCACGCCGATGGACTTCGGGTCTATCTTGACAAGCTCCGCCAGCGGGTCCATAAGCCGGCGGGCGATGGATACGGCGCCGCGCACCGTTACATCATATTCCGGAAACTCATCCCTGGCTATCTTGGAAGCGGAGTAGATGGATGCCCCCTGTTCGCTGACAATGAAAATCTGCACTTCCCGGTTGAATGTCTGCCGTTTCAGGAAATCTTCCGTCTCGCGGCTGGCAGTGCCGTTGCCCACGGCGATGGCTTCTACCTTATAGGCCTCTATCATCTTCTGTAGTTTGGCAAACGCCTCTTTGCTTTGGTTCACCGGCGGATGCGGGTAGATATTCTCGTTGTGCAGCAGGTTGCCCTGTGCATCCAGGCACACCACTTTGCAGCCGGTGCGGAATCCGGGGTCTATTCCCATCACCCTTTTCTGCCCCAGGGGCGATGCCAGCAGCAACTGCCGCAGGTTTTCCGCAAAGACGCGGATGGCTTCATCGTCGGCACGCTCCTTGCTTTGCGCGGCAAACTCGGTCTCGATGGACGGTTTCAACAGACGCTTGTAGGCATCCTGCACGGCTTCCGCCACCTGCTTCCCGCAGGCGTTGTTGCTCTGTACAAACTGCCGTTCCAGCCGTTCCACACACTCCTCGTCGTTGGGGCTGATACTCACCTTGAGCAGACCTTCCGCTTCGGCGCGGCGGATGGCAAGCAGGCGGTGCGAGCTGCATCGTTTCAGGGGTTCCGAACAGTCGAAGTAATCCCGGTATTTGGCGCCTTCCTCCTCTTTGCCTTTTATCACTTTGGCGGTCAGCAAGGCTTGGCGTGCAAAGGTATTCCGCAGCATGTTGCGGGCGCGTTCGTTCTCGCTCACCTGTTCGGCTATGATGTCGCGCGCACCTTTCAGGGCATCGTCCGCATCCTTTACATCGCCTTTCACGAAGGCGGCGGCACGCTGTTCGGGATGAGGCTCGCGCTGGAGCATCAGCAGGGTGGCAAGCGGTTCGAGTCCTTTCTGGCGGGCGGCTTCCGCACGGGTTTTCCGTTTGGGCTTGTAGGGCAGGTAGATGTCTTCGAGGGCGGTGCTGTCCCACGTGTCGTCAATGCGCTTTTGCAGTTCCGGGGTCATTTTCCCCTGTTCGCGGATGGTGGCGACGATGGTCTCCTTCCGTTTCGCCGTTTCCTTCAGTTTTTCGTAATGGGTACGGATGGATTCTATCTGCACTTCGTCCAGTCCGCCCGTCATTTCCTTGCGGTAGCGGCTGATGAACGGGATGGTTGCTCCGTCGTCGAGCAGGGAGAGTGTCTGCCCGATTTGTTTTTCCGATATGCCGAGAATGGCAGCTATCATGCTGTGAAAGATTTGTGTCATGTCAGCTTCTTTTTTTGATAATGAGCGCCAAAAGTACGAAAAACAATCTTTCCCTACCGCCTTTTTGTGAGTTTTATTATATCTTTGCGCCGTTTACACATTATATGTTATACATTAACAGAACAACAGAATGAAAAGACTAACCTGCTGTCTTGCGTGGATGTTCCTGCTGATTGGAGCAGTTGCCGCGCAGGATAAAGAAGTAAAACTGAAAATAGTACAGACCAGTGATATCCACGGTAATTTCTATCCCCACGATTTCATCCTTCAGCGGGAGGCTGCCGGAAGCCTGGCACGCGTGCACGCATTCGTGCAGAAAGCGCGCGAAACCTATAAGGACAACCTGATTCTGCTGGACAACGGCGACATCCTGCAAGGCCAGCCCACCGCCTATTACTATAACTACATCGATACGGTATCGCTCCACGTAACCGCCGATATGCTGAACTTCATGGGCTATGATGCCGCCAATATGGGCAACCACGATGTAGAGACGGGACGTGCCGTTTTCGACCGTTGGGCAGGCGACTGCCGTGCTCCGGTGCTGGGCGCCAACATCATCGATACCGCTACGGGCGAACCCCACTTCCGGCCCTACAAGGTGCTGGAGCGCGACGGAGTGAAGATTGCCGTCCTCGGCATGATAACGCCCGCCATTCCGGTGTGGCTCTCCGAGAATCTGTGGCGGGGACTCCGTTTTGACGACATGGAAGACACCGCCCGCAAGTGGATGAAGATAATCCGCGAAAAGGAGCGTCCCGATATTGTAATCGGTATGTTCCATGCCGGACAGGACGCTTTGCTGATGGGCGGCAAATACCGGGAGAATGCCTCGCTGGACGTAGCCCGCAATGTTCCGGGCTTCGACATCGTGCTTATGGGCCACGACCACGCCCGCGAATGCAAGAAGGTGCAGAACGTGGCAGGCGACTCCGTACTGGTGATGGACCCCGCCAGCAACGGCATCGTGGTGAGCGACATCGACATTACCGTGACCCTGCGCAACGGCAAGGTTACGGACAAGCAGATTGACGGCGTGCTCACCGAAACCGCCCCCTACGGCATCAGCGGTGAATTCATGGAACGCTTCTCGCCGCAGTACGCCACCATTCAGGATTTCGTATCGAAAAGAATCGGACGCTTCACGAAGACGGTCTCCACCCGTCCCGCCTATTTCGGTTCTTCCGCATTCATCGACCTCATCCATACCTTGCAGTTGGACATCAGCGGCGCCGAGATTTCATTGGCGGCCCCCTTGTCCTACGACACGCAGATTAAGGAAGGGGATATTTACGTGTACGACATGTTCAACCTCTACAAGTACGAGAACATGCTCTACACTATGAAACTTTCGGGCAAGGAAGTACACGATGCCCTGGAGATGTCCTACGACCTATGGACCAACCGCATGACTTCGCCCGACGACCACATCCTGCTGCTTCGCGACCAACCCCGCGAAGGCGCTGCGGACAGGGCTGCCTTCAAGAACTTCAGTTTCAATTTTGACTCCGCCGCAGGCATCATCTACACGGTAGACGTCACGAAGCCGTGTGGCAGTAAGGTAACCATCCTCAGCATGGCAGACGGCACTCCGTTCCACATGGACAAGATGTACACGGTAGCCCTGAACTCCTATCGCGGCAACGGCGGCGGGGAACTGCTGACGAAAGGCGCGGGCATCCCTCAGGACAAGTTGAAGGAGCGCATCATCAGCTCTACCGACAAGGATTTGCGCTATTACCTGATGCAGTACATCGAGCAGAAGAAGGTAATCGAGCCGCGTGCGCTCGGCCAGTGGAAATTCGTTCCGGAGGAGTGGGCTGTTCCCGCTTCCAAGCGCGATTATGAATTTCTGTTTGGTACAAACCGAAATTAGTATTACCTTTGCCGTCCCTAACTCAAGAAACAAACCGTAAGACGTGAGAGGAATAAAAAGAACCATATGCGCATTATGCTTGCTGGCGCTCTTCGTGGCGTACCAGGCAAGCATAACGGCGTTTACCCACGTCCACTACGTCAACGGGGTGCTGATAACCCACTCGCACCCTTTCCATAACCAACATTCGCACTCCACCGACTCGCTGATTGTCATCGGCCTGCTGTCGCACTTCAGTTCGGACACGCCGGACTGCTGCGAGCTGCAACACCCGATGCGCTCTCTGTTGCAGGTGATGGAAAGCGAAACCGATACGCCCGTCATAAAGGGAAAAGCGTGTCGGATGCCCTCTCTCCGCGCTCCCCCTTATTCCGTTACCCTTTGATAGTGTTGTACCAACGCCTGGTATGCTCCATACCAACGTTGGGTATTCGTTGTACCGATGCTTGGTATTCGATGTACCAATCTTTGGTACTCGCCGTACCAATGTTTGGTATCCGTCGTACCCGCCTTTGGTACTTGCCGTACCAAGTACCGGTACAGAATTGGTATCATTAAGTAACTGAAATAAAAGCGATTATTCAAATGAAACAAATTATATTGGCGTTGATGCTTGCTGTGGCAGGTATCGGCGCAGCCGTTGCCGCAAACCCTATCAGGGAAGGCAACATGATTTCCGGAGTCAGTAGCTTTTTAGTGGGGATACGCATATAGTTTAGCAATGCGGAAAAGGA
>OGOR01000831.1_pt1 | contig 21265 bp, 17 predicted proteins | sample 1552771 | NCBI WGS metagenome assembly OGOR01 (sample SAMEA2580124, study PRJEB22360) | human gut metagenome | biome: human gut; feature: human-associated habitat; material: faeces | place: Denmark | collected 2008/2010
AAGTTGACGCTTACGGTCAAGCTCATATTCATTCTTCTTTTAACAACATTATTGTATCTCTTGCTAATAGCGAAGGTCAGGTAATCAGTTGGTCTTCTGCTGGTAAGATGGGATTCAGAAGTTCTAAAAAGAACACTCCGTATGCAGCCCAGATGGCAGCTCAGGATTGTGCAAAAGTAGCTTACGATCTTGGTTTGAGAAAAGTAAAAGTATTCGTAAAGGGACCGGGTAACGGACGTGAGTCTGCTATCAGAACTATCCACGGTGCAGGTATTGAAGTAACGGAAATCGTAGACGTTACTCCGCTTCCTCACAATGGTTGTCGTCCTCCGAAAAAGAGAAGAGTATAATTAACTATAGTTTCTTGAACATTGAATCCGGAATTGTGAATAGATTACACAAAGACCTTATCCTCTCTGTAGTCGCGGCTGCACGGTTCCAGATTCAGAACAGAACATTAAAACAATAAAAAAATGGCAAGATATACTGGACCTAAAACAAGAATTGCCCGTAAGTTTGGTGAGGCAATATTCGGACCGGATAAAGTTCTTTCAAAAAAGAACTATCCTCCCGGACAGCACGGAAATGCCCGCAAGAGAAAAACTTCCGAGTACGGAATCCAGCTTCGTGAGAAGCAAAAAGCTAAATACACTTACGGTGTATTGGAAAAACAGTTTAGAAACCTGTTTGAAAAGGCATCACGTTCAAAAGGTATTACCGGTGAAGTGCTGTTGCAGTTACTGGAAAGCCGTTTGGATAACGTAGTATTCCGTTTGGGTATCGCCCCGACGCGTGCTGCTGCCCGTCAGTTGGTTTCTCATCGTCACATTACAGTAGACGGTAAGGTTGTAAACATTCCTTCTTACTCTGTAAAAGCCGGTCAGGTTATTGGTGTTAGAGAAAAATCCAAATCTCTTGAAGTGATTGCCGACGCACTGTCAGGATTCAACCACAGCAAGTATCCTTGGATCGAATGGGATCAGTCTTCTTTAAGCGGAAAATTACTGCATCTGCCGGAAAGAGCTGACATTCCTGAAAACATTAAAGAGCAGTTGATCGTAGAATTGTATTCTAAATAATAATTGATTTCCATGGCGATATTAGCATTTCAAAAACCCGATAAAGTATTAATGTTGGAAGCGGACAATTTCTTCGGAAAGTTTGAATTTCGTCCGTTGGAACCCGGCTATGGTATTACAATAGGTAATGCTTTACGTCGTATTCTCCTGTCGTCACTTGAAGGTTTTGCTATTACATCCATTAAAATCGAAGGGGTTGACCATGAATTTGGTACAATCCCCGGTGTTATCGAGGATGTGACAAACATTATCTTGAATCTGAAACAAGTACGGTTCAAGCATATTGTAGACGACATAGAGAATGAAAAAGTAAGTATTACTGTTTCGGGTTCGGAAGTGTTCAAAGCCGGTGATATTGGTAAACAGCTGACCGGATTCGAGGTATTGAATCCTGAGTTGGTTATTTGTCGTTTGGATCCGAACGCAGGTTTCCAGATCGAGCTGACGATTAACAAAGGTCGCGGATATGTTCCCGCTGATGAAAACAGAGATCCGAATGCAGACATGCACGTGATTGCAATCGACTCTATTTACACACCTATTCGCAACGTTAAGTATTCGATCGAGAACTTCCGTGTTGAGCAAAAGACGGACTACGAAAAGTTGGTTCTTGAAATAGCCACTGATGGTTCTATTCATCCGAAGGAAGCGTTAAAAGAAGCAGCTAAGATTCTGATTCACCATTTCATGTTGTTCTCAGATGAAAAGATTGCTATCGAGACAGTTGACACTGACGGTAATGAGGAATTCGATGAAGAAGTGCTTCACATGCGTCAGTTGCTGAAGAGCAAGCTCTCGGATATGGATCTTTCCGTTCGCGCATTGAATTGCTTGAAGGCCGCAGATGTTGAAACATTAGGTGAACTGGTTAAATTCAACAAGAATGACCTGTTGAAATTCCGTAACTTCGGTAAGAAGTCACTTACAGAACTTGATGAACTGCTTGAGAGTCTGAACCTTTCATTCGGTATGGATATCACTAAATATAAATTAGATAAAGAGTAAGTATAGCGATGAGACACAATAAGAAAATAAATCATTTAGGTCGTACGAACACTCACCGTAACGCAATGCTTTCAAACATGGCATGTTCTCTTATCAAGCATAAGAGAATCTTTACGACTGTTGCTAAAGCTAAAGCGCTCCGTAAGTTCGTAGAACCGCTTATCACTAAGTCTAAAGAGGATACAACTCACTCAAGACGTGTGGTATTCAGCAATTTGCAAGACAAATATGCTGTAACAGAATTGTTCAAGGAAGTATCTCAGAAGATCGGTGACCGTCCGGGTGGTTACACTCGTATCCTGAAGACTGGTAACCGTCTGGGTGATAACGCAGCCATGTGCTTCATTGAACTGGTTGATTACAACGAAAACATGTTGAAGACAGCTACAGCTAAGAAAGCGACTAAGACAAGACGTTCTCGTAAAAAGTCTACAGCTGCTGCTGAAACAGAAGCTCCTGTTGCAGAAGCACCGGTTGCAGAAGAAAAAGCTGCTGAATAAATTCCGGCTTATTCAACAAACAAATAAAAAAAGCCTGTCTGCCTTTCGCAGACGGGCTTTTTGCGTTTTACCAGAGCCTGACCCTAACAGACAGTCTCAAATAGAGGTTCATTCCTCTTCTCAAGATCTTGATAATCAGGGAGAGGAAAACTTTCAGGGCTGATGGGAGGTGTCTCATCCGGTACAGGTTTAAAGTGGAACAAAAAATTCAACAAAGCCAAGATAAATTCAAGAACCTTTCTGATCTTTTTCATGATGGATAGTCGTTTAGAGTTAATAATACATTGCACTTGATGCGGGGTCGCAAAAAGACGGACCTTATCAATCAGATTTTTGTAGCGTCGGTTTTAATGCGATCCCGTGTCAAGCGCGGGAACAGGATAGTTTTGACCCCTCCCTATGGGGTGGTTGTTTGGTATGGCATACGGTTGAACCGTTATTCTCCGATTAACGCCATCACCGCCTGTATCGTTTGTGTGATCTGGATGATACTGTGCCGGTACGTTTCCCGATTATCGCCGTTCAGTTCGCTGATGTAAGGACTGTAGGCGATCTCCTTTGCATAGGCCTGCGGGTCGTTGCTTACCTGCCAAGCGGAGCGATAATTGTTCCGTATCAAGCGGGCGAAATCGAGGAAGGAATTCTCTCGTGTGTCGTAGCGTCGGAAATTCAATGGATAGGAGGATGCCTTTACGGTAGTTTTCCCACCATGCCAATAAGCGTTGCTGCATCCATAGGCGGTCAGTCCGAAATAGTTTCGGCACTCCTTTGCCAGATTGCTCGTTCCCCAGCCGCTTTCAAACGCCGCCTGTGCTAGAATGACCAGCGGATTCAGGTTGAAGGCGGCTCCTGCCGACACAGCTGCCGGTAGGCATTCTTTTACGAAGTTGATTTGCGCTGGTTTCATAATTCTCCTGGTCTGTCATCTTCACCACCTGCATTGGACTTATCTGTCTCTTGTCCAATACGTTCAATACTCACTTTGGCGATCATTTCGCGCAGCTTAACTCCCGGAGAATAGATTATTCGCGGCTTCCTGATCAATGATGCGTGAAAATCATCCGCATTTACCACTCCGGAGCTTCCGAGTGAGAGCCGGAAGTTGCCCAATGCACCCAATTGGACCACTTCTCCACGCAACAACGCTTCTTGCATGCAACGGATCAGTCCCAACAAGACGAGAGCCACGTCACCGTCGCTGGCTGTTGAACGGTCTGCCACCACATCGCAGATCGTGTCGAAATCCATCATACCAGTGACATTGGCCGAGGCATAATACCGCTTGGCATCGGTTGCCGCACCTTTGGTCAAGTCTTTTTTTAAAACAAGTTTGTACTTTACTGACATACGATTAATAGATTAAGGGTTAGTGATTTACTACATTACAAAGATACGGTGTCCTGAGGTCTGGCGGGAAAGGTATATACGGTTAGCTGAGGTTTTGGCGGTATTTCTTGTTTTTTTTATAAAATAATTGTCGGATTCCTTGCATGATACCAAAAAATGTCGTACATTTATAATGTATTAGAATGTTTAAATCAAAATTATTATGAATGATAAAAAAATAGAGCTTATATCGGCAAAAGGAGCCATGGGTGTTACCGAATTTGCGCTCCTTTATTTCCCGGAATCTCCCCCTGAGACTGCCTATAAAAGGATGTGGGTATGGATACGGACTTCGCGTGGTCTGAAAGAAAAACTTTTGGCTGCGGGATGGGTGAAATTCCAGAAACTTTATACGCCGAAGCAGGTCGCCTGCCTGGTTGAGCACTTGGGGGAACCTTAGAAAGAATAAACAACCGAAAGAGCCGCACGAAGCGTTCCTGCGGGAACTGTAGCCTTTCATTTAATACACAATAGTATGGTAATACAAAAAGAAGTCGAAGGTACTTACTTCGACTCTGCGTTCCAGACAGGGAGCGCCAGTTTGATGACCTTGAATCAGTACATCGGTAAGGTGAAGAGTGGTGAGTATGCGAGACCGATCGCCTATCTGCGTGGGCTTATCAAAGCCGGCAAGAAGGATGAAGCTGATGCTTACAAGAAAAAACTGCCCCTCTATGTCGCCGGCGGCGTGATGGAAGGAGGTCGTAAGTTGGAACACATGGCGCGCTATAGTGCTTGCATAGTGATCGATATAGACGATTCGCCTATACCCGTCCTTGAATTGCTCCGCCGGGCGGCTGAGTTCCCGTATGTGAAAGCCGGTCATGTCAGCCCTTCCGGGACCGGCGTCAAGCTCTTCATAATGGTCGACAGTGATTTGAAAAATCATAACTTGGCCTTTGAAATCGTCAAACACCGTGTCGAAGTGGATCTTCCGGGCGTGAAGGTGGACATCAGTGGAAAAGATCCGAACCGTGGCTGTTTCGCCGGCCATGATCCGAACGCTTTTTATAAGGAAGAATCTGAAGCGATCGAAATCCCCGTTGCTGACCCGGAGCCTCAGGCCGCTTCCGGACATTCCTCCGGAAGCGTGTGCTCCGGCACGCGGCTTTCGAACTACATTGACAAGTATGAACAAAGCAATACTTTTGTTGCCGGTAACCGTCATTCCTATCTTGTAAAGCTGTCCTCTGTCTTGAACAATGCCGGCTTTTCTCTCTACGACGCTGTCAGTGAGTGTGTCCGCCGCTACGGTTCGGCCGACTTTCCGGCTGCCGAGGTCGAGACAACAGTAAACGACATCTACCGACGCTACAGTGCCTCGCATGGGAGCTGTGCGTTCCGTCCGGACGGGACCAGTTCCGTCCCGAAGTCTGCCAAATCTGCCAAGTCTGCCACCCCCTTTCCCAAAATGGCACAAAAGGATGCAGAATACGGCGAATGTGATGATATAGAGCTGGATAACACCCTTCTTCCTTGCTTTGACGAGAATATCTACGATCACTTACCACCTCTTCTCACGGACATATTGAAATGTGCGTACAGTCGTACGGATCGCGACATTTTGCTGATTTCTTCGCTGACGCTTCTGAGCAGCGTGTCTCCTGGTGTCAAAGGTTCGTTGGGCGAACACGATTACACACCTGCCTTTTATTCGATCATAACCGGCGGTTCTGGAAGTGGGAAAGGGCGTATCGCTGCCCTGCAACGGATGCTCGAACCCTGGCAACAGTATATTTATGACAATTCTCGTCACCAGGTTGAAGAATATGAAGAGTTGCAGGAAGCATACGATAACTACAAGATGCATAAACGTCAGAAACAGACCTCCAAACAGCCGCTCGGTCCGGCTCCGTCAAAGCCGAAGGTGGTGAAACAGAGAAACCTTGCGCTGACGGGTAACGTCACGCAGGCCCGGCTCGTGGAACTGCTCGAAGCCAACTATCCTTACACATCCTGCATGGTCGATACAGAGATGGAGACGGTCTTGAGCATGTTCTCGCAGGATTTTGGCAAATATAACGATGTGCTGAACAAGTCGTATCATCATGAACCTGTAGGCAGCTCGACGAAAAGCAGCGGATCGTTTATGGTCAAACGGCCCAACTTGGCACTACTGCTGAGCGGTACTCCTGCCATGCTTCCCCGCCTGATCCCTTCGACCGAAAACGGTCTCTTCAGCCGTATTCTGATGTACCGCATACCGGGAAGCGGGACCTATCGTCCGTTGACTTCGGCCGACGATAGCCCGGCAGCATCCGAATATTTTGAAAGTTGGGGGCAGCGTGTGCTCGATATCGGAGTTTTTCTCGACAACTCTCCGACCTGGGTCAAATTTAGTGATGCCCAACGTAAACGCCTCGATCGTTTTTTCGAGCGCGAGTACTACAATGTCCGTTCTTTCGGTAACGAAGACATGGAATCGACGGTCCTGCGCTATCGTCTGGCTATTTTTCGCATAGGAATGGAACTGACCGCGTTGCGCAAGGGCGAGAGTGGTTGCTCGGAGCGTGTCTGGACGATCAGCGACGATGATTTCGCCACCGCCTTCCATCTCGGCAAGGTTTGTCTGCAACATGCCTATGTCGTGGCTACATCGTTGCAGAGTGCTTCGTCGGAAGTGCACTTCCGGTTTCCACACCATTTGCGCAACTTGTTTGTCTCCCTTCTTGATTCTTTCAAACGCATTGACGTGGTCAAGGAAGCGAATGTCCGTGAAATTTCAGAATCGACTGTCGATAAATTCCTTCGGAAACTGCAAAAAAATGACTTAATCATCTCAGAAGGAAATGGTTATTACCGGAAGACGGAACGGGGAAAGCAGGTCGTCGAAATTTAAAAAGGCCCCGGCAGACTTGGCGGACTTTGGCAGGTTTTTCACTGAAAATCCGAAAAACTTCAAAAAACAGACCGGTAAGCATCGGGTCAATGACGGACAAGCACCCTTTCGAAACACAGTAGGCATCGGGGTTTTCTCTAAAAAGCACCGATTTTTGAACGAAAGTGGTATTAATGAATTTTTAGAATGCTGTTTTTGTAGATAAATCTCTGTGGATGAGCTATTTGGTGGATGTAAAAATGACGAAAAAAAACGATCGTTTCTTTTCGTCATTTTTACACCACAAAAATACATATACTTTTTAAAACCACAACCCTTTTCCTGAAAAAAAATCTTATCTCTATATCCTTTCTTATCAATCAGATAGCAATTTAAGGACAAAAAACCACCTTTTCAACACGAACTCCAAAAAGAGGCGAAAAAAATGACGAAAAAAACGATCGTTTTTGCTATCAAAATACGAAAGTTAACACGTGTACATTATTAACGCGTGTACATATATATAGGACGAACATTTCAATTATTGTATTATTAATATTAAAGTTTAGATTATGAACAAGAAGATTTCTACTCTTTTGACAGCGGGCTTACTGATGGTAGGTGCGTTGCTTGGTTCTGCAAACGCTGCTCCTACAGCGGAAGCCGCAAAAGGTGATCTGCAGAATGGTGCAAAGTTCTACTTAGGTAACACAAATGGTTTCATCAAAGTAGATCAAACTTACAAAGTAAATGGAACGGCTGTTTCCACTTATAATGCTACAGGTGATCTTGCTATCGAAAATGCTACTTTGTTTGAAATTGCTGATTATGCTTACAATGCAATTGGTGACTTTTCTACGTTTACATTGAAAGCTGATGGAAAACCGTTTTATGTGACGAAAGCAAATGGTAATGCGTTAAGTGGTAATGTGACAGATGTTGCAACTGTTACAAACATCTTTACTGTAGAAGGTAAAGGATTGGATTTTACAAAACTGAAAGTTTTGAATTTGGCTGGTCAATTTGAAGTTAATTCAACTGCCGTTACGACATATGATGTAAGTGCTGCGGGAACAGCAGCTACAGCATGGGTTGCTAAAACAGACCTCACTGTCGATGATTTGAACGCCAACCTTTCCGGTCAAGGCTTCAAGTTTGCATTCCCAAATGCAGTTTCTGATCCGGATGTCAATCCGTTTGCAGATCAGATGATTGCTGTAGATGCATCTACTGTAGATGCTGCATTGACTGTAAGTGTAATTTCTACTCCTGCAACATCTGGTATGTATTTTGTTAAAGCTGACGCTGCCGGTAAGAAACTGTTGGTAACAGGCTTTACAAAAGCACAGGTTGAAGCTGCCACATTTATCGTATTGAATCCGGAAAAGAACTTTGGTATCACAGGCTTGGATGCTGCAACTGGTGAAGGCTACGACTTTACAACTGTAAAAGGTAACAAGTTGGCCGATAACAACGTTAAGAAAGATGGTAAAGTTGCAAGCGTGAACGGTGTTTTTGCTGTTTCAGAAGACGATCCTCAGAATGCAGAAGGTGAATATACGATTACATTGGCTTCTGCTAAAGTTGAAGGTAATGACAACACGGCTGCTTCAAACTTGTTTGTAGGTGCTTACTCTTTGACTACAGGTGGTATCAAGACTTATATCACGACTGTTGGTTTCGGTAACGCCGACAAACTGTCTTTGGCTATGACAACAAGCAACACTTGGGCTGCTGCTGCTGACGTATTGAAAGCAGACGATGCTGCTATCTACAACATCTCTTTCTTGGGAACTAAGCCGGCTAACACTACTGCTGCTGCTGCTTCTTTGTATGGCAAATATTTGATCCCGACTTATGGTGCTGCTGCATTCGGCGCAGCCGTAGCAGCTCCGGAAGATGTAGATGTAAATGCTCCGTTGGCTCAGTGGGTTGTTTCTGCTGTTAGTGGACGTAACTTCGAATTCAAAAACCGTGAAACAAACGTGACTTTCACTGTCAGCATGTATAAGACTGACAAGGCTGGCGAATATGCAATCAGTACTGCTGCATTGAGCACAGGTACTGCTGTTACAGGTATTGTTGCAGGTTCTGTGGACTTGACCGATATTAGTAACTGGAAATATCAGATTGTCAAACTGACTCCGACAACTGAAAGCGAAGGTTTCTTGGCATTGACAGATGCACAGTTGAGCCAGCAGACTGAATTGGTATTCAACGGTACTGGTTCGGTAACGGTTGAAAAGCTGTACATGGCTTACAAAGGTACTAGTCCTTACTTTGTTCCTATCAACAATCCGGCTTATAGCGTTCAGTGGATGTTTGAAAAGGCTGAAAGCGTAAAAAATAAGATGAAATATGCTTATCTGGACGGAACAGATGTAAAACAGAAAGACTCTGTTGTAAACGTTGCGACTTCTTATTTGCTGTACAATTTGAAGAACGATAATTCTAAGCAGTATTTTGGTGGTGTTACTAGTGATTATAAAGCTGCAACTGCTAAAGACGATGCCAAACGTGTATTCTTCAAGAAAAATGTAGATGGAACGTATGCTATGATTGAGTTGGGCAAAACTGATATTACAGCTGGAAATGATGAAGTAAATTACAGTGGTCTGATTAAGTATGATGCTAACAAATGGTCTGTAAATACAACAACTGCTTTTTTTGACGCTGCTTCTGCAACTTTGGATGAACTGAATGCTCCTTATTCAGCTGTAACGGTTGACTTTAACGCTCTTTCTGAATCATTGGAAGCTGTAGCACGTCACGCTACATTCAATAGCGAAGAAGGTGCTGTTGCTGTGAAACAGAACAAGAACGGTATCTTGGAAGGTATTATCGGCGAAGGTATGACATTCTGGTTGGATACAGCTGATATCGACAAGGATTTCCATTCTTTCTATATCTCTAAAGGTAATGGTGAAGAAGAAGCAAGAGACTTCTTGTATTTCGCAACGGATTCTATGCTTCATTGGGATGCTAACAAGGCTGATTATGTATATAATGTAAACTATGCTTTGGAAGGTTCTTATACAGAAGTAGATGGAAGTGATGGCGATTTGAAAGCTATTTTCCGTCCGGCAACATTGGCTGGTCTTGACACAATCTCTACGACTGTAAACGGCGAGACTGTTTTGGTTGCAGAAGAGGAAGAAGAAGATGTATGCTTGGGTGGTGTTGATAACTTCAAGTTCTACATTATGAAAGCTTCTGAAAGCAGCTATGTAATCAGACCGATTTCTGCTCCGAACTATTATCTGTACAACCTGAACGGTAAGTTAGGCTTTACAAATCAGGTGGAAAAAGCTCTGGTTGTTACATTGGGCGAAGGCGATGCAACAGCTAACGAGGACGTGGAAGTTGCAACAGTTAAAGTTGTATCTGGCGAAGGCAACGTAACAATTGCCGGTGCTGCCGGCAAGAAAGTTGTCATCAGCAACATCTTGGGCCAGGTAGTGGCTAACACGGTTGTTTCTTCTGACAACGCTACAATCGCTGCTCCGCAGGGTATCGTAGTTGTAGCTGTTGAAGGTGAAGAAGCTGTAAAGGCTATCGTTAAATAACGGTTGATACTAAAAAACAATACTGTCTATCGTAAGGGCGGTTCACGTACCGCCTTTACAGACATATGACATTTTATAATCAAATAATTCTAAATATCACCGTGCGGTATTTCCCGGACAGCCGGCCTTGCAGCCGTTACTTGGGAGCGTCCAATTACCCCGCGAGGGGGAACAAGCGGTGAATATTAATACTAAAGTTAATGAAATTATAAGAAGTTCTTCTGCCCTTCCTTCTGTGAAGACCGGAGGCAGACAAAAAACAAGCCCCTGCAATCGTTTGGTTGCAAGGGCTTCGTTATATGATTACGTTGCAGTTCTTCTTGATCCTTCAAGGTGAAGATTCAACTTAGAAGTGTAACTTAGCCGGAAAGTTTCAACATTCTATCGCATTATGAACGCTTTAGGATGTTGGATCGAATTGTCGATGTCGTTGTAAATGGGGCGATAGACAATATTGATCCCCTTTCCCCAACAAAGCCTCGTCCTCTTTTGTTATATTTATACGAAAGATAAAACTCAAATAGTAAAAGTATGGAAATTGTAAAAGTAGTAGGACGAGAAGTTCTTGATTCACGTGGTAACCCGACTGTTGAAGTAGATGTACATTTGGCTTCCGGCGCTTTTGGCCGTGCAGCTGTTCCCTCTGGTGCCTCTACCGGTGAAAACGAAGCAATCGAGCTTCGTGATGGCGACAAAAAACGCTATGGTGGCAAAGGCGTTCTGAAAGCTGTCGATAATGTAAATAATGTAATTGCTCCCACTATCCTGGGCATGAGCGCCCTGAACCAGCGTGAGGTCGACCATAAACTGATTGAACTCGACGGTACGAAGACAAAGTCTAATTTAGGCGCCAACGCCATGTTAGGCGTTTCTTTGGCTGTTGCCAAGGCGGCAGCTAACTATTTGGACCTGCCTCTTTACCGTTATATCGGCGGGACGAATGCATATGTATTGCCTGTCCCGATGATGAATATTATCAATGGCGGTTCGCATTCTGATGCCCCGATCGCTTTCCAGGAATTTATGATCCGTCCGGTTGGAGCTTGCTGTTTCCGTGAAGGTTTGCGTATGGGGGCTGAAGTCTTCCATGCTTTGAAGAAGGTGTTGCACGATCGCGGTCTGAGTACGGCTGTCGGTGACGAAGGCGGTTTCGCTCCTGCTTTGGATGGAACGGAAGACGCTTTGAACTCCATCATGGCCGCTATTAAAGCTGCCGGATACGAGCCGGGTAAGGATGTGACGATCGCTATGGACTGTGCTTCTTCCGAATTCTATCATGATGGCGTATACGATTATACGAAATTTGAGGGAGCCAAAGGTGCTAAGCGTACTGCCGAGCAGCAAGTCGCTTATTTGTCCGAATTGGTTGCTAAATACCCGATCGACTCTATCGAGGACGGCATGGACGAAAACGACTGGGCCGGTTGGAAACTGTTGACTGAAGCGTTGGGAAGCAAATGCCAGTTGGTCGGTGACGACCTGTTCGTGACAAACGTAGAATTCCTGAAGAAAGGCATTGAGGAAGGCTGTGCCAATTCTATTCTGATCAAGGTGAACCAGATCGGTACGTTATCCGAAACACTGGATGCAATCGAAATGGCACACCGTAACGGTTATACTTCCGTCACTTCGCATCGTTCGGGTGAGACTGAAGATGCTACGATCGCCGATATCGCTGTTGCTACCAATAGCGGACAGATCAAAACCGGTTCTTTGAGCCGTTCGGACCGTATGGCGAAATACAACCAGTTGCTCCGTATTGAAGAAGAGTTGGGTGACTTGGCTGTTTATGGGTATAAGACTTACAAGAAGTAAGAATCTCTGTTAATGATTTAGATGTAAGTGAAGAGGGTTGCGTCAGTTTTTGGCGCAACCCTCTTTTTTTATTTATTTTCTCCATCTTTCGATTAACCGGCCTATCTCTCCGATCCAGAGAACCAGAGAAGTCGAGCCGATAATGGTTCCCCAGTCTTTCCAAGATAACGGAACGACACTGAACATCTCGCCGCCGAACGTGACGATCAGATATTGCCCGGCGATGATAAGCAGGGCCACCATCAGGAAACTCTTGCTCTCTTTGAGGTTGGCGAATGCCGAGCGGTCTTCCATAAACGCTTTTGCATTGAACATATTCCAGAATTGAAGCATCACGAAGAAACTGAAGAACCAGGATAGGTCGTGCGGTGTCAGTCCATCCTGTGCATGGAAGTGGAGCAACAATCCCATCAAAACGATTACGAATGCGAAACCGACACCGAAAATATTGTAAGCCATCGGGCGGGTAATGATAAAGTCGCCGTCCTTACCGCTTCGGCGGGGTTTGTCTTTCATCACCCGTTCGTTAGGCGGCAGCGAAGCCAGTGCACCGGCGGCAAATGTATCCATAATCAGGTTTACCCAAAGCATCTGGGTGATCGTGAGCGGAGATTCGGTTCCTAACAGGGAGCCCAATAAGACGATCAGACAGGCCGCCACATTGATTGTCAACTGGAACAACAGGAATTTCTGGATGTTCCGGTACAGGGAACGTCCCCACATCACCGCACGGGTAATGCTACTGAACGAGTTGTCTATGATCGTGATGTCGCTTGCCTCTTTTGCCACGGAGGTTCCGTCTCCCATAGATAGTCCGACCTGTGCGGCTTTCAGGGCCGGGGCGTCGTTGGTACCGTCACCTGTGACGGCCACTACGGCTCCTTTTTGTTGCAACAATTGTACCAGGCGTTGTTTGTCAGTCGGGCGGGCGCGGCACATGATCTTCAAGTCGAGCACGCGATCCAGCGCTTCTTCGTCAGTCAAGGCTTCGAAGCCTGGGCCGGTGATGATGTTGCGTTCGGTGTCTCCGGTCTTCCAGGTTCCGATCTGCCGTCCGATCTCTTTAGCCGTTCCCGGAGTGTCGCCGGTCACGATCTTGATGTCGATGCCGGCATCAAGGCAACTTTGGACAGCAGCCGGAACATCAGCACGGACAGGGTCGGAAATAGCGACGATACCTAAATAAGTAAGGTCCGTCTTGTGCAGTCGTCCGTTCACGAAGAATGTGGCATCCTGCCCGTCTTCCAGTATCTGATAGGCGAATCCCAACGTACGCATAGCTTGGTTCTGATAGTCCAGCAGTTGCTTTTCGATACTGGCTTTGCATTCTTCTACCGGTTTGTAGGTCCCGTCGATAGCCACCCGATTGCTGTTCGCCAGTACGATTTCCGGGGCACCTTTGACATACAGCACGCGTTTGCCCAATAAGGATGATTGTACGACTGTTGCCATATATTTCCGTTCGGTGGAGAATGTCAGTTGGTCCAGTATCCGATCATTTTCTCTTATTTCCAGATAATTCTGATGTTGGCTGTTCAACCATAGCAGCAAGGCTGCTTCCGTCGGGTTCCCCAATGTTTTTATCTTTTCTTCGGAGAAATCGAGGAAGGCAGTCGAATTGACTGATATTCCTTCTTTGATTAGCACGCTCAGTTCATCGTCTACCAATTTCTGGTCTTTCAGGTTGTAAAAGTTCGTTTGATATACCTGCATTTGGTTTTGCGTAAGTGTCCCGGTCTTATCGGTACAGATAACCGTGGTAGCCCCCATTGTTTCGCAGGCATGCATTTTACGGACTAGATTGTTTGTTTTCAGCATGCGGTTCATGCTGAGTGCAAGGCTGAGTGTCACGCTCATCGGCAAGCCTTCCGGTACGGAAACGACGATTAACGTGACGGCTACCATAAAGATATTCAGGATGTGCGAAATCAAGTCCATGACCGGCATCCCGGATGAGGACAGCAAGACTTTTGTCAGCAGCGCAATGAAAGTGATGGCAGCAATCGCATAGCCGGCTTTACTGATCACCTTTGCCAACCCTGCCAGCTGCATCTGCAACGGTGTGTCGATATTATTTTCTATCTGCGAGCCTTCATACACTTTCCCGTATCCGGTTTCATCGCCGACTTTCTCCACTGCCATTACACCGTGTCCGTCAACGACGGTCGTTCCGCGCATGACAACATTGGACGGGTAGGTCGCTTCTTCGTCGAAGTCGGCTTCATTTGTCGTCTTGCTGATGATCGGTTCGCCGGTCAGTGTCGATTCGTTAATCTGGAGGGAGATCGCTTCCAATAAATGTCCGTCGGCCGGGACCTCTTCTCCTGTTTCAAGTACGACTATATCGCCGACGACAACCTCTTTTCGCGGAATTTGGCAGATATTCCCTTCACGGATCACCTTCACGAAAATATCATCATTGACCGTGTTTAAAACATTGAATGCCCTGTTTGCTTTGACTTCGAAAAAGAAGCCGACACAAGATGCCAACATGATTGCAAAGAATATGCCGATCGGTTCGAGGAAGGCAGTGAAGCCTTTAGCCTCCGGTCCCCAACAATGTACGCCGGCGATAATCATGGATAAGAACCATGCCACCAATAGGATCTTGATAATCGGGTCATTGAATTTTTCAAGAAATTGGCTCCATAGAGAGGCTTTCTCTGGAGGAGTGAGGATATTTTCGCCGTGAAGGCGCCTGCTTTCTTCTACTTCTTGTTTGGTTAATCCTTGATACTGATGTTTTTTCTCCATAAAATTATTAATCTGTTTCAGAAAATTGAAGGGACAAATAAAGCAAAGTTAAGGGACATATACAAATGCAAGTAGTTAATGTTTGAAATCAGATCGTAATCAAGTCTTTGTTTTTAAGGTAATTTAATGATAAACGAATAAACCTTTCAAGGCTTAGAATTGTCTTATATATACATAGGCAAATAATAGTGTTTAGTTATTTAAGGTTATATGAGAAACATTAGGTTATTCTTTTTTGTAGGGATTGTTCTTTTTTTCGGGGGACAATCCCTTTATTCTCAAAGTAAGAAGGAAAGGGAAGAACAGAAAGCAAAAGAAATAAAGGAAATGATAGAAAACGGCCGGTTTACGATCGAGGTAGATCGGGCGTTACCAATGGGAGGACGTACGGTTCATCTGACGACTCCTTATTCTCTTGAAATGCGCGGTGATTCGGCGATTTCTTATCTGCCTTATTTCGGTAGGGCATATTCTTTACCGTATGGTGGAGGTGACGGGATGCGTTTTGAAGAATCAATTACCGATTATCAATCAACCTTCGATAAGAAGGGAACCGCTCGAATTAAATTCGTAGCCCGTACCAAAGAAGATACTTTCCGTTTCGATGTGCAAGTATTTTCAAATGGTTCCGCGATCATAAGCGTAACGCCGACTAATAGGCAGAATATCACATACCAGGGAGAACTGGCTCCGAAGAAGGAGGATTGAGCAGACGCCCCTGCCGCGCATTTCGTTCTGAAATACGTTTATTTACCTTGGCTGTAAATTCAAAATTCTTAAGCCCCCAATCTGGTGCAATCAGCAACTCTTTGGGGGATTGTGATACGAACCTCTCTACGACAATAGAGGGGTTTAATCGTTCTATGAAGTCAATGACCAAGTCGATGTATTCATCGGCGGTATAGAGATGAAACTGTTCGGGGTGTTCCGCCTGTTCCCTAGCCATGCGCGTGCCTCGGATAAGTTGCAACTGGTGAAGCTTCAGTGTTGTGAGCGGAAGGGCGGACAGGATGTCGGCATGGTGTAATATATCTTCCCTGCTTTCTCCCGGAAGGCCTAAGATCAAGTGGGCTCCCGTGTATATGTTCCGGGCCGCTGTGCGGCGGATGGCCTCTTCCGATTCGGCATGTGTATGTCCCCGGTTGATACGGGTTAAAGTACGGTCCAGCGTGCTCTCCAGGCCATATTCGATCATTACGAACTTCTTTTGGGATAAAGCGGAGAAATAATCCAATAGCGTGTCCGGCATACAGTCCGGGCGTGTACCGACGATCAGTCCGACGACACCCGGACAGGCGAGTGCTTCTTCATATTTAGAAGTCAACGAATCCAGTTCGTCATACGTGTTTGTATAGGCTTGGAAATAGGCCAGATATTTCATCTCCGGATATTTGCGGGAGAAAAAGCGAACGCCCTCTTCCAGTTGTTCCGTTACACTTTTTTCTGTATGGCAATATTCCGGGCTGAACGTCTGATTGTTGCAGTAGGTACAACCGCCGAAACCTTTCGTCCCGTCGCGGTTCGGACAGGTAAAGCCGGCATTGATTGATATCTTTTGCACTTTATAAGGAAATAGTTCCCGCAGGAAATCTCCGAATTCACGATATGGTTTGCTGTTTTCCATAGGGGCAAAGATAATAAATCCGCAAGAATGTAGTAACTTTGCAATCCGTTCTAACTGAAATATTAAGATAAAAATAGAATCATACATGAAACGATTAGGGTTTGGTGCTTTACTTTCGTTCTTGCTGGTTGGGAGCCTGGCAGCCCAGAATGGGAGCAAACGTGTCGATTTAAAAGAAATTACAGACGGTCAGTTCCGCCAGGTTACTAATATTGGAGAAATGCGTTCTATGCCTGATGGCGAGCATTATACGGCGATGAATGATGCTCGCAACATGATTATAAAGTATTCTTATCGTACTGGAAATCCGGTCGATACTTTATTCAATACAGAGAAAGCGCGTGAGTGTACGTTTGACAAGTTCGACGGATACACGATTAGCAGTACCGGACACCATATTCTTGTATGGCGCGATACGGAACCGATCTATCGCCGTTCATTCAAGGCGAATGTGTATGACTACGATGTGCGCCGTAATTATGTGAAACCGATTTCAGATTCGAAAGGCAAGCAGATGATTCCGACATTCTCGCCGGACGGGAGGATGGTCGCTTATGTGAGTGACAATAATATATGGATTCGTAAATTCGATTATGATACAGAGGTCCAGGTGACGAAAGACGGTGAAATGAATAAAATCCTGAATGGCATTACCGATTGGGTCTATGAAGAAGAGTTTGCTGTAACGAACCTGATGGCTTGGTCTCCGAACAGCGAGCAGCTGGCTTTTGTGCGTTTCGACGAATCGGAAGTTCCCGAATATTCGATGCAGATGTTCGGAGAGGGATTATATCCCGGCTATTATAATTATAAATATCCGAAGGCTGGTGAGAAGAATTCGAAAGTTACGTTGCATTCTTATGACGTGACGACGAAGGATACAAAAGAATTGAAAGTTCCGGTAGAAGCGGACAGCTATATTCCGCGGATTGTTTTTACGAATAATGACGATCAGTTGGCTGTGATGACCTTGAACCGTCATCAGAATGTTTTCAATATGTATTATGCGAATCCGAAAAGCGGTGTTTTCCGTTTGATCCTGCGTGATGAAAATAAGGCTTATGTCGATTCGGAATGGTTGAACTCCATCCATTTCTATGCGAACAGTTTCTCATATGTAAACGAACAGGATGGTTATGCGCATATTTATCTGTATTCTCCTACGGGTGTCATGCAGCGCCAGGTGACGAAGGGCAATTGGGATGTGACTGCGTTTCTGGGTTATGATGAAGCGACAAAGACGGTCTATTATGAATCGGCCGAAGAAAGTCCGATCCGGCGTGCTATATATAAAATCGATGCGAAAGGAGTAAAGACGAAACTTTCCACACAGGAAGGAACGAATAATGCAACATTCAGCGATAACTTCGCTTATTATGTAAATCAATATTCAAATGCAAATACGCCGGTTAAAATCACCGTAAACGAGACGAAGTCGAATAAAGTCCTGCGTGTCCTGCAGGATAATGCCCGTTTAGTCGATAAGCTGGCTGGCTATTCATATGCCGAGAAAGAATTTATCAAAGTGCGTACAGCTTCCGATTATGAACTGAATGCATGGATCGTGAAGCCGGTCGATTTCGACGAGTCGAAAAAATATCCGGTTCTGATGTTCCAGTACAGTGGCCCGAACTCCCAGCAGGTATTGGATAAATATAGCTTTGACTGGGAACAATATCTGGCGGCTAACGGGATCATTACGGTTTGTGTGGACGGACGTGGTACAGGAGCCCGCGGAGAAGCCTTCCGTAAATGTACCTATCTGCGGATGGGGGAACTAGAATCCAAGGACCAGGTGGAAGCGGCACAGGCTTTAGGCAAATTGCCGTTTGTCGACAAGAACCGCATGGCTATCTGGGGATGGAGCTTCGGCGGTTACAATACGCTGATGGCCATGAGTGTTGGCAATGGAACTTTCAAAGCCGGTATTGCTGTTGCACCTCCTACCGATTGGAAATATTACGATTCTGTCTATACGGAACGTTTCATGCGTACGCCAAAAGAAAATTTTGAAGGGTATGCCGCTACTTCACCGATCCGTCTGGCGAAGGATTTGCAGGGGAAGTTGTTGTTGATTCATGGCACAGCCGACGATAATGTGCATTTCCAGCAGACAATGGATTATGCTGAGAGCTTAGTACAAGCCGGTAAACAGTTTGAAATGCAGGTTTACAAAGACCGTAATCATAGTATCTACGGTGGAAACACCCGCTATCATCTGTATACCAGAATGTCTAACTTTTTATTTGATAATTTGTAACTTATAATGTCAGAACATTTGAGAAAGCCGGATTGGCTAAAAATCCGGCTGGGTGGGAACGAACAGTTCACACGGACAAAAAGCATCGTTGAATCCCACTGTCTGCATACTATCTGCACCAGCGGAAAATGTCCGAATATGGGAGAGTGCTGGAGCAGAGGGACGGCTACCTTTATGATTGCGGGAGATATCTGTACGCGTTCTTGCCGTTTCTGCAATACGTTGACTGGCAAGCCGCTCCCGTTGGACCCGAAGGAGCCTGCGAATGTGGCGGAAAGTATCCGGCTGATGAATTTGAAACATGCGGTCATTACTTCTGTCGACCGGGATGATTTGCCTGATTTGGGTGCGCAGCATTGGGTGGATACGATCCGTACGATAAAAGCGGTTAATCCTGAAACGACAGTAGAGGTCTTAATCCCCGACTTTCAGGGACGGTTGGAACTGGTGGATAAAGTGGTGGCAGCCGCTCCCGAAATAATATCCCATAATATGGAAACCGTTCGCCGTATCAGTCCCGAAGTGCGTAGTGCCGCGAAGTACGAAGTGAGCCTTTCCGTGCTTGCGCGTATAGCTGCACAAGGCGTTGTTGCCAAGACCGGTATAATGGTAGGCTTAGGTGAAACAGTCGAGGAAGTTTGCGAATTGATGGATGACGTGCGGGCTGCCGGTGTCTCCGTCTTGACAATCGGGCAATACTTGCAGCCAAGCCGGAAAAATATTCCGGTAAAAGAATACGTTACGCCCGAACAGTTTGAGTCTTATAAATCAATTGCTTTACAAAAAGGGTTCAAAAAGGTGGAAAGCGCTCCACTGGTCCGTTCCTCTTATCACGCTGAAAAACACGTATGATGGCGAAAACATTTCTCTGTACAGTTTGTTATGTTATAAAGGGAAAAAAGGTGGAAAGGGTATGAACAAAGTGAAGAGGAGCCTGGATAATCAGGCTATAGGCTTAGTGCCACTGTTGCTGTTTATGTTTTTGGATAATTATTTTTCATATTTGTTATCCTTCATAATCGGCGTTACCTTTTGTTTCGTTTGTATTTTCTTGTTTCAGATCCTGAGTAAGGATAAGGTTTATCAATTTTTGTTGTTACCGGCTGCGACAACATTAGTTCTTTATTCGATTTTTCTTTGCCTTCGGCTTGAACCGGTGTTGTTTATTTATTCTCCGTTGATAACAGAAGTGTTGTTGGTTGTGGTATTGGCGTTTTTGGGGTTTGCCAAGCGGACAATATTGCGGCGGATCCGGACTTCTCAGCATCCGACCTACAAGCGGACATTTATGCGTACTACGTTAAATGAATTCTTTTTTGTCGCCCAGCTCATCCAGAACCTTTATACATTGCATCTGTTCATTATTTTGGTATACAGTATTCTGCCCGAAACGATGCAGAGCGTGCGTATGGAGCGTTTTTTATACAGAGAGCTTGGGATCGTTATCGGAGTATTTTTGATTCTATATGAACAGATAAGGATTTCGATGATGCAAGGCAGCCTTCGGAAAGAAATGTGGTTACCTGTTCTGAACGACGGTGGAAAGGTGATAGGTTGCATAGCTCGATCCGTAAGTCGTTCGTTACCAAAAAAGTATTATCATCCTGTCGTACGTGTGGCTGTTATTTATCAGGGAATGCTTTATCTGGTAAACAGAGGGAAGAAGTCTTTTGTATCTCCTGATACGATCGACTATCCGTTCTACAGCTATGTTTTGTTCCGTCATAGTATAGAAAGTACGGTGCGTGAAACAATGGGTGGCTTGGGTGAAAAAGAAGATGTCATGCCCCGCTTCCTGATTCGGTACACATTTGAGAACGAAAAGGTGAAACATCTGGTGAACTTGTATGTGATGTGTGTGCGTTCAGAAAAGGTCATGGATCAGATCAAACAACCGAACGGAAAGCTCTGGACTTCCAAACAGATTGAAGAAAATCTGGGTTCGGGTGTTTTCAGCGAATATTTTGAACAGGAGTTTGCTTATTTGCAAAACACGGTCCTGCTGGCAGAAAATTTCTGCTGTGCTGGTTGTTAGAATCGATAAGGAGGTATGTCAGAACAAATTACTGTTTACTGAAAGATCGTGATGAAGATGTTTTGACACCTTCTTATCGGTTCCCCAATTCAATAACTTCCAAATCCTTGATCTGTTTCCCGTCTATAACGAAACGTACCAGAGTCCTTACCTGATGAAACCCGCTTTTACCGGCTGCTCCCGGATTTATATACAAACAATTCAAACTTCTGTCGAAAGCGACTTTCAGGATATGCGAATGTCCGGCAATGAAAAGATTAGGGCGGGTGTCGTACAGTTCTTTCCGGATAAGCGGGTTATAACGTCCGGGATAGCCTCCTATATGTGTCATCATCACGTTTACTTCTTCAACTTTGAAATGAGCGACCTGCGGATATTGCAGCCGAAGCGATTGCCCGTCGATGTTGCCATATACGGCACGAA
>OGOR01000852.1_pt1 | contig 20868 bp, 18 predicted proteins | sample 1552771 | NCBI WGS metagenome assembly OGOR01 (sample SAMEA2580124, study PRJEB22360) | human gut metagenome | biome: human gut; feature: human-associated habitat; material: faeces | place: Denmark | collected 2008/2010
CCTTCCATAGCAACAGCCTTTGCGTGAACATCACTTAACTTCTTTAATGCCTTATATGTTTCACCAAGAAGCTCGGCAATCTCATGAAGCATACCCTCCTGAGTGGAGATGTTTGCTGCTGCGTATGCAGACTTAATAGTATTTACAGATGCAGCCAGATTGTTCTCATACTTGATAACAGCCGGAATGATCTTCTTTGTTACCATATCAATCATTGTACCTGCTTCAATATTTAAAGTCTTGCTGTATGTCTCATAGAAGACTTCTGCACGAGCCTCAAGCTCTCTCTTCTTTTGAGCCTCTTCCTCCTTCGTCAGCTTGCGTTGGGACTTGCTCACCTTCGTCGTCGTTTTCGTGACTGGCGTAGGCTCGATGCGCTTCTTGGGCGTGGCTTCCGGGTAAATATTGAGGCGTTGGCCGTTCAGGTAGTAAACGAGCTTGCCGTTTTCCTTGCGAACCCCAACCTCTGGATCGGAAAGTTGAGCACTCAACTCCGGCGTCGAACCTGGAAGAATGAAGTCCTTGGAGTTGATGGGGCCGTGTTCCTTAATCTGACGACGAGTTTCCTCTGTCAATTCGTTCCACATGTCCAGTTGAGTCTTGACGCCTTCCTTGCTTTTTTTGTACGTCTCATAGTCATAGCCCTGAGCCTTCAGCCCCTCGTAGACCATCCGATACGCCATCTCGCGATCCTTGCGTTGACGCCACGTCATGGGATTGCCGTTTTCGTCCACGCCTGCCGGGCCGGTCATACGAACCTCGGGCGTGATTTTCGGAATGGTTACTTCCATGTCAATTCCGCGCCCGCCATGCATCTTGCCTGACACGACCACACGCCCATCAGGAAGTCGACGAGTTTTCATTGCTTGGCCTTCACCCAAAGAGGGCGACGTGCGTTTCGTAATGGAATTACCCTGTCTCTTTGCGATTGACGGAGTTTCAGAATCGGATATGGAAGGCGCATGCTTGAACATCGACTCAGATTCTGCGGCATGCGCACATAAAGAAACAACGGCCATTGCGACCGCTGCTCCCAGAAGGCTACGCTTAAAAGATGACATAGGCTCTCCCTACGATTTGCGAGCGGTGAATCGGTCCCCAGTAACGCGAGTCAAAGGAGAGGTACTTCGTTCCCATCATCCAATACTCGTCTTCCTTCAGGACGCGAACCCCATAAAACTTCTGGCGCCCCTTAGGCGTCATGCCGCGCAGATGCGGCATACCCTCGGCGAGTTTCCTACCATTGATCCAAACCGTATCGTCGGATCGAATTTCGACCGTATCTCCTGGCATCCCGCGCAGGTATTTGCCCACCAGCGTGCCGTCCTTGATGATCGGAGCAGACTGTGCCGAGGTGTAAGCGTAGATCTTGTTGCGCTCGATGGCATTGACATGCTTTGGCTTGCTCTTCAAGTCGACAAGGAGGAAGCGTGCATCAAGGCAGCGAAGAATCTGGCGATCCCAAGCAATGCGATAGTTGTCATAGAACCAGACCTCCGCACCGACAGCCGCAGCGGAGCAGATCACGGTCAAGAACAGCCAGCGCTTGCGCTCCTGCACCGTCGAATTCAGTAGTGGCGAAGCCCACTCACGACACTTCGCCTTGAACTTAGTTGCGAACGTTGTCATCCTTAACCCCGTTCATCAAATTCGGAGGTACGTAGCCTCCCTGCGTGTTGTCCATGTCCGGCGCTCCTTCGATCAAGTCGGAAGGCTTCTTCATGTAGACATCGGGAGCCGTAATGACCATGCGACTGTCTAGAACGATGTAGCCGTACTCCTTAAGCATGGCAATGGCGCGTCCCGTGTTCATGAAGGCCGACGCATCGCCTTCTCCGCTCATCTTAGTCACGGCCATGCCGAGCTTCACCATGTCCACAACCGCAATGGGCGCGGGCTTTTCCACCACAGGCGGAAAATAGTGAAAGTAGAGAAGCGTAGCGGAGAAGGCCGCAATCGCCGAGACTAGGCCGGTTGTCACCAATGCACCCAAACCGTTGCCCGGCACGATGGTTTCGGCATTCGTACTGTCTGTCATGAAAAATCCTCAAGCTATGGCTTCTATGAGCCTGACCTCGTGATTCTTCAACAGACCGCCATAACTGTTGGCAGGCTAGAAAGCGGGTTTTGCTACCGTGAAGACAATGCCTCACGCTTCCCCACACATAATGTCCTCCTGCCCCTGTTTCCTGTTCGGATTTTCAGAATCCAACGAGGGAAGAGATTGTATTTTTTACGCTTTCATATCCAAATATTGGACTTTTTAAGAGCTTTTGTGTAAAATTTACGCAAATGGAGGACAATTTGAGAGATTATCGGGAACTTCCATCATTACCGAAATCTCGCCGTGAAACAGTCTTCTCTTACTGCCCTGAAAACCATGTCGTCGTCGCAATCTCGCGATGACTATGCAGTCGGGAAATTGACCCGATTTGAAATGATGTTTCGTGATTATCTAAACGGCCAGATCGACTGGCCTCTTTTCAAACCCAGCGACGTCGTGAGCCTCCGCGAAAAACACAACCTTACACAAGAGGCATTGGGAGAACTTCTGCGAGTCTCCCCTAAAACCGTTCTTCGTTGGGAAACAGAGGGAGAAACCATCCCTAATACAGCACGAATCGCACTCTGTGCCATCGCAAAGCTCGGACCAGGCATCTTTGAGCTGATGAATCCGGAAATTGCCCAATACGACCTCATGGCCACTTCAAATCGTTCAGACGACCTTGTGAACGATCTGCACGATTCCGTTCACTACAACCTTCGAGCACAACGCCGACAAAATGAACTCCCCGAACCGTTCGACGCCAAAGCCGTAGGAGAACTTCGAAGCCGTCTTCGTATGACACGCGGTGAATTTGCAAAGCTCCTCGGCGTTGCACAAAGCACCACAGACAAGTGGGAAAACGGCTCCATTCAACCCAAGGGACCGGCTCTCACGGTGCTCAAAATTCTTTGGACAAAAGGCATCAACGCCTTGCCTTAAACCCTGATCTCAACTAATTTATTTCCAAGCCAATGAAAAAAATTGCTCTCTTCTCGGCACTCGCCTCTGCACTAACATTAACCGGATGTGCCATCGCACCGACCTCTCTTTCCGGCATTGAACTCCAACAACCGCGTCCTACGACCAACGAAAGCTCGCACGCCATGAAGGTGGCATCCGCGATTAAAACAACGGTCAACTGCCTGGGTTGTGAAGATACAGTGCTATGGGCTGATGAAAAAGACCTGGCCGATAAGATGGTCTTCGATGCTAAGCGCAACACGCAACGAGACTATACCGAAGCACGCGCCTATCAAGCAGAAGTCAACCACCTTCGAAAAGAAGGCAAGCTAACGCCTGAAACGGCACCGAAGCCGCCGCGCATCGTTTTGAATCCGAATCAATCCTCTTCTTCGGGAACGCTGACCAATTCCCTCATGATCGCCGACAGCTTCGACGGGCGATGGACCAATTCTTCTGCATCCTTAGGAGCTGGTTTGGCTCTTGCCGCAGTCGGGTCTCTGTTTTCCTCCGTACAAGATGAAAATCTTGACTACCCCCCTGCTGATTATGTGAAGGCCGCGTTTGTTCTTCCGCCCGAAAAGAAAATCGTCATTGAAAACGAGATCAACAATCCCGAACTCACGCCGGAGCGGAATCGCGAAATCAATCTAGGCATCTATGCAGGCAAGCAATTCGTGCAGATGCTGACCCAAGCTGCGGTGGACATGGGATTCAAGCCTGTCGGAGAACTGGTTGTTGATTTCATTGGCGATCCGTCACCAACCAATTCAAGTTGGCTCAACATTTATCAGTTGTTGGAAAACGATGCCATCGGCTGCCCGAAGTACGACCCCAAAAATCCCAGTTGGATGGATGAATTCGGTTACTGCCGAGTTGAATGGGGACCATATCGTCCGATGGGCGTTCGAGAAGCCTACAGTTGGAAGATAGCCAAAGAAATCGTGCCGACTGCTTTGGGAGGAGACGGTAAAACCGAGCGTTGGATCAACCACTTTGGGTACAACCAAGATCGTTACTATCCTCTAAACATCATCCAATCCAAACTTTCGCACCTTGACAAACTTGCTTTTGAACAGCGTTTCCTGATGGGACTTCAGAAATACCTGAAGCCCGGTCAAGCCATCTATGTTCCTGCGTACAAATATTATGACGAGCAAGAGAATCGACGCTGGACGCCGCAGGCCGTCCTCGACAGCACCGGTACGCACTACTTCACCGTAGTCATTCCAGAAAACCGCCCAGTTACGAAAATCGAATCAGGCAACCCAAAAGCTCAGTAATCCTTTGAGAAACGTCCTCAAGAGAAGTACCCTTGAGGACGCGGAGGAAACGTCACCATGTCCTTTCTCAACAAACTCTTTTCGTTTTTTCACGGGGGCGACTCTGCATCCGATACCTCAACGGATCCCGCTTACGCCCATATGCCAGACAACATTTTCCACGGCACTTCTATTGACCCTACTGCGATAGAGTCGATTGACACGGTAAACAATCCCGCTTACGCAACCTTACCTGAAAATGTTTCCCACGACGAGCCGATCGCCTCAGTGCCCGAAACGATCAGTAGTGGGTGGGATAGTACCGATACAGACTTCTCATCCTCGTCCTTTGGCGACTCGTTCTCCAGCTCCAGCTTCGGCGATAGCTTCGGATCTGGGTTCGACTCAGGATTTAGCTCTGGTTCCAGTTTCGGAAGCGATTTTTAAATCCCAAGACAACAGGGCTTCCTTTTGGGAAGTCCTGTTTGCTTATGCAGACTCAACGACGGGCAAAGCACTCAACATAATCGTGCCGGTCAACCGGAACCAGACCGCACCAAAGATAGCGGCGTGAAATACGAACTCATTCGGACAACACAAGGCTAGACTTTCGTTGGTCAGATGTGGGCAACTGCCCTTGCATGCGGACAACACCAGGCACTTGCCGCATGCCGGTCGATGAGTCCATCGCGTGAAGTAAGGATTCCTCACCGCAGGTAAATTTGAAAGGGCTCCGATCTGAAATTGCTTCGTAGGACGATTCTGGCAGGTCCCGATCCGACCATACAGATCCACGACCATGACTTTCGGGTTCATGCTATCGCATCGACCCTCAATGCGATCCGCCGGCACACGGTTGATGAGATACCTCATCAACCCCAACGCACGCCACTCCAACGACTCCCATTGCCCCTCTTCTTGAATCAATGCCTTGAACACCGCCGAATCCAACGTTCTCGCTTCTTCTGGCGTCAGACAGCACGCGTCGTTTGCAGCACCGTCATTTGTGACAACACCTTCGAAATAAAAATGCGCCTCTGGCGAAAATTGAGTGGTAAAAAAATGTTTTAAGGCGAACAGATCCACATTCTGGGGAGAAATAACGACACAAAAGCCCATCGGCACACCTGCTGCCTGACTCTGTTCAAGGAGATACAACCAAGCCTCCTTGATTTCCGGCACGGTCAGTGGGTCGACATCATCACGCAAGTCAAATCCCGGACCATCGTGTGAAATGATAACAGTCACGCGATGAGCCATGAGGAAATCCACTTTTTCCTTTGTCAACAATGATCCGTTGGTGACCATCTTGACCAGAACTTCGTCTCCCCAACGCGACCGTATTTTAGGAAGAAGAACCTTGAGCGTCTTCCAATACACCAGAGGTTCGCCGCCCCACAGCTCAACTTGACCATCTGGCGCCAACTCAATGCCTTGTTCATCCAAGATTTCGAAGAATGCGTCTACCGTCTGTTCGTTAGCGAGTCTTACTCCGCCGTCACGATAGGCATTTTGCATGCAATACTGACAGTGATAATTGCAAGCCATTCCCAATTGAATCTTGAGCGTTTTCAGTCGGCGGCTTCTCCCAATGATCGGCTCATCTGGCGAGAAATCCTTGACAGTTCGATCCGACAATTTACTCGTCGGAAAATCAGCGTACCTTTCATCCTTTCTGAAATCGACAAGACCTCCTTCGGCATCCCAAATTTCATTAGTCTGATTGTCGTAAAGGTATGATGCCTGCTCTTCCAACTTTCCAGGCTTGGCACACACGATGCGATATTTCATCTCCGAAGATCCTTTCCCGTTTCACTACCTAGCCACATCCCGACGATTTTGATTGAGGAATGTCACCCCCTGCATGTGACCATCCAACACCGTCTTCATTGCTTCCTGCCAGTAAACTTTTTCCGCCTCACAGCATCGGCGCTGCCCTTCCGACATGGGATTCAATGGACAACCATGCCTGCATAAATCATTGATCTCACAAGAAAGGCATTCCGTCTTCATGGCTATTGCTTTCCTAAAGTAATCATCGTTCGAAGCCAACAAACGTTCATAGCCGTCAGTCACACGCCCGATCACGCTTGCACGATTGTGGCAGGCGTGGACAAAGCCCAAAATATCAACGTTCATCTCGTTTCGCATTGGACAGCATTCTGGATACCATTCGTCGTCTAGTCCCTGCTTTCGTCTCTCAACTAAGCGCTCGACCCCAAATACACCTCTTCGAAGTGCTGCCCGTGCTGGAGTATTTTTATCTCCACTAATAAAGTCTGGAATGAAATTCATACGGCAACGGCGTAAGTTGCGCTGATAGGCTTGGAGATCAAAGTCGTAAAGATCAGCATCCATGTCAAACGTACACTCAAGGATGTACCGATAGTAAAGAGTGATCTGCCCTAACCTTTTTTCTATGTAAGCGGCCAAGGTGTATGGATCAATGTTGTAGGCATGAGTTGTAATGCCAATACAACGATGCTTAACCTTGTTAAATCGCTCGCAGAATGCTGGATCATCTAAAACGTTAACCCCTCTCACCTTCGCTGTTAATGGTCCATCATTGCTTATGGACAGGTTTATTTCGTGGGCATTTATGAAATCGACGTGTTCATCCTTAAGCAACACACCATTTGACATGATCCAATACGAAAAGGCTGAGTCACCTAGTTTTTCAACGACCTCTTTAATCAAGTTCCAATAAAGCAATGGTTCGCCGCCCCAAAAGACCAACCGCTTTGGGTTATGGGCATAGGTTTCTTTTAAATATTTAAGGAACTTCCAGACATCTTCGTGAATGGTTTTGTGTAAGCGAGGCATCGGCACATCAGTCTGATAGCAATGTCGACACTTCAGGTTGCACGCAGGCCCCAGCATGAGATACACCTTACTAATGTCTGATTCTTCTGGTTTTTCGATGCTCACTATCATTCCCCTTTTTCGTTTTCTTTATGAATAGGCACCACTTTCTGTCTTCTCAGTAGGAATTTAGGGAGTGGGGCGATACGTTGAATAATTGTCCCCGTCAATAGAAACCACGCGACAGTAAAAACACTGTAATGGAACGCCCAATCGTTTACACAACAACGAGCCATCGCTTGATCTGATATATCTGGGCATCCCCCTTTACAAGCACCAAGCACCAAACAATCGGCACAATCTGGACGAAGTTTCCAGTGCGTGAAAAAAGGATTTTTTATCGCTTCGTATTCTGTCAAGGATCCAATTTTGTGCGTGGACGCGGATCTATTTTGACAACTTAAGATGTTTCCCTGAATGTCAACGCATAAAACAGACTCGTCAACAGCATTGCAGTGATACCTAATGCCTCCAGGTGGAATTTGATGGACTAAACGCCCCATAAGATTGAACACGCGACGCTCTAGCCCAGGCCACTTCCCAGGTTCAGTCACGACAGCACGAAGCATTGACCACCGCAATACATTCGCTTGTTCTTCGTCAATAATACTTTCCTCATGAAGATTTTCAGTTTCTGAAGCGGCACCACCAAAGTCCAAATGTACGTGGGGCGAGAAATACTTATCAAAGTAGCCACGAAGTTCAAATAGATCGCAATTGCCTTGATGAAGCACTGCAAAAAACGACATCGGAACACCAGCTAGACGACTTTTTTCATGTAGGTTCAACCATTTTTCTTTGGTTTCTTTATCAAACAAAGGATTGGTTTTATCTCTCAGTGCAAAGCCTGGTCCATCGTGTGAAATATGCACCTGTACACGGTATTTGATTAAGAAATCTGTGATTTCATCTGTCAATAGAACGCCGTTTGTGAACAACGAAAGTCTTATTTTTTCGCCAAACATCGCTCTTAATTGTGGCACGAGACTCTTTAAAGCCTTCCAATATACGAGCGGCTCCCCTCCCCATAGATCGACCATTGCGTTAGGGTCTAAATGGATACCAGCCTCTCTGAACTTCAACAAGAAAGCATCTATCTCTTCCCTTGAAGGAACTTTTATTGCGTCAGCTCGGTTTTGTGCTTGTAGACAATATTTGCATTGATAGTTGCACGCTAAACCTAGTTGGATACTCAACTTTGATATGGTTCTCGACTTGCCAATCAATGGATTTTCTTGAGAATAAGGTGTGATTTCCGGTTGTAGGCTGTAGCCTTGAATGTTTGCGTCACGGAAAGTTTTGTCTTTTGAAGCAAAAGCCATCACAGGTTCGTGATAGCTCAAACGAGGGTCTTTTTTACATTCTTCAAAAGACTGGCGCACGCCATTCAACATGACCTGATGGGTTTTTGTACAAAACTCGTACTGTACCATCGAATCGGGACGCTCCAGATCAACGCAATCTAATTTGATAAGCATGACGACGAAGCCTTTTACGATTTAGTTGCCTCGAATTGACGCATGACATCTGCAACGGACGAGAAGAAAACAGCTAAGAACTGGCACTGTCTTTCAGCAGGGATGCTCTGAGACTGTCGTGGGCAACAGAGATTGCAAAACGGATACCACGCACACTCAACACAGTGCTGTTTATTCTCAGTCACCAACTGATCGAAATGTAGTTCAGCCCTACGATTGATGTCTTGGCATAAATCACCGATTGTCCCTATTTGAGCAACGGCATGATTACAGAACCACACACGACCGTCGAGATCGACATTCATTCGCCCCCCTTCAAAGCCGTGATCACGGCCCTTGCGCTTATTTTCAAGCGTGTCGTAATAGGCGAATATATATCGACGATACAATGCTGATTCCCAATCTTCTGACGTGAAATTACCCCGCAAGAACTGCTTCAAAGCAGCTTGAGCCATTCGATCACAAGTTAATTTCCAATCCGGAAGATCGTAATTCAAAAGTTCCAAAGGGGTCGATGGATCTACTTCCATAAAGGAAAATTTAGTTGAAACAGGCTGACCAAACGCTTGGTTAACTTCAGCTCTCAATTGATAAGGATCCTGACAATAAGCCGACAACACTGCATCAATCGTAAATTGATTCAATTTTGAGATTCTTTCTAGCAAAACCAGATCTTTTAGGACATTCATCGTTCTCGCAGATTCAGATTGATTGCCATCCCAAGAAATATTTACTCGTACTTTGTGTTCATTAAAAAAGTGGACGATTTCATCGGTCAACAGCGAAGCATTCGTGACGACACTCCATTCAATGTTGGACTCTGGGACTTGATGAATCACTTCTTTGATTGTTTCAAAGTAAAGGAGCGGTTCGCCACCAAAAAACTGGATCTTTAGCAGCGCACGTTGACCAGCATGGCGAGGACGGCGTTTTGCTTGATTAGACAGGAAGGTAATCACCTCTTGCGAAGGGTGTTTTGAAATTCGTGGATGAGATAAATTCTTTTGGATGCAATATCGACACTTAAAATTGCAAGCCATCCCTAAAATCAAACAAATACGTTCTAGTTCAACAAAAGAGTGCATGGTAATTGCCTTTAGCTTGGCGAGAGGAAACAACCTCTCTTTCAAACCGTATGAAAAGAGAGTAGGACTTAATTCCAGTGCATCGGAAGATGGGTGCTAAAAATCTCATAAACCTCATGAAGTCGCTTGGCCAAATAGCAATCCACTTCATGTGTATTAGACAGATAACACCCCCCATGACACTCCTCAAAAATCTCGCATTCACGGCAGGCTTGAGAATCACTATAAATATGCGGACTTATGGATCCGACTGGATGAATGGGGATAGTTTTCTTGAACAGATTCCCACAAATATTCGAAGCATCAAAATTGTGATGACATTGGTAGATGTTGCCATGCAGATCAATGGACAAGCTGTCATCTCGGACGCACTTACTCCCCTGCCCTTTGGCAACTTCTCTATTTCGATCCGAGAGTAGTTGTGAACATTGCCACCTCGCCCAATCGTCCCCGCGCAAAGCCAATCCCATCACGTCGTAAAGCAGATGGTCACAAAGCACGTCTACGTCTGATTTAGTCAAATAAAACTCGGGCGTACAACCATCATTCGCACGAACAAAATGCAAATAAAGACGAGGCTTGAAACCGAACTTCTCCTCTAACGCGTAAAACCTTTCGCGCAGATCCCAAAAGAACAACTGATGATGGTGAATAATGGCACTCAAAGAGAAATGATCGAGTTGGAATATGCGGGTCATTTGATCTTCACTGAAATCCCAATCATGCGTTGAAACAGTCGTCCAAACGCGATGACTATTGACGTATTGGACATACTCGTCAGTCATCTTTTGGCCATTCGTTGTGATGAAGAATCCTTCTTTAGGAAAGATGCCTACGACTTCAAACAGATCTAATACCTGACGAATGTTCCGCCAGTAGATCATAGGTTCTCCACCCCAAAAGATGATTCGCTTAGGCATATCGCCTTTCAGGTTGAGTGCTAATTGTTCGGCAAAAAACGTTAAATCGGCAGGTCGATTTGCAGGAACATCTATCCCTGTTTGCAAACAGTATTTGCATTTCATATCGCAAGCGTTACCGATCAAAATATTGAGTGCCTGGTATGCCACTCTCCTTCCTCCTTACAGGCACGAGCACGTTCGTAGTTATTTAATTCTGACAATAGCTTCAACTAAAGATGGATTGAAGCGATGACCAACCTTCACTCTCATTGATTCTCCAGAATTAAGGCCAAGAGCCGTCACTCGAAAACGTCCTCTTCCATTGGTAACTGAAACTCGTTTATGCGGCGCATAACCATCGACAGCTTCAATACGCCATCCGTCCCAGGAGACATCTTCTGCGACCTCTCTTGTTTTCCCATCCAGAACTTCAAAGGTATAGAACACCGTCCCGTCTGGATCAATCTCATCGTGGTCTGGGGTCAGTTTGTAACTCAAAGAAAGCCACTTGGAACGCCCTCCTTGCATCACATATTCAGCACTCTGAATGACACCTAAGTCTTCCAAGTTACTTATGAATAATGTTGTAGGCGCTGTGGTTATTGATCGAGCACACTCGGTTAATGGTGCTTGTGGGTTTCTAACCCACATATCGAAACACCAAATACCCCCTAAATGTCTTATCAGTTCGGCAGTATTGCGTTGAGAAACACCTGCTAGCGCCCCAATTGGATCAATCTTCAATCCTCTCGAAGGATCGAAATAAAAGGCAAAATGAACGCCGGGGGTCCATATTCTTTGGTATTCAGGTACCGTTTTATCCAAAATTATTTCATTGGTCACTACCCAAAATACTTCTTCGATCTTATAAAAGGTCTTTATGCTTGCAGGATCAAAATGGGGCCTACCTAATTCCTCAGTCGTTAACAACTGAGAGGCTTCACAACGCGTCCAGTGCTGAGGCAGGTCTTCTTTAGGAACCGATTGAAGGAATCGCAATGCGGCTCGATTTTCATCAATCGCAATGTTTACGCCTTCAACCGGCAATGAATCGACTGTTATATGCCTAAAGTATCCCATTTACTTCTCAGCACAGCTTGTCAATGCCTCGCACGAACTTCTTGTACTGCATTTTCTTTCGCAGAGCTTTCGCATCGAGGTTTTCACACAGACTGAAACGATCAGCTTCTTTCAATAATTCAAGTTGCTCTGGATTACGTACTATTCCACTCTGAATAATAATTTTCGTTAAGACATCAACTTGACCTTCCAAATAAGAAATCTGCTTATGAAGATCAATGTGACTCAACTGTTCCTGACGAGCAATGTTCGCTTCAATAAAGTGTTTGACTTTTGAGGAATACGTTGTAAAGGCACTACCCGAATTTTGTTCATCTTTCACGATGATGTTTTTAAACCCAGGGATGTCCTTAATTCTTCCACGCAAGTAAACCAACGCTTCGGAGTCAGTCACAACGACACGCCCTACGTAGTATTCAGGCGCATTATTTAACCCACCTAATGAGTCAGAATCGTACAGTTGGATACGTCCAAGACCAGGATGGTAATAAAAGCTTAATTGTGTCCAAGGATCCAAAGGCACAACCATTCTTGTCTTTATTGGGGCACGTCCATTCATGATGGCTTGAACCCCGACGATCAAGCCTGTAGCCCCCATACGCACGTCATAGCTAAATTGCCCGAGACCTTGCATAGCAGATGCCGTCACCTTTTGCTGGACAGTAGGAATAGGCAACAGATCGACGTTTTTCACAGTGGCAGGCTCTGCTTTCGAAGGTGGCATTTGCTTATCGTCAGCTTCTTCTGAAGGTGATGATTTGTGATCAACATACCTTCTGTGCATCAAAACAACTTCCATCGCTTTCTCCAATTACAACATTTGACACAACAGAACAGACGTTCCATCTTCCGTCATACCCCAATTGCCCTCGGCAACAATCAACGTATAAGTTGGTGTGTCCTCCGGCATTTCAATACACTCAAAAGCCTCAGGATCAACAGAAATCATCTTGTCCATCCACGGTTGGATATAAAGCCCTTTGATGCCGGACTTAGCAGTTAATATGTCGTGGCACATTCTCTTTCCGACTTCGCTGTAAACCACTGGTTGTCCATCTTGTAGGACAACATGATCTTCCGTAAGAACAACATCCTTACTTCCTTTAGGACAAACTGCTTTGCGTTTTCCCAACTGACCATGCACGATGGCCACTACGGTATGCAAGCCATCCAAACCAACCAAACGATCTCCAACAGCAACTTCAGAGACATCCTTAACGCCTGTCGCCGTCTTCAATGTTGCTTTGATGAAACAACGACTGTCATCGCCACAGTTGCAACAGTTGGAAGAGCAGTTGCAATTACATTGCGTCCAAATTGCCGCATAGCCTACTGCTTCAACACGACCATATTGATCACGTTTCACAGCGGGTACATTCTTTGTATACCAGTGACGGCCTGGCTTCGATCCTATCGTTTCAAGAACCCCTTCACCGTAAATTACTCTTGCGCCTATTACAGGCATACCTGCAAGTTCATTCTTGTTAATGAAATCAACATAACCACCAGAAAAAACAGGTATTTGTGATGCGTTCGGATTATGTTGCTTTCTTAACTCGTAGCCGTTCCAACGAATTGAGTTTCTTGCATCCCCTCCATCTGTATCGGATCCCGCACGATTCGGTCGATTAGCCAACGAGTTGTAGTCACCGGAATAGGCCACCGGGTGCAAAGTCGGCATCGGCGGATTCTCAAAGCATTCGCACGCCTGCGTACCGTCACCGCGTGGCGAGCCACCGTTGGGACATACAGCATTGCAATCTGGCGCAGGAAGACACGAACAATTAGCATCCGATGCCTCTGCCGTTTTGCTGGTCATGGCTGCTCCAGCAAACAACGCGCCCAACAGCGCCTTGCGGCGACTCATCCGGGTGTCATCCTGCGACTCAACCTTCGACGGTTCCGTTGGCGATGCACTCATCGAAGAAGTTTTCTGCATTTCATGATTCTCGGTCATATCGTAGCGGGGGACTTCTCTCGAAATCCCTCTCTCCTATTGGAAGTAAAGGATGTTTTAGCTAAAAATCCGTTGAGAAGTGGCGAGCTGAAAAGCAACTTTTCCCACTTCGTTGGCCACTTTTACAGCCCATACGGACAAGTCGAGGTATTGCAGTTCTGTGCACCCTCCGTCACGTTTCCATACGGGCAGTTTTCTTTGGAACAAACCAAGTTCGGGTTGTCCGTCATCGAGCCCGGTGTACCACCATAAGGACAGTCCTCTTTGCAGGCACCCAGCATGCAATCGCAAGGCGTCTTGGTAACGCCAAGGCTCGAACAAGCAATCGGCTTATTCCCATCCTGACAGATGAAGTTCCCCGGAAGGCACGAACAGTAGTTCTGTTCCATGGCATGTTCACAGATGGCTTGGTTGAATGTGCCGGACTTATCCAAGCAGACGTAACGATTCAGATAAGTCGTTCCGCCGATAATCTTTGCGTACTCCTCCAACGCCTTGATGTAGGCGTCTTGGGAGTAAAGCGTCGAACAGTCGATATTGACTTCACCCTTGTAGCAGCGATAGCCATCATCCCAGTAGTCCTTTGAGGTCAACGGATGGTTCAACAACTCGTTGAGCGAGTTCTTATAGGCGATTTCCTCGCAATCAATCAGCGGCCCGTTATGACGGCAGATGTACTCTGCATTGCTCATTTCGCCACACCCTCCACGCAGAACGAGACCGTTACCGACTTCAAGCGCAACACAAGGCGCACCTTCGATACGAAGACGGTCAACCTGAACATCGGTCAGGTGATTTTCGATGCGTTCAACAGTATTCATGCGGTCATTGGCCTTGCGTCCATCAGCGCGAAGCCCCAGAGTGGCAACATTCTGCTTCTGGGTAATGTCCGTTTGATCCTTATTGTTCGGAATACCCCAATCAGTCGCCGTCCCCTGATCCGCCGTCCAGTTCATCTTGGAATCCTTGCCGGTCAGCTTATCTAGGTCGATGTCCTTTGCCTCCACCATATTCCCGGTCGAAACTAACAATGCTGTCCACTCGTCTAAGTTGATCAAATCCCAATTGATTTTGGTGATGTCGGACAACGGGATCCCATCGCACTTTGGATGTTCCGGATCCCCCCACTCTCCACCGTTGGACAAGATGTCCGGTTGCGTCGCCTTGATCTGCTCATTGATGATGCGAGAGAGCGGACTTTGATAGCAGCAATAGACACGATGCTTCACGATGCAAAGTCCGAGCTTCTTGCTCTTGCAATAACTGCCGATGTAATGACAATTCTTCGTATCTCTTTGGCTCACTGTTTCGTATTCGGATTGCTCGCACTTGTAAACAAGTTGGATGATTAGATTGGCAACCTGATAGGCTAGATACACCCAACCAACAAAGGAGATGACGCTCCCAACGGCTTCCCCCATTGCCTCGCCGAACATATCCTTCAGCATTGCATCTCCAATGGAGCCTTCAGCACCAGTGGAACCTTCCGTCGCCCCACCAATCACTTGAGCGGTATTCTTAAACCCTGCATCCCCGAAGACTTTCGCGATTGCATTCTGGCAGGAGGTTAGTAGCTCGCTCTTCATCGCCCCCGAGAACCACTCTAGAGGCGTGGCCAAAAAGTCCGTAAAGCCACCATAAATATTGTCCGCCACACTCGTAAAGGCGTCCTTGAACCATTTCACGCCATTTTGAAGAACGGCCTTCACTTCCCCGAAACCTTTCGCATAATTGCCGGCAATCTCTGCACCGATTGAAGTGGCAGTGCCAGCCGCATTGACGGCTGTTCCGTAGGAGTTGAGCGCGGAATGCAACCGCTGGCCTACCTGGATCATGGAAATGTACTCGGCAATACCCGGGCCACCCACGGGCTCACAGCAGTCCTGCCAACCGCCAACAGCGATCTTGCAGTACCCGCTCTTGCCGCCAAACACCGTACAGTCGACGTTCTGGTCACCCGTCGGATTCCCGTTTTCGTCCAGACCGGTGCACTCCATGTCCTGCGCCATGTATTGCATGGCGTTCAGAATGGCGTTCACCTTCGCAAAGTCTGTACTTTGAGTGCGATCTACGTCGATACAGTTCTCACCCAGGCAGGCAATGCCGTCGCAGTCGTATTTCGTTTCAGCATTAACATCCTCGATCTTGACATCCTTGCCGCAGTCGTACACCACGTCGTTGACGTAACAGGTGCCGGTTGTCGAACCAGTCATACCTCCCGTACATACTGAGGAGACAAATTTGCAGTTCGGATCTTCCTTGTACTTCGTACAGGTGTCGAGATTCCCACCAAGGTTTTCACCGCCACACACGCGGTCGTAGATACCATGGCCATTTTTGTCAAAGCCGACAAGCACATTCCAACATCCCGTATCCCCCTTATTGAAGGTGAACTTGGAATCGACTGCCACCTTTCGACAAAACCGACTAATGCCTTTAAGCGGGGATTCGGCCAAGTGACGTTCGCAAACATTAACGCCATTGATCCATGCACATCCGTCTATCCCGACTTCGGGCATATCGGTACATTTGACCGAACCTTCAGCCATGCCGTCTTCAATGCCCAACGCAGCGTCAATGCAATCCTTCGGCTTCCAAAGATCGTTCGAAACCACCTTTTCCGGGTCATAGCGAATAATGACTCGCCCATACCCTTCACCACCGCCTGTCACAGACACACGGATCTTAAAGTTGATCAGTTCTCCGTCTTTAGCATTTCTGAAGAACGGTGTGACGTCTACACCAGGCGTGCGTTCATAGTCCGGAGCCGAGTCCGGTTGTTCTTCGCCGACTTCAGGTTCCGGCTCGGGATCCGGTTCGGTCCACGGAAGCGTTACATCCTCATCCTTATCACCGGGTTTCGGATGCGGATTTGGATAGCAGGCACACCTCAGTGTGCCATCTCGCAAAGGACGACCGTCGTACTTGCACTGCTTCATGCAATCAGGTTCTGGGCGACAGCTACACTCATCCGTGCCATTGGCCTTCGGTGTGCCGCCGAACTCACAAACATCCTCATCCATGCAATCGGGTCTCGGATTGCACGCACATTCCATCGAACCGCCTTCCTTTAACTTGCCACCATAACGGCATCGCTGCGGGCTGTTGCAGTTGGGAATGGGGCCCTCGGGCGTGTCCACCCAAGACGTGCTTAATTCGCAACGCCCCGGAGTTTCGGGTGGGAAGTAATTCGGATTCTTTCGCCAGTCGTAGGGCCCTGTCCAGATGAGCGTTTCCTTGCCCGGATTCCCTACATATACCATCATGTAGTCGTCCCACTTCGCGTAATTGAACGTGGCACTAATGATGGCCTGAGGATTGCGCACTCGAACCTGCGTCCACTGTTCATAAACAGCGCAGGTACCGCCCCAATAGTTATCGCCGACCTTACCGATCCACAGCTCGGTACAGCCGGTCGGATTATCCGCACAGGCCTTGAGATTGAACGGCCCATCGGAATGCTCAATGATGCCAACCGAATAGTCGTGTTTGACGTCGCACGTCATCGTCTTATCGACAACTTGTTGGCATTCCTTTAGATCTTCGACATGGACGTATTTCGACTGAGTATCCAACGCCGAATTTGCGTCGCACGTCACAAGATCCTGAAGGACATTCTCCATGTCGCCCAGGATTTCCTCAGTCTTTTCTAAAAACTGCTCCTCACTGAGGTCAGGCTTCTCCTTGCCGGCAATATCCACCAACAACGCATACACCTCGCCTTCCAGCGTCGGGTTGTCCGACTTGGAATCGGTGAATAGCGCATCCTTCTGTTCTGCACCAGTTTCGTCCATCCCGCCGCCGTCGTTGTAGAGGTCTTTCTGTTTTTCAAAGTCCTCTTCCGTATGCGCGTATCGGATGTTCTTCCCATTGTCCTTAGGCGCAAGTTCGCTCTTATCGAGCGTCATTTCCTTGTCGCCCACTTGGAATTTAATGGACGTTCCTTCTAACGTCGGTGCGCCGTCCTTCCCCTTGGTTCCTAGCTCCTTACCGAAGGCATTGGCAGCATGGCCCATATCTGTGATCTCGGACGCGGAGGGCTTGTTGTTGAGATAAGGCGGCGTGACCGTTTCCGCCATGGCGACAGTAGTTGCCGTCTGTGTGAAGCCGATCAGGCCGGCCATGAGGGAACAAACGGACTTTCGGAATAAGGGGTGCATGAGTGCAAGGCCCAAAACTGATTCTTATGATTCAAACCAATGTGAAAAGCCGGGATGCTTTTCGACGCTGAGTTTGAGCATAGGCAGTTGGGCAACCCCCTCTGGCACGCTTGAAAGCAAAACTCGCTTTTGAAACCGCTGTGGCGTTTTGTTTTGGGCGAAACGAATGGTTTCGAAGGTATCCGGGTTTCCGATCTTTTTCATGCCGTAACACTTCTCGATACGGTACGACGATACATTACAAACCCTGAAAAACAGACGGGTTCACAAACGGAAACGCTCTACCCCTCCAAATCGCCTGTGCCACACAAGGAAAAAGGCCGACCATTCATGAAGAACGGCGGCCTTTTCCCTCCCTCCCAAGAGCTTTTTGCCCGGATCAATACCGGCGGCGAGCTTCGCGGTCTCTAAGTACCGCATTGATGGCATCCTGAATGCCCATGCCCTGAGACTGATACTGCTTGATATCATTGACGTCGTTGGGAGCGGTCGAGTAGAGCAGCTTCTGGAAGTCCGACACGATCAAGCGACCAACGCATTGAAGCTGACCAACGCTCACGAAGATTTCCGAGAAGACGCCCGCTTCCGTATGCACAGACTTGAGCATGTTGAAGGCCCAGTCCTCCATCACAAGCTGATTGTCCTTGCGAACCTGTTCAAGCGTCGTCGGCTTCTGGCCGAGAAGGAACATGTTGGCCGAGTTCGAGCTGATGGCCTTGCCCACCGAGTTGCCGTACAAGTCCTGCACGGACTGCGTCGCAATGATTGCCGAGCCGCCGTATTTTCGGAACTTGCGGTAGGCGTGCTCCATAAAGACGGAGACTTCGCCTTCCTTCAGAAGGTCCCACGCTTCGTCGATGATGACGATTTTCTTGCGGTCGCGCTCGCCGAGGAAAATCTCACGCTGAATCTGCGAAATGAGCTGCAGCAGCACCACCTGACGCAGATGCTTTCGGCCTTGGAGTTCGTCGAGTTCGAGAACGGTCAGGTCGTTCTTGAAGTTGGCGTTGTTGTGCCCGGAGAAGAAGCGGCCATAAGAGGACTTCGAGGTAAAGGAGCCCAGCTGCACGCCGACGTCGCGCACGCGGGGATCCGAATCCGCCAGACACCGTTCGGCAATGAGGTCGATGCTCATGGTCGACGGCGGCATGGCCTGCATCAGATCGAGGTCGCGCTTGCGCTCAAGGTCTTCGACCATCGCATCCGCCTTGCGTCGATCCGAGATTTGCAGAGCCTGCTCGATCTTGTGCTCATAGGCCGCGTTGATGGCATCGAGCGTCCCCTGTACCTGCTTCTTGCCCTCCTCGTAGGTCTCGTTCCAGATCTGATGCATGTGGCCCTTGAGGGCCGCAATCTGATAGTCATCGAGCTTGCCTTCCATCGAGGCCATCGTCGCCACCAGATTCACCACGGCATCTTCTTCGTCGTTCCAGTTGACGATGGTCTCGAACGGGTTAAGGGAGATCTTGCTTCGGTCCGAGAATTCCACAAAGTCGCCGTCGAGCGATTCGCAGAGCTTCTTGTAGGACTTGCCGGCGTCAATGACCCAGACGCGAGCACCTTCGCTCATGTAGGAGAGAATGAGTTCGTTCAGGAGGAACGACTTGCCGGAGCCCGATTCCGCCGCAATCACGCCGTTCTGGTTCGTCGAAGAGTCATGCAGCGACAGGCTCATCACCTGCCCGTTTCGGCTCAGGAGCTCCACGTGCGGCGTACCCGTCCCCTTGGCTTCGCCGAAGAGCGGCAGAATGACCGGGACCTCGCGGCTCGTCATCGTCTTGTAGCGCCAGAGTTCGCTGATGGCAAACCGATCGCAGCAAAGCGGCAGACAGTTCTTGAAGATCGGAAGCATCACGTACCGGTCTTCCTTGAGTGTGAAGTGCTGGTCGGACCAGAAGGATTCCGCAGCCGAAGCCGTGGACGTAACTTCCTTTTCGGATTTACCGAAAACAATCACGTGGAAACTCGTCTTCAGAGGACGAGAACCGTTGTTGAGCGAATCGTAAATCGTATCGAACGACTTTTTGATGTCGCCGAGGATCGGGTCGAACTTAAGCAACGGGCCGAAAGCCTGATTGTTGGCCCACGTGCGCTTCTTCTCAAGCGTCCCCTTCATTTTGGAGACGTCCGGGAAGATGATGTTGCAACAGACGGCGTAGTTCTGGTGAATGCCGCTGTTGTTGCCATGCAGGTCACCCACGTAGTCGATGGCATTGCCGAAATACATGGCTTCGGGCATCTTCTTGGCGGAGAGCACCTTAACGTAGGCGTCTTCGCCCAACGTGAAAAAGTTCGGATTGGCGATCATGACCCCGGAATCAGGATCAAAACACTGCGGCGGAATAGGCTTGTCCTTTTCCCAGAGCGGTCGATAGCCCTGACGCCATGTCGCACGTGCATTCCAGTTGAGGAACGTATTCACAAAGCGCACGTAGCGATTCGCATCCATCTGATACGGAGCAAAGCCGACGGACTTCAAGACCGAGACGATCTTGGTCGCCCAGTCAAGGCAGTCTTCCATATCGTCTTCGCTTGGCTCTTCGCCAGAGAACGGGATCTTGACGCTCACAATCAGCTTCAGGTCGACGACGCGTCCGACGTTGAAGACCGCACCGTTCAAAGCCGTGCCAACGATTTCCTCATCCGTGTGCTTCCTCAGCCACCTCATGCGCTCCTCGAACACCGGCGTCAACAGAGGATGCCGGTGATTCATGCGCATCCGCTCGGCGACAAGGAGGTTTTCCTCGATGTCGGGCGAGCGAAAGAGCAGGAAGCTCATCGTCATGTTGGAAGGAAAGTTCTGACTGAAAAGCTGGTCGAGCTTTTCATGCTCCTTCTCGCCGCCGCCCGTGAGCGGCTGGCATTCGAAGCAGAAACCCAGCGTCTTGTCATCGCACATGAAGATGCGATGTTCGTTGTCGACCGCCAAGGGCGAAATGAGCTGTTCCGCACGAATGTCGTCCGTCAGCAGCCCCTCGTCCGTAAAGCGCTTGAGTTTGAAAACGTCCATACATTGACCTCTTTGCTGGCCACTTATTTGGTAGCCGGAGCGGGTTCGGCCTTGGCGGCGGCCTG
>OGOR01000860.1_pt1 | contig 20811 bp, 12 predicted proteins | sample 1552771 | NCBI WGS metagenome assembly OGOR01 (sample SAMEA2580124, study PRJEB22360) | human gut metagenome | biome: human gut; feature: human-associated habitat; material: faeces | place: Denmark | collected 2008/2010
CGACCTCAACGGCCTTACCGTAAAAGAGGCGATCGCCAAGACCAAAGCCTTTATCAAGGAAAAAGGTATAGGCCGCGTAAAAGTCAACTACCGGCTGCGCGATGCCATTTTCAGCCGCCAGCGTTACTGGGGCGAACCGTTCCCTGTCTACTACAAAAACAACCTTCCCTATATGCTCGACGAGAGCCGCCTCCCGCTGTTGTTGCCGGGAATTGACAAGTTTCTCCCCACCGAACAGGGAGAACCGCCTCTGGGCCGGGCAAAAAATTGGGAAACCGAAGACCATTATCCGCTGGAATTGTGTACTATGCCGGGATTTGCCGGCTCGTCGGCTTATTACCTCCGCTATATGGATCCCCACAACGATGCAGCTCTCGTATCGGAAGATGCCGACACCTACTGGCGCAATGTCGACCTCTATATCGGAGGAACCGAACATGCCACGGGACACCTTATTTATAGCCGATTCTGGAACAAATTCCTGTTCGATTTAGGATTTGTCTGCGAAGACGAACCGTTCAAAAAGCTCGTCAACCAGGGTATGATACAAGGTCGTTCCAACTTTGTGTACCGTATCAAAGACACCAATACGTTCGTCTCGTACAATCTCAAAGGTCAATACGAAACGACTCCCATACACGTAGATGTAAACATCGTAAGCAACGATGTTCTCGACATCGAGGCTTTCCGTAACTGGCGGCCCGACTATAAAAATGCCGAGTTCATACTCGAAGATGGCCGTTACATCTGCGGCTGGGCCGTAGAAAAAATGTCGAAATCGATGTACAACGTCGTCAATCCCGACGACATCGTAGAGCGTTACGGAGCCGATACACTGCGCCTCTACGAAATGTTCCTCGGGCCTATCGAACAAAGCAAGCCGTGGGATACCAACGGTATCGACGGCGTGCACCGCTTCCTGAAAAAATTCTGGAATCTTTTCTTCGACGGCGACCAACTTGCCGTTACCGACAGCAAACCTTCGAAAGAGGAACTCAAAAGCCTGCACAAACTTATCAAGAAAGTAAGTGGCGACATCGAGACATTCTCTTACAATACGTCGGTAAGCGCCTTTATGATATGTGTCAATGAGTTGTCGGCACTGAAATGCCGCAACCGCCATATTCTCGAACCGATTGTCGTACTGCTCGCGCCTTTCACTCCGCATCTCAGCGAAGAGTTATGGCACGCTTTGGGACACAACACGACCGTATGCGATGCCCAATGGCCTGCATATAACGAAGAATACCTCAAAGAAGATACCGTCAACTACGCCGTATCATTTAATGGGAAAGTACGGTTCAATCTCGAATTTCCGTCCGAAGCCCCCCGGGACGAGATAGAAAAAGCAGTACTCGCTCACGAAAATTCAGCAAAATGGCTCGATGGGAAAACTCCTAAAAAGATTATTGTCGTACCGGGTAAACTCATCAATATCGTCGTGGGATAATACCCGATCAATCTTTTCTTCCCTAAAAGGCTGTACCAAGAATGGTATAGCCTTTTTTATCATCGTTGCAAACAGAAGCATAGCCTCTTGCTCCCAAATACCTGATCCATAAAAAGACAACGCAGATAATAAAGACCCATCAGGTTGAAACTTTTACTCAAAAAGACAATATATGATGCTATGCAGAGCGATAGCAAAACATCTTCCTCCCAGAAATGTTTTGCAGTTGTGTCATTCTGAATAGAACAAAGTGAAATGAAGAATCTCAACCTAAGTAGTAGTAACATGAGATTCCTCGCATTCGCTCAGAATGACATAACTGTCATTCTGAAAGGCAACACCTTGAAGAATCTCCCGCCAAGTGAGCCTATTGTGAGATCTCTCACATACGTTCGAGATGACAAGCGATGTTATTCTGACGACCGCAAGGGAGGAAGAATCTCTTTTCAACGAACGAGTGCACCGGGATTCCTCTCACTCGACCATAGGTCTCGGTTCGGAACGACAAATGAAACCGAATTGTCATACAGTTGTTACCGAAACGTCAACGCTTTGCATTTATCCTGTAATGAGAAAGAGCGACTTTTGCTGTCGAAAAATTATGGGAATCAAATGAAACGCTTTACAAAAATTATCACTGTCATCTGCCTTCTTCTCACCATGCCTGCCGCAGCCCGGTGCGCTGTGATAAAAGGTACTGTAAAAGACATCTCTACCGGTGAACCTCTGGCCGGAGCCACTGTATCGGTCGTAGGAACGACCACTGCCGCTTTTACCGACGAAACAGGAAGTTTCGAATTGAAAAATTTGAAAATAGGTTCTTATACCCTTATCATCAACTACATTTCTTATCAAAGCGAAACGCTCTCGGACTTGAAAGTTCTCGAAAGCACGCCACTCGTTCTCGACATCAGACTCAAACCCGACGATCAGACCCTCGATGAAGTCGTCGTCGTAGGACAAATACGTCGAAATACCGAACTCGGCATGATAGCGGCGACCAAAACCAGCCTCGTGATACAGAACGGTGTATCGTCGCAACAAATAAAAATAGCTCAGGACAAAGATGCGTCCGAAGCCATACGCCGCGTACCGGGTATCAGTATCATCGACAATAAGTTTGTGATGGTAAGAGGCCTTTCGCAACGCTACAACAACGTTTGGATCAATGGCAGTGCCGTACCCAGCACCGAGGCCGACTCACGAGCATTCTCTTTCGACATCATACCCAGCTCGCAACTCGAAAACATTGCCATCGTAAAATCGCCCGCACCCGAGTATCCGGCCGATTTCAGCGGCGGATTCATTCTGCTCACAACCAAAGATCTGCCTGCCGAAAACAGCTTTACGCTATCGGTGGGGGGAAACATCAACGATGCGACCCACTTCCATGACTTCAAGCATAATAAAGGTAGTAAAACCGACTTTTTGGGATTCGACAACGGTTTGCGCCATCTCGACGGTGGTATGGACGCCGCACTCAAACCCATAGCCGGCGACGGTATCAACTTGCAAGGAAACGGATTCAACAACGACTGGAAGGTACGCACCATGCACCCGGTCGGCGATCTGAGCATAAGCGCCGATGTAAGCCGCATACGCCGCCTTTCGGCCGGAGGGAAAATAGGTCTTATCGGAGCCATCAATTACAGCAACAGTTTCAAAACCTACCTCGATATGGAAAATTCGATGTTCGGCGCTTACGATACCGACAACGACCGCAGCAATTATCTGCGACGCAGTGTCGACGATCAGTACAACCATACAGCCCGCATAGGTGCGTTGCTGAACATAACGTTCATTCCCAAAAACGAAAACAACCGCTTCGAGTTCAAAAACATCTTCAACCAAATAGGTACCGACCGCTATACCTACCGTACCGGCATCAGTGCGCAAAACAATCACGAAGAAAATGCCGAGTACTATTATAGCAGCCGCACGACCTACAACGGACAATTTACGGGTAAACATACATTCGAAAACGATTATTTCGATTGGAGTGCAGGATATGCCTATGCCAACCGCCTGTTGCCCGACCGCCGCAAATATCTCATAGATGACGCGCTCGAAACCGGCGTTCTCGCACTCTCTACCGGAAACGACATCACACGCGAATTTACCCGTCTCGACGAGCACATCGCTTCGGCAAACGTCAACTACCGCCACGATTTCGAGTGGGGAGCTTTCAACCCTTCCATTAAAGCAGGAGCGTATGGCGAATACCGCACGAGAAGTTACCGTACCCGTAGTTTTATCTATAACTGGAATTACAACCATAACACGCTACCCGAAGGGTTCCGCCACATGGACCTCCCCACCGAACTGCTTACCGATGCAAATTACGGGGCCGACAAACTCTATTTGCTCGAAGAGGTGAAAATGCGCAACAACTACGACGGCAACAATCTGCTGGGTGCCGGGTATGTGGGCATAAACCTGCCGTGGGGCGGTTTCAACCTTTACGCCGGTGTCCGTTTCGAGCACAACGATATGGAACTTATCCGCAATACCCGGGATTACGAAAAAAGCCCACAAAGCACACATTATAAATACAATGACTTTTTCCCTTCGGTAAACGCTACCTACAAGTTCAACGAGGAACATCAGTTGCGCGCCTCTTACGGTAAATCGGTAAACCGCCCCGAATTCCGAGAAGTTTCTCCTTCGGTATTTTATGATTTCGATCTCGCTTCGAACGTACAAGGTAATACCGAATTACGTCCCTGCTATGTGCAGAACATCGACCTGCGTTACGAATGGTATCCCACAAAAGGCGAACAAATATCGGTCGCTCTCTTCTACAAACATTTCGATGACCCCATAGAATGGACCTATACCGTAACCGGGGGTACCGACCTTGTTTATTCTTATCGCAACGCCGACGGAGCATACAGCTACGGACTCGAAGTCGACATACGCAAAAACCTCGCATTCATGGGTATGCCATCGTTCGACTTCGTATTCAACGGCGCCCTTATCAAGAGTCTTGTAGAATTTCCCGAAGGAGATAGGGAAGAAGACCGTCCCATGCAGGGACAATCGCCCTACCTCATCAACACGGGTCTTTCCTATCGTAACGAAAAGACAGGCATCACTGCTGCCGTATTCTACAACCGCATAGGTAAACGCATAGCTGGTGTAGGCCGCTACATAGGAAGCAGCGGTAACGAAGAGACCGTTCGCATACCCGATTCCTATGAAATGCCACGCGATGTCATAGACCTGAGCCTTTCATGGAAAGCTAAAAAACATTGGGAAATAAAATGCGGTGTCCGCGACCTGCTGGCCGACAAAGTAACATTTATGCAACGCGACAAAATCACGACCAAAGACGGACAGAAAAAAGAAATCGAAGAAATAACCCGACAGTACAAACCGGGCCGTAATTTCCACCTCTCGGTAAGCTACACGTTCTAAAAGGATAACCATTTCAAAATAGAATCATAATTGTTCCGAAAGGAATTATCAAATCAAAAACAAAACAGAAAATGAAATCAAGAAAATTTCTGAGTTGGGCATTCATTGCCCTCTTATGCGGAGCCGTTACGGCTTGCAGCGACGACGATGACAACAACGATGGAGGAAACGGAGGAAACCAAAGCAGCAACGGTCTGTTGTTCGACGGCAACGTTATCGGCAACGGCGATCAGGAGTTCGTCTTCACCGGAAAACAAACACTCTCCGAAGGCACTTACTTGCTCAAAGGCTGGGTTTACATCGCCAGTGGAGCCGAACTCACCATCGAACCGGGCACCGTCATCAAAGGCGACAAACAAACCAAAGCCGCTCTCATTGTAGAACCCGGTGGAAAACTCTATGCTCAGGGTACTGCCCAGAAACCCATCGTATTTACCTCGGAAGAGGACAAAGGCAACCGTAAACCGGGCGACTGGGGCGGACTCATCATCTGCGGTAACGCCCGTAACAATCAGGGACAAATGCAAATCGAGGGCGGTCCCCGTACCAAACACGGTGGCAGCAATGACAGCGACAACTCGGGTATCATCAGCTATGTACGTGTAGAATTTGCCGGTTATCCTTTCGAACGCGACAAGGAAATCAACGGTATTACATTCGGCTCGGTAGGTAGCGGTACGCAAGTAGACCACTTACAGGTATCATACTGCAATGACGACTCTTACGAGTGGTTCGGCGGTACGGTCAATGCCAAATACCTCGTCGCTTACAAAGGTTGGGACGATGAGTTCGACACCGACAACGGATTCTCGGGCAAGGTACAATTCGGCCTCAGCGTGCGCGACTCCCGTATTGCCGATACATCGCAATCGAACGGCTTCGAATCGGACAATTGCGCCGACGGCGCCGCTGTCGATCCCTACACGACCGCTACTTTCAGCAACATTACTTTCATAGGCCCGATGGCTGTCGATGCCAATTTCGAAAATACCACCGATTACATCAATGGCGGTGAAGCATATCCCAACAATGGTTCGGCTCTCGGCAAATTCCAAGCTGCCATGCAGATACGACGCAACAGCCGATTGAACTGCTTCAATTCTATTGCCGTAGGTTATCCCATCGGTCTCATTCTCGACAACCAAAAAGGAGATACCCAAAGCGCCGCTACCAACGGATTGTTGAAACTCCAAAACATCTGGTTTGCCGAAATGGGCATCACCGGCAGCGATGCCAACAAATCGTACGATGACGTGTTGGTAACCGGCTATGACAACGAAGGCAATCCTATTTACGACAATACGCAGACCTCATTTTCGAGCCGTTTCTTCCTCGCTCAAACCGGTAACCGGGTAAGTACGCTCGACGAGATGAATCTCGTGGGAGCCGATCCCGAAGTAGGAACCAACTATCGTCCGGCTACCGGCAGCCCGCTGCTCACCGCCGCTTCGTTCGACGACAGCAAGCTCTCCTCGATGGAACAGGTAAATTATATCGGAGCTTTCGATGCCAATAACAATTGGCTTGAAGGGTGGACCGAATTTGATCCCCAAAATGCCGACTATTAATAAATAACAAAGCTCACCGGTCCACTTGTACCCCCTGCATTCGTAGGGGGTACTTTTTCTTTTAAATCTTAATATTCAAAAAAAAAGAGATAGAATATAAGCCATTCCGAAATTTATTATCTTTGTCGCATCATTACGCAAATGGACAAGCTGCTAAACCTTATATGTCATGACTATGAAATTATCTCCCCGCGACATTTGGAATGAAGTAAAAGACTACACGATCATCACACTGGGTCTGATGTGCTACGCTTTCGGGTGGACAGGTTTTCTCGTGTCGAATGAAATAGTAACCGGCGGTACAACCGGTCTATCGGCTCTTATTTTCTTCGGTACGAAAATACCCATTCCCGTTACCTATTTCACTATCAACGGAATTCTTCTCATAGCAGCCATACGCATCATCGGCTGGCAATATTGCATACGTTCCATATTCGGTGTGCTGATGACTACCATACTCCTCTCGATAGCGACCGTATATATTAAAGAACCGCTTGTAAAAGACGAACCTTTCATGTCGTGCATCATCGGCGGTATCATGCTGGGAATAGGTATCGGGCTGGCTTTCATACATAATGGTAGCACGGGAGGAACCGACATCGTCGCGGCCATCATCAACAAATACAAACCCATTACGTTGGGACGCAGTATCCTCTACTGCGACTTGTGCATCATATCGTCATCGTATCTTATTTTCCATGATTTTGAAAAGATTCTTTTTGGTTTTGTCGTATTAGCCGTTTCGACTTATACGTGCGACTTGATTATCAACGGTATAAGACAATCGGTACAACTCTTTATCTTCTCCGACAAATACGAGGAGATAGCCGATCGCATAAACCATGACATAAACCGGGGCGTAACGATTCTCGACGGCACGGGCTGGTACTCCAAACAACCCAAAAAAGTAATCGTCGTATTGGCCAAACGTACCGAATCGAACAGTATTTTCCGTCTCGTGAAGCAGATCGACAATCATGCTTTCATATCCCAATCCAATGTCATCGGCGTTTACGGGGAAGGTTTTGATAAGATAAAAACATAAACGTCTTACGGAATAAGGCAATAATTTGCGGCAAAACATCGTTATAAAAACATGAAACAACTTGTCTTTGCCACCAATAACGCCCACAAACTCGACGAAGTACGAAAGATTTTGGGCAATACATTCGATGTACTCGGTATGGAGCAGATCGGTTGCCACGACGACATACCCGAGACAGCCGACACATTCGAGGGAAACGCCCTTATCAAAGCCCGTTATATCAAAGAAAAATACGGCTACGATTGTTTTGCCGACGATTCGGGACTCGAAATCAACGCTCTCGGAGGAGCTCCCGGCGTGTTTTCAGCTCGTTTTTCGGGTGAAGCCCACAACTCCGAGAAAAACATAGAGAAAGTACTCTCTCTCATGCAAGGCGTAACCGACCGTACAGCCCGTTTCCGTACCGTCGTGGCCCTTGTTCTCGATAACAACGAATATACATTCGAGGGAGAAATCAAAGGCCTTATTCTCAATGAACGCAGAGGAGAAGGTGGATTTGGTTACGACCCTATCTTTTTACCCGAAAACGAGACTCTCACATTCGCCGAAATGAGCGACATACAGAAAAACGCAATCAGCCACCGTGCCCGTGCCGTGAAAAAACTGGCGACTTTTCTGCTCGAAAATTCATGAAAAAATTCCTCCTCATATTATTTGCATGTGCTTTTTTATTGCCTGCATCGGCACTTCAACCGGTGGGTAAGTGGGAAGTTTATGCCACTTTCCGCACACCCAAGCAGATATGCGAGGGAGGAGATAAAGTTTTCTTTTTGGCCGATAATTCATTGTTTTCTTACGGGAAAAACGATAAAGAAATAAGGGAACTTTCGCGGCTGAATATTCTATCGGACAATAACATCATTCTCATAGCCAAAAGCGACAACGACCTACTGGTTGTCGTTTACAACAACAGCAATATCGATCTCATCGATATGAACACCGAAAAGACTCATAATCTTCCCTACATAAAAAACGCTTCCATCACCGCCTCCAAAACCGTAAACGACATATCTTTCTTCGGCGACGAAACTTATCTGGCAACCGACTTCGGCATTGTCGTATTGAACAACGACAGAAAGGAAATAAAAACAACTTACACTTTCAACGAAAAGATATACACGGCCGCCCGTCAAGGCGACTATCTCTATTGCATACGTGCCGACCGCAAATTATATCGCTGTCGCGTCGACGGAATCCCTTACGACATAAACAGCTGGGAAGAGACGCAAAACTCTTACATAAAAAAATTGCGTCCTTTCGGCGAAGGTTTGCTTATGCTGCATGATAACGACAATCTTTATTATCTGATCGAAAACAGCGAAAATGCAACTCTGTTCCTACCTGAGAACAAAACGAAAAAAATAGAAACCCAAGACAATAGATTGCTCATATATACCCATGACAAACAGGTATATTTTTATGATGAAGATCTTCAACCTACTACCGTCCTCTCTCTCGACAATATAGGTTACGAACCCGTAGATGTCTCTTGCAGCAACGACCAAAACCGCCTGTGGATCATCGAAAGCGAATCTGTCGTTTCTCTGAAATACGATCGCTCTTCCGTACTCTCACAAGAAACGGAAATACCTTGCAACATCTATCAAAAGGTATATAATCCTTTTTCATTGACCATTGCCAACGGACGGGTATACGTCTCTCCTGCCGGAGTGGGTTATCTCAACGATGAACAAGATATAGACGGCTACATCTCCATTCTCGAAAACGGAAAATGGACAAACATACTTCCCGAAGGCATACCGGTATCGAAACACCCGTCGATTACATGGGGAAATCTCTACAACATAGCCGTAGACCCCGACGATAAGGAAACATTTTATGTGGGAACATGGTTGGAGGGATTGTATCGCTTCAAAAACAATCAATACGATACGCATTGGAACGATGAAAACAGTACCATAGGCAACGCTTCCGACTGGGCCTACAAAGCGGGATTTATCGCTTTTGACAAGCGGAAGAACCTGTATGTTCTCAATCTCAACACCGAATGCGGACTCTCTGTCATGCAACGTAACGGTACATGGTATCAACTGGCTTACAATGACTTGAAAAGCCAACGTAACCTCAATCAGATTTTCATTCCTGAAAAATCTTCGGCCAAATGGATAACCTGTCCGGCATACAACTCTTTTGTTTTTGCTTTTGAAGAAAACGGAACCGAAAGCATTTCCGACGACAAAACACGTAAATTTACCACTTTTACCGACCAAAACGGCGAAAGTATTGACGGAAACATCTTTTATGAAATTGCCGAAGACCATGACGGGAAATTATGGATAGCTACCAACCGGGGCCCTATCGTCATTGCCAATCCCGACAATTTCGCCAATAGCAATTTTACTTGCAACCGCATAAAAATAGCCCGAAACGACGGCACTAATCTGGCCGACTATCTGCTCAATGACGAAACGATACAAGCTATTGCCATAGACGGCGCCGACCGCAAATGGTTCGGTACTAAAAATTCGGGAGCCTACCTTGTAAGTAAAGACGGGCAGGAAACCATTTATCATTTTACTTCGGACAATTCTCCGCTTCCTTCCGACAATATCTACGACATCGCCGTACATCCCGAGACCGGAGAGGTATTTTTTGCGACCGAGAGCGGCCTTGTCTCTTTCCGAGCCGAAGCTACCGAACCCAAAGACAATTATTCCGACGTGTATGTATTTCCCAACCCCGTGCGACCCGATTACGAAGGGAATATCACCGTTACGGGGTTACAGGAAAATTCATTGGTAAAAATCACCGATACGGCGGGAAATATCATTTATCAGAATTTTTCGACCGGCGGACAACTTGTATGGAACGGACTCACTCGCAGCGGCGACCGCCTGCGCAGCGGCATCTATCTGGTCTTTGCATCGGTCGATAACGGTGGAGAAGGAATAGTGGCCAAGTTTGCCGTCGTTCGCTGACCTTTCATTTTACCATTCTGGAATAAATCTTTGTCCCGACTAACCAAAATTTAGCTTGGAACAGAGATAACAATCACATCAAGAAATTTCTGTTTCGACGTCGTGCACAAAGTTAGGAATCAAAGCCAATGTTCCTTTTTATACCATGCGACAGTCTCTGCAACACCGCGGTCGAGCGTATAATCGGGAACGAAACCGAGTTCTTCCCGAGCCATAGAAGTATCGCATATCCAATTACGTTGTTTCATGATGCGATACTTGTCCTTGTTCAGCGTACTCGATTTTCCCACTATCCCGGCCATGAACTCGGCGATATACGAAACGGCTTTCAGTACAAACAGCGGAACGCGTATGGGTATGACGAACCTCTTAGGCAAAGAACGAGCTACGTAACGACGAAACTGGGAAGAAGTATATACTTCACCGTCGGAAAGAAAATATCCCCGCTGTTTCACCCCTTTATCGATAGCCAAAAAGACGGCCTTTACCAAATCCTTGACATAGATAAATGTCAGAAGCTGCCGTCGGTAACCTACCGAAAAATCAAATCCCGCTTTGATGGTCTTCATCATCAGGTAATAGTCTTTCTCCCGAGGGCCGTAAACGCCAGTAGGACGCATGAAAACATAGGGAAAATCAGGAAGCGACTGTAAAAATTTTTCAGCTTTCAACTTACTTTTTCCATAGAGGGTGTCGGGATGGGGTACATCGGTAGGACGTATAGGTACATAATTCTGCTCATCGCCCGCTCCCCATGCACCGAGACTGCTCATCATGACAAACTGTTCGGGTACGCTGCCTGTTTCGATAAGCGCTTCGGCGAAATTTCTTATGAATCCGTAATTTATTTTTTCAAAATCGTCCACATCTTTACACTTGGTAACGCCCAAATTGTGAATGATAATATCCCACTTGCCGACCTCGGAAGTTTGAAGAAGAAGTTGCTGTTTCAGCTCATCTTTGTTTCCGAAAGAAAGGTTGATGAAACGGATACGTTCATCGGTAAGATATGCACAACTTGTCGAAGGCCGTATTCCGGCCCATGTCTCATATCCTCTTTGCAAAGCCTCTTCAACGATAAATCCGCCTATAAATCCGCCGGCTCCGGTTACCAAGATTCGTTTTTGCATGATTTTGGAAGTGTAAAAAAACAGAGCTTAAAAATACGACGATTTATCGGTTTTTCATTCTATCGGAGATATTTTTCGGATTTTTCGACCTATAAATAGGCTTATACGATGATTATTACCATCTTTTAAAAATATAAATGGCTTACTTTTCCTATATTTGCGCCTATATTTGTTATAATTTAGATATTCTACCATCATATTATCATGAAACAATACCGATTATTAAACAACATTTGCGGTTGGATAGTCTTTGTGATTGCAGCCGTAACGTATATCCTTACGCTCGAACCGACGGCGAGCTTCTGGGATTGCGGAGAATTCATTTCGTCGGCATACAAACTCGAAGTGGGACACCCGCCGGGAAACCCCATCTTCATGCTCACCGGACGCTTCTTCGCCAATTTTGCTTCCGATCCCTCGCATGTCGCTTACATGATCAATCTCATGTCGGCATTATTCAGTGCAGCCACCATATTGTTGCTTTTCTGGACTATCACGCATCTCGCCCGTAAAATCATCGTAAAAGACAGCGGCGCGATGACGCTTGCCCAAATGATTGTTATTCTCGGTTGCGGAGCCGTAGGAGCATTGGCCTATACATGGAGCGATACGTTTTGGTTCTCGGCCGTCGAAGGAGAGGTATATGCCTATTCTTCATTCTGTACGGCACTGGTATTCTGGCTTATTCTCAAATGGGAAGATGTAGCCGACGAACCGCATTCCGACCGTTATATCATACTTATTGCCTATCTGATAGGTATTTCCATTGCCGTGCACCTGCTCAATCTGCTTACCATACCTGCATTGGTACTGGTTTACTATTTCCGCAAGTTCGGCAACCCTACGACCAAAGGAGCTTTGATAGCTTTGTTATTGTCATTCGCTGGCATCGTATTCCTGCTTTACGGCCTCGTTCCGGGGTTTGTAAAAGTGGCCGGTTGGATCGAACTGTTATGCGTGAATATACTAGGTATGCCTTTCAATTCAGGTGTCATCGTCTATTTCTTCTTGGTGATAGGCTGTATTTCATGGGGTATTTATGAAACCTACAAGCAATATCAACAGATTGCGAATATCGTTCCTCATCAGTGTCATACTGGTGGGATTGCCTTTTATCAGCGGAAAAATATTCATAGGCATATTGATTTCGCTGGCTCTGGCCATATTCCTTTTCTATAAAAAACAGTTGCCCATACGATTGCTCAACATGGTATTGGTATCGGTATTGGTCATTTTCATCGGATATTCTTCTTACGCTCTTATCGTCATACGTTCGACAGCCAATACGCCAATGGATCAAAATTCACCCGAAGATGTCTTTGCTTTGGGCAGCTACCTCAACCGTGAACAATATGGCGATCGTCCTCTGTTCTATGGACAGACTTTCGTGGCCGACGTCGAAAGAAAAGACGGAGTTCCTCAGTATGAAGAGGGTGCTCCCATATGGGCTCGCGTTATAAAAAAATCGGAAAATGAGCCCGATCGCTATGAAATCATCGACCATAAACGCAACTATATCTATACTCCCGAACTTTGCATGTTCTTTCCTCGCATGTACAGCCCCGACGGACGTCATGTAGGAGCTTATAAGGAATGGTCCAATTTCAAAGGAAAACCGGTAAGCGTAAACGGGCGCACGGTACGCAAACCCACTTTTGTGGAAAACATGCGTTTCTTTATCGATTATCAGGTCAATTTCATGTACTGGCGTTATTTTATGTGGAACTTTGCCGGACGCCAGAATGATATACAAGGAAACGGCGATGCTGCTTATGGAAATTGGATTACCGGTTTCAATTTCATCGACAACCTGCTTGTCGGTGATCAAACACTCTTGCCGACCGACTTAAAAGAGAATAAAGGCCGTAACGTGTTCTTCATGATGCCTCTCTTACTGGGTCTTTTGGGTCTTTTCTTCCAACTCTATTCCGGCAAGAAAGGTCTTGAAAGTTTCTGGGTAGTATTTTTCCTCTTCTTCATGACGGGACTTGCTATTGTCATTTATCTGAATCAGACGCCTTACCAACCCCGTGAACGAGATTACGCGTATGCCGGTTCGTTCTACGCCTTTGCCATCTGGGTAGGTATGGGAGTGGCAGGTATCATCCGTATGCTGCGAGAATACTGTAAGATGCAGGAACTTCCGGCAGCCGTACTGGCTTCAGTGCTCTGTTTGTTCGTCCCCATCCAGATGGCGGGACAGACCTGGGATGACCACGACCGTAGCGGACGCTTCGTTGCCCGTGACTTCGGACAAAACTACCTGATGACCTTACAAGAGAAAGGGAATCCGATTATTTATACCAATGGTGATAATGATACTTTCCCATTGTGGTACAACCAGGAAACGGAAGGCTTCCGTACAGATGCCCGCACCTGTAACCTAAGTTACTTGCAAACAGACTGGTATATTGACCAAATGAAACGTCCGGCCTACGATTCTCCGTCGCTTCCTATCACTTGGGACCGTGTGGAATATGTGGAAGGACAAAACGAATATATCCCTATCCGTACGGAAATGAAAGCCTTCATCGACAGCTATTTCAAACAGGCAAACGAACTGGCTGCACAGGGAGACACTACTATACTGTCACTCGTTCACTCCATCTTCGGTGAAAATCCTTATGAACTGAAGGAAATCATCAACCGCTGGATGCTAGGCAAGAACGACCAACTGAAAGAGCTTCTCAAAAAGACAGGAAAAGATATCCAACTGCCGCTGATCCCTACGGACAGCATCGTAATGAAGGTGGACAAAGAAGCCGTACGCCGCTCCGGCATGAAGATACCGGAAGCTTTGGGCGACTCTATCCCCGAATACATGACAATCACCCTTAGAGACGCCAACGGCAACCCGAAACGCGCCCTCTACAAGAGTGAACTGATGATGCTCGAAATGCTTGCTAACGCTAACTGGGAACGTCCTATCTATATGGCAATCACCGTAGGAAGCGAAAACCATCTGGGTATGGGTAACCACTTTATGCAAGAGGGTCTTGCCTACCGTTTCACGCCATTCGATACAGACAAACTGGACAGCAAGATTGACAGCGAAAAGATGTACGACAACCTGATGAACAAGTTCAAGTTCGGTGGTATCGACAAGCCGGGTATCTATATCGACGAGAACGTGATGCGTATGTGCTACACGCACCGCCGTATCTTCACACAACTCGTAGGCCAGCTTATCAAAGAAGGCAAGAAGGATAAGGCACTTGCCGCACTCGACTACGCTGAAAAGATGATTCCATCATACAACGTACCGTATGACTGGGCAAACGGCGCCTTCCAAATGGCAGAATCTTATTACCAACTGGGACAGAACGAAAAAGCCAACAAGATCATCGACGAGCTTGCCAACAAATCGCTCGAATACATGATCTGGTATCTTAGCCTAAGCGACAGCCAGCTTGCCATCGCCAGCGAAAACTTCGTGTACAACGCCAGCTTGCTTGACGCCGAAGTCCGCTTAATGGAAAAATACAAATCAGAAGAACTCGCAAAACATTACTCTACACAACTCGACCAACTTTATAACGAGTACGTGACGAGAATGAAAGGGAAATAAATATTAAATATTTAGGTAGTAAGTAGTAAGTATTATCATAGCTTTCGATATGTTTGCCACACGGATAATACTTATTACTTAATACTTGTTTAACACAGACTCTCATGTTTATAGAACAACCACCTTGGCTTTTCCGGGCGTTGTATCCACAAGCTATCTTCCGGATGGACCCGAATGAGCGGGCAGTCTATCTGACTTTCGACGACGGCCCCATCCCCGAAGTAACTCCCTGGGTACTGGAAATACTGGAAAAGCATCATATTAAAGCTACCTTTTTCATGGTAGGCGACAATATACGCAAGCACCCGGATGAATACCGGATGGTGGTAGAACACGGACACCGCATCGGCAACCATACCTTCAACCACATCCGTGGATTTGAATATTCCAATCCGGATTACCTCGCAAACGCCAGAAAGGTAGACGAAATTATTCATTCCGACCTCTTCCGTCCGCCACACGGACACATGGGGTTCCGGCAGTATTATACCTTGCGCTATCATTACCGCATTATCATGTGGGATCTCGTGACTCGTGATTATAGTAAGCGAATGCGTCCGGAACAAGTATTGAACAATGTGAAGCGCTATGCACGCAACGGTTCCATCATCACTTTCCATGATTCACTGAAGTCCTGGAATAATGGTAACCTGCAATATGCACTTCCTCGTGCCATTGAATTCCTGAAAGAGGAAGGGTATGAATTCAAGGTGTTATAATAACAACCTTTGAGGAAACGGATACTTCGAAAAGAACAGAGACTCCTGAAAAGAAAGTCTCCAATGAGCCAAAAAGCTCCCTGATAAGAAGAAAAAAATATAAGCCGAGGTCTTGCGCCCCGGCTTTTGTAGTTTAAAGCCTGTTTCGTGCCCGAAATTGGGAGATCGCTCCTCTTTCTTAACCGTATACCGTATAAGCAATTCAGCACATTAATATGCCACCGTCAGCGGAGCGCGCAACTTCTGCGCATATTCAGCCATATATTTATTCCAGGCATCCGGAGTCTTGATAGCAGCCTTATCCCAGGCAGAACCCCAGTAATAAGTATATTCAGAACCCGGCTCATATTCGCTGACAGCCAATACGTGACCGTCGGCTCCGCCGCGTTCTTTCTTTTCCTTTTCAGAAAGAAGAACCACTTTCGCTTCTTTCACCTGTGCAGGAAATGCAGCACCGACAAATATCTTGCCGTTTGCACCACTACGATCTGTTGTAGGATCTACGTAAGTGATATAACCATTGGCAGCATCTGCCACAGTCGCACCGTCCGGTTCACGCAACACAAGTCCGGTAGTCACCGGCATTGCTTCTTTCAGATTGGTATATGAAACAATCGTTTTGTTGAGATAAGAACCTGCATCCAGAGAGATCACACGTGTTTCCACTACATTTGAGTCTCCACGGACTACCAGCGGATTAAATTCCAGCTTCACCGTGAAACGCAACGGGCCATTATCAAGAATTTCCTGTGTACGATAGCAATATGGATAAATAATAGTGTCACCCGCCATCAGAGCAGCAACACCGGCACCCAACGTAGGTCCTACGGCATAGCAATCCATGCCATATCCGTGATCGATATGGTAAGAGATAGCGTTGTGCAGTTCGGAAGCTGCTTTAGGATCTGTCTTTTTCAATTCAGCTATCTTGGCACGCTTTTCAGGATTCAGTTCTTCAGCATAGAGAGATTCCAGAATCGGCTCTGTTGTGTTGTACTTCGTGAAAAGGTCGTAGCCGAAACCACGCTCTCCGCGGGCTTGCAAAGCAGGACCATACGCACGGAATCCGCCAAGATCATTCTCCCAGGCAACGTCGTCCAGACGTTCGGGATAATATTTACCGCAAGCAACGACATCGAAAGGTGCCGGTGTGCCCGGTTGAATAGTATAAATAGCCGTCCCGTTCGCTTCTACTGCAACGGGGAAAACAACCTTTTCGTCATACGTCACCTGATAAGGCACTTGCTGACCGTCAACATCAAGCACTACAATCTGCGCTGTATCTGCCAGTTTCAACTTGGCAACAACATCGCTCATCGGCACTTCAACCATCTCTCCCACCCGTTCAAGAGCCAACGGATTGGTCACTGTGATTGTCATTGACTGTTTACTGTCGGCACAAGAAGCAAACACTATCAAGGCTACAGCAAACAGAATTAATATCTTTTTCATAATTAGTCTACATTGAATGAATAATATATATTTTGCAAATAGAGGCCATTATATCCGCACCTGTTGGATATATAGATCCACCGTGCTAGCCATATATGTCCACCGTATTGGATATATAGATTCACCACGGTGGGTATATATATCCAGCAAGTCGGTCCTATAGCTCCTGCAAAGGGAATGATAAAAAATAAGGTGACAGATGAAAAGAGGATGCTCTTTGCCATTCTATCACCTTATCGGAATCTCTTCTATCTTACATTATTTCGGCTGTTTTCCGATATAAGCAAGGATACCACCATCTACATAAAGAACGTGGCCGTTGACAGCGTTAGAAGCTTCAGAAGCAAGGAACACGGCAGGGCCTGTCAGTTCTTCAGGATCCAACCAACGACCGGCAGGAGTCTTGGCGCAGATGAATGAATCGAATGGGTGACGGCTTCCGTCTGCTTGTTTCTCACGAAGAGGAGCAGTTTGCGGAGTAGCGATGTAACCCGGGCCGATACCGTTACATTGAATGTTGTATTCACCATATTCAGAGCAGATATTGCGAGTCAGCATCTTCAGACCACCCTTAGCGGCAGCATAAGCGGATACAGTTTCACGACCCAGTTCGGACATCATAGAGCAGATGTTGATGATCTTACCTGCACGTTTTTCCATCATAGCAGGAAGAACAGCCTTAGCAACGATGAACGGAGCATTCAAATCGATGTCGATTACACGACGGAAATCAGCAGCATCCATCTCGTGCATAGGAACACGACGGATAATACCTGCGTTATTTACAAGGATATCAATTGTACCTACTTCTTTGGCAATCGTAGCCACCATAGCTTGAACAGCCGGTTCGTCTGTCACGTCGCATACATAACCGTGAGCTTTGATACCTTTTTCTGCATAAGCTGCCATTCCTTTGTCTACCAACTCTTGATTGATGTCGTTAAAACAAACAGTTGCACCTTGTTCTGCGAATGCAGAAGCAATAGCAAAACCGATACCATAAGAAGCACCTGTAACGAGCGCTACTTTACCTTCCAAAGAAAAATTCAAATACTGATTCATAATTCTTTTTATTATTAAATTAGGAAAACTATTGGATTTTGTTATTTCAAGTCTGTAATCAACGAGAAGTCCTGATCGCCATAGTCGAGGTTCTCACCACCCATTCCCCAGATAAAAGTATAGTTGTGGGTAGCAGCAGCCGAGTGGATGGACCATTCGGGTGAAAGAACTGCCTGATCGCCTTTCATCCATACGTGACGTGTTTCGCCTACCTCACCCATAAAGTGGCAGATAGCATGATCTTCGGGAATCTCGAAATAGAAGTAAGCTTCCATACGACGGCTGTGTACGTGGGCCGGCATCGTGTTCCATACACTTCCCGGAGCCAGTTCCGTCATGCCCATCTGCAACTGGCAGGTGGGTAACACCTGATTCACCAGCATCTTATTGATATTACGGTGGTTGGAGCCTTCCAAAGAACCCATTTCAGCTACTACGGCATCGGCTTTCGTCACCTTACGGTCGGGATAATTGCGATGTGCAGTCAGTGAGTTGAAGTAGAATTTAGCAGGATGAGCAGCGTCTTTGCTTTCGAAAGTCACTACGCGGTCGCCCGAACCCAGATAAAGAGCTTCTTTATAGTCCAGTTCGAACTCTGCGTCGCCTGCTTTCACAATACCGGGACCGCCAACATTGTAGATACCCATTTCGCGACGGGTGAGGAAGAACGGAGCTTTCAGCGGATCAATCGCTTCGAGCGTCAGCACCTCTCCTACCGGAAGCGCACCACCTACCACCATACGGTCGTACATGGAATATACCATATTTACTTCATTGGGGACAAATATCTTTTCGATTAAGAAATCTCTGCGGATTCTTGTAGTATCATAACTTTTTGCATCTTCAGGATGCGCAGCATAGCGAATTTCATAGTTCGTTTTCATACCTTATTTATTTATAGTTATTGAATAAGTTCTCTTTCTCAAATGCACATCGTTTACGTACACGATGCAAAAATAGTAAAAGAAAACGGGTTAACCTTGCAATTTTGTTCCAATTATCCACCAAAAATGTCCAGAATTGATGCAATGTACATCTTTTTAACGAACTATAATACGATTTGAGGTAGTTTTTTACCTAACGGGAAAAACAGAGCCACTCCTACTCTCATGAAAACATCCTCTTTTAGCAATAAATACTCCCGGCTATTGACTTTCGCCTTTTTATTTTGTATCTTTGAGAAACAGTAAAAAAAGAAATAGCACATGAAACGTACAGAAATAAAGACATAATCAGTCCACCACAGCATATATTTCCATATATGCACAAACTTCTAATGGGAGAAAGTCAGTCATGATTTTCTCCCATTTTGTTTAAATACTTCGATTATTATCGCCAAAGAAGCCGAAAAACGTTTTTAATAAACTTGGATACCGTTTATAATAAACTCTCCAATTAGTTATTAAAAACGCTCTCTCCGTTTATTATAATGTTGTAAGGATATTATTGCAGCAGAAAGTCACCTTATCCATAGACAAACAGGACAATAGCAGATAATAGTTAATATTCTATACAAGAAATAGCAGTACACCAAACAGATAACAGCAGAGTCGACCTGCATAACAGAAAAACCCCGAAAGATTACTCTTTCGGGGCTTCTCTGTTGGACTACCAAGATTCGAACTTGGACAAACAGAACCAAAACCTGTTGTGCTACCATTACACCATAGTCCAAACTTATGTGCTTTCTGTTAAAAAGCGGTGCAAAGATAGAGGTTTGCAAGCAAACCTCCAAATATTTCGTTCACTTTTTTACTTTGCCACCTCGCAAATCGCGTATTATTACTTCGCAATCAGCAAATAATAGTTCTTTTTACCACGCTGAACAAGCAGATATTTCTCGTCGAGCAGGTCAGCAGCTGTAATTACCTGGTCAAATGCCGCTAATTTCTCTTTATTCAGCGAAACGCCTCCGCCTTGAACCAACTTACGCATTTCTCCTTTTGAAGCAAATACAGCCGCATTATCAACGAATAAATCAACCGCCTTCACACCTCCCGTCAACGCGTCACGAGAAATCTCGAATTGAGGCACACCTTCGAATACAGCCAGCAAAGTATCTTCGTCCAACTTGCGCAAAGCTTCGGAAGTAGCATTGCCGAACAGGATATTCGATGCATCTACCGCTGCATTATAATCATCTTCAGAGTGAACCATTACAGTCACTTCCTTAGCCAGACGTTTCTGAAGAATACGCAAATGCGGAGCAGCCTGATGTTCTGCAATTAATGCCTCGATTTCTTCTTTTTCGATCGAAGTGAAGATCTTGATATAGCGTTCGGCGTCGGAGTCACTTACGTTCAGCCAGAACTGGTAGAATTTGTAGGGAGAAGTATAACGGGGATCCAGCCAGATATTTCCGGATTCGGTTTTACCGAACTTACCACCGTCGGCTTTTGTAATCAACGGACAAGTCAGCGCAAACACCTCACCTCCGTTGGTACGGCGAATCAATTCCGCA